>JAAUXU010037233.1_pt1 | contig 34016 bp, 24 predicted proteins | sample 7278151 | NCBI WGS metagenome assembly JAAUXU01 (sample SAMN14350113, study PRJNA611818) | marine sediment metagenome | isolation source: surface marine sediment (1.8m) | place: French Polynesia: Moorea | collected 2018-08 | reverse complement strand
GGAGCTCATACGTGCTCAGAACGGGGGATGAAACACAAAAAGATCAACATTTGTCCACTACAATGAAATGGTGGAGGTTGCGAGATGAGAGGGCGAATCAGTTGCACTGCAGTTGCACGTGGCCTCTGTAAGCAGCACCTGTAAACTGACTCACTTAGTCCTCTTCAAGTTCATGCAAGTTTTAGCTTTAGTTCATGAAGCATTTGAAGTTAAAGGCTTGTACAGGATAGAAAGAAAGAAGGTTGCGCAATTCAGCGTTTCACCAGAACTCTGTATTGACACATCAAGTGACGGTTTGCAAGATCTTACGAGGTCCGCACAAGCATTTCTAGGGGCAAAACGTTGTGTGCATTGTGTTGACAGCAGATTCACTTAAAGTGACGAGCTGAGATCCCAGCCACTCGATGCACACCCTACACTGTCCCGTGTCTGCTGAGTCAGTGCTGTGCATGGCTAGAGACAATCTAAAATTTCAATAATAAAAATGTCTTCCACGAAAGATGCAGAAAATTGATAACTCCACTTCTTCTGCTCACGTCTTTCACATGTCCAACGCCATCAAGATCCAAAGGATTATTTTCGGTTCACTCGTTATAATGTTTCAAGGCTGCGACTCGATTGTGTCAACATTTTCCTCGCAACGAACAACTTGAAGAAAGTCAAATGCATTCTTAGATCGAGTGTTTACAATATATCGTGTGCACTTATAGGTTAGTACAGGTCGGTGGGCTGGACTCATGGCACCCACATGCAGAGCTCAAACACGGTTGTTCGGCCTTTGTTTGCTCTCACCCGTCATTGCAGCTCTCCAATGCTGAATGCTGACAAAAAAATTGCATCGTAAAGGGCTTTGCAGAGACGTTATTGCCCAGCATTTTCTCCTATAAATTGTTTTATTTCACTCATGGCCTGGCAGAGGGATGAAAGTAGGTCCAATATCTCGCTGTTAAGCTATGCATTCATCTGGAAATGTGTCTGGGCAAACTATTGTAGGACTTTCTTGTAGATATTAGAAGTTTTAATGTTAAAGATAATGATGCTATTTTTTCAATTACCAGCCAAGTTCCTTAGAGGTTGAGGAGGGTAAGAAATACAAGTAAGTAGCTAAGAGAGTTTCTGGACCTGAAACAAAAGCACCGAATACACGAGTATGAATTAAAGACATTGGCGTCGATTCGTTGTCAGGTGACCGCCTTGACCCATCAAGCTGCGAACAGTGAATCTGTGGCCAGAGAAGTGTGTATTTGAGACGAGGCTGAAATGTCATTTGTCAGACTTTGCAGGACTTTGGCCTAATTCAGCAAGACAAGAGCAGAAAGGAGTTCTCCAACACCTGGTCCAGGGTCCTCGGACAAGTAGAACGTCCCCCTCCACTGTCTGGGACCACGACGGAGTTCTGGTCGGTCGTCCCAGGCAGAGTCGAGGCCCAGCACAATCTATTGGCCCATGAAGTATTCATTCGCAATTTAATACGTGCTCAATTGTGGTCATATTGGGCTATTTCCGCAATTTATATCGTTACTAGCGCAAAACGCTCTAGCTGCCCACAATGTTGGGTAGGGAGAAGGGCAAAAGTAAAAAGTGCTATGAGTCTGTCTGTCTGTCTGTCTGTCTGTCTGTCTGTCTGTCTGTCTGTCTGTCTGTCTGTCTGTCTGCCCGTCTGTATCTCACACCGCACATTTGGCGCTAAAAGATGGAAATTGGCCGCACAAAAGCTGCAAATCAGCTATCCAAATCAGCCGCGCAAAATCTGGACACACAGACATTTGAAGGCCCGCGCGCATGATATGATAGAATTACTGTGTTTGTCGTACATGGGAAGGGAACAAACTTCAGTCCCCGGTGTGCAGAATTGTCAGTTACAGTGACCCCCACTTGTGCGTCACCCTGGGGAGCGGCCGAAAATGACGCTAGAGGCCACGACACCAAATGCTGATCATATAGAGCTGTCAAAAGAAAACAGCTGCGTAGAAAAGTCCAAGACTCGGGAAGGGATTTGGTCACTGACTGCTTTGACTACTGTAAAAAACCACACTGTTTGAAGCCCACTGAACAGAACTGCAATGGTACAGGGTGTCCGTAACTAGAATTTCGCATGTACAGGGTGTCTGGCGAATTGCGGCACCCTTCAGAGAGGGCAACAGCTGTTATTGTTCTCCGATTTTTCTCTCCAGTCGCTCTTTTCGAAGGCCACAAATGCAGATTACGCTTCATGAATATGAAACTCGGGCTCAGGTGTTCAGAGTGGCCACCTTCGTGCTGAGTAACCAGCTGACTCTGTTTACCAATGTTTGCCATGCAGCGGTGGAGCCACCTTTTCATGTCGGAAATGTCAATATTGTCTGGATCAATGAATCTCCGCCAATGATTTGTGTCAGCCAATCATTATGTGCCAAGAAGTGACTATGTCCTAACACTGGGAGGAGGACATCCCTCGCTGGTACTTTTCAATTCATAAAATGGAGGATGTAAAATAGCTTGAAAATAGGTTAGCTGAGAGAAGAGTCAGAGAAGAAGTGAAAGCTGTATAGACAAGGGGACGCCATTCGCGGGACAGCCTTCGATAGACAATCTATGATAAATCACCTTTTTTGTCGAACCAGAACAAGTCATAAGTGGCTTAGTTTCAAAGGACGTCTTTTCCAAGTATAAAAGTAGAGTTGTTTACAACATTTCTAGGTCCACCCATTGGCGACATTGGGGAGATTGAGGTGCAACCAAGTGCTTTCACTTTGTAAACTGTTCGGTCCAGGCAAATAGTGAGGGCGAATCCCCGAACTGGATCACACATGGATCACCGTACGTAAGTGATCATGACCGCTCACTACTTTATTGGGACTACGGTACTTAATCATCTTTTTCTAGGACTGAAGAAGAGGGCAGAACTTTGCTTGCAAGGATGAGGGGAGGGGGTCATTTCCAGCACTTGTTGTGAAGTGATGCAATGAATACTCAGGTGACTTATAAAAAATGAACATGTCTTTGACACACCCGAGAAAGTCGCTTCTTTAAGATGTAAAAGCAGGCTTTTTTTTTAAAAAAAAAAAACACTTTTGGGACAACATGGATGATACGACAGCAAGAACGTCACGCCCTTGATCAGCTGGTGTCACATACCAAACAATGTCTCCAGCGTCTGCTCAAAGAATATCTGCGCAACGTCTCCAAAGAAGAGTCTCCTATGAGACCGGAGGCGCCAACGATGTCCGGGTCTTTCCAGCTTCCAAGTGACACCACGGGCAAGGGGTCGAGGGACACGACCAAGTCACAGGAAGAAGTCACAGCCAGTCCAATGGGTGCCAACGGCCAGCGCGCGGCCGTCGTGACCGACGGGAGCCGGATTCGCTTGGTGCGTGGACCCTTCCCGGATGTGGCGTTCTTTCGGTGTCACGCTGTCGTGCATAGTCGAGTTGTTTTGCTAAGCGTGAATTTATTGTACAGTGGACGTCGCTTACGAGAGACACTTTGGGAATCAGAATTTGATCTTTTATAGCCGGTGTGCAGCTAAAACGGCCCAAAGCGTTTGCCAACGCGGTGCGAAACACCTTTTATGACAATGAGGAGGCTGATAGAGCGTGTTCCATATATTTTTTTGCCAGTCAAAAATACAAGTTGCTAAAAAAAAAAATCAAACTTGACCTGGCAAAGGTTTTCCCCAGCATTGTGTTTGCTCCAGCCTCGAATTTGTTTAAAAGTTGAAAAAGTGCTGTCGTCTTTGCACACCTTTGCAGCTGAGTGGTGTAGTATGAGCGATGTTTGTTTTAAAACTGACAGAGACTTTCAAAACCTGATTTGGGCTCGGAGGCAGTTGACGAAATCCAATGAAAAAAATTACAAAATTGACTGTCTCTTATAACCGATTTTCCAAAAAGAGTCGTCTGCTCTGTTATATCCAACAAAATTTCTTTATAAGTCAATTGGGATTTCAGGATTCGTCTCTCAAATGCGAGTCGCTTATAAGCAGGCTCCACTGTACCCAGCTATAGAGGTGGGCGTATCTCGCTTCAGTGATGTACTTTGAAAGGATTATTGAGTCTTTTTGCAGCGTAAAAACAAAATTATTTTCTTTTCTTGACTAGTCAATGTGCACACAATGAAGGGCAGAGTAAGAACACATTCGTTACGGGGTCTGTTTGAGAGTCTTTCTGGGCGACGAATAGGAAATTCTTCAACGCCAGACTGTTCTAAAGCTGCCGCAAGGCGCACTTCATCAGTACACAGTCGAGTCTCGTCATAAGACCAATCTCCATCTGAGTAATGATGGACTTGTGGAATAGCAAACACTCTTCCTAGATGAAATCGGTGGCAACAGTATTGCCAGGTGGAGAATTATCGAGTGCAGTCATTTCTCGATTTAACCAAGTAACTTTTGTGAGCACAGAACTCATGCAATTCTCGATTTGAGTGTATTTTCGAGGGTGACGGACCATGTCCTTAAATCGAGAATCGACTGTATGTACTGACCTGAAGCTCTGTGCTGGTCACAAGTGACTCCGCACCTCCAGGATGACGTTGCGTAAGGACGTCCACCGCCTCTTCTCCTTTGTCTTGTTGGTCACGTCCCTCACCTTGCTCTCCTTTGCCACCTACCGCTGTACGGAGAAGTACTTAAGGAGAGAAATTACTGTCTCCATCGAGATCAAAAGGTGGGCGTTGGAAAGCGTCCGAGGCTCAACCTTTAACTCCTGCCGTTTTATCCAGACCGGGTGAGGCAACCTTCCTGGCCTTGACCACCTGTCCGGACTACAGCACGGCCTACGTCAGGTCCTACCTAGCAGCTCACAACCTGACCGTGCGTGACGTGCGAGGTGGGAGGGTGACGCGTGGGCGAGTCAGCGCCAGGCAGTTCTTTCTGGAGGCTTCGCAGTCGCTGGAGGACCTGGTGGAGCAGTTCATGATCACCACCAGATACGGACTCGGCCAAGACTCCCAACGTTATCACTACGTCACACCCACGAGTACTGACAATGACACAAATACAGTTCTTTATCAATTTTTCTAGCCGTGACACATATGAATCAAAACATAAAGGTCATGATGCAGAAACGGTTGAGAGTAAAAATATCCTACTTGTTCTCTGCTACAATGCTTCTTCATGCCCCAAAGAGCACAAATGAAGCAACAGCTTTTGGTTAAATAACTGCACATACAGTTAATAAAGTAAATATGCAGGCAAAGTTTTGGGGGTTTTCCCCTAGTAACTGTAGACCTCATGCAGACTTTCGACGTCCTCTGCATCTCTGACCTTCATGAGAGTAGCTATGCAACTGGCCTCGAGATGTGGCAACAACATATGTTGTGACCTGCTACCAATGGTCATTTCCGCTTATTCCCTGATGGTGTCGCTTACCTTTGAACCAAAAACTCACCAATCTGCAGTTTGAGCATCGATTTTTGGAAAATCTTCAGCTTTCTCAAGCTTTTTTCACTTTGCCCCAAGAATGATTATTGACAGTTCGTGGGTCTGCACGTACAGACAAAAAATTGTGCCATTGATGCCCTGTGTATGAAGGTATCTTTGTGCCAGATCACTCCTATCTGTGGCGGACCAACTGGTACCTGCTGTACGGGCGCTGCTACACGTTCCAAGTCCCACCGGACATACTCAAGTTGGGCGTGGAGGACGCCATCTTCAGCTTCCGGTCCAACGTCTACGTTTTCCTCCATCACCCCGGCCAATTTACCAGTTCCGACTCCAAAACCAAGGTGTCGAGTGAGATGGGCAGGAAGCTGTTCCTCGACATCAACTACGACCTCATGGAGAACATACCCATGAGACGGGACGACTTCGCTCTGGGAGGTAACGATCTACTCCTCCAGCCTGAACAACTCCAATTTCCTAAAATCTGCTGCGTGTTCGTTAGAGCGCGATGCTCAACAAAACAAGAAAAGTTTCGGGCCAAATGTTCATTCTTCTGCCTGCAGTTCCGACGCCACGACGTTATTGTTCATGCACACGTCGCGGGTGTTTCTTTTGCGGCTCACGCTGTAACACTTTCCAGCCCAATCCCTCACCTGCGACCCCACGTTGGACTTTGGCTACGACGACTGCATCTACAGCGGCGTGAGGGCAGCGCTGATGGTTCAGTACGGCTGCGTCCCTCCTTACGTCACCAACCTGGACGCCGGCGACCACGTTTGTCACATGGAAGATTGGTCGATGGAGCAACAAAAGCAAATAAAACGGTCTTATCACAGTGAGCACGAAATGCTTTTTCACCTTTTATTTGACTTTTTTTTAAATAAGATCTTAAAATTTTTCAGAACTGTTTTTCGAAGAGGTGCCCGCTATGACCTGCAACGCGCCCTGCGCCACATTGTCCTTAGTATTGGGCATGCCGTTCTACAGCCGCGAGACGGACGGCGACAGCTCTGTGAAACTCTACTTCAAATCCGCGACCAAGGTCCGCAAGAGCGTCTACGCCTACACTGAGCTGTCCCTGTTGGCCGAGTTCGGCGGCTACCTCGGCCTTCTGATGGGCGTGTCGCTTCTGGACCTCATAGGCATATCCAGGTGGCTCCTGGGCGGAAGGAAGAAGTGGTGCAGTGATTATGTTGACGTGGAGTGAATACATCATGACGCATAATCCACAGTGTGACTTAAAAAAGTCTCTCCGGCCCTTTTGCTTTTAACACTCCATTCACCCTTTCACACACACCTTGACTCATATTGGTCATGTATAGGCACAGTATACTGGAAAATACACGCGTGTCAAAGGTCACCAGATTTGTACGTTCTAAGGCTGTGCGATCTACCAAATTAATCGATATTCAATATTCGGTGTACCAAGACCAAATACAAGCGTTCCTCACTTAACGAACACAAAGTGGAATTGTGTTACTACGGAAAATGCGCTTTGCAAGGATAAAAGTAAGTGGTGAAGTATCCTTTAATGAATACTATAAAAGGAAGAAATGTAGCCCTAAATAAGTCACTGAATAAGATTCTTAGAGATAGCTAACGGGGATCTGGGGGGGGGGGGGGAAGCCCATTTTGCAACTTTTGAACGTTCTTATCTGCCTGATTTGTAACTCAACCAGGTCTTTGGTCAGATTTTAGCTTACTGTGTAAAAAAGAATTGGCAAAAAAAGGAGAGTTCTTGAAAAACAAAGAATTGGCCAGACAGTACATGAAATGAATTTTTTTTTGTTTTTTCATCAATAACTCTGGTTGTTTGACGAAAACGAGTGAGTTTGTTGAGTGAAAAGTGGTGAAAAGTGATTGTCTTAGTCGAAAGGATCGATACTATTTCAAAGATTTTTAATATTTGGCTGAAGATGCTACGGAAGTGTCAAGAGCTCCGTGGGTGGGCTGTTGGCAGCTTCTGCGTAATATCGCGATACAGTGTTAGCGCTTTCGATATTCGATATTTCGCCGATATTTCCGTATTCGATGTGGGTGAGATATATCGCACAGTCATAATATGTGCACGTATGACTGACACGCCCATGTGTGCTAAACATCTCTGGGGACTTGACCCAGATCAGGTGAAGTTTTCATGACAGCCACCTAGGTTACCTGGTGGCGAATTAATTCCTACGGTCCATGACTCTATGCACTGTACGTGTGTGTTTGTGTACTCGGTCCATGTCTCCCCCCCCCCTCCCTGTGGGGCTGCGTGGCTTTCAGTGATGAAAAATCACACTGCCCCTTTTCGTCAGGACGCACACACACACACGCTGAAAAGGCAGTGAGGAACAAAGAAGAAAAAGGTTCTCTCTGGCATGCTATTACTGCACTACCACGAACCTGCTTTCTTCTGGGAGTCAAAGCAATTTGCTACAGCCGTCGTAGCCACCAATTGGTGATAGATTGGACCCTCAGCAGTGGTGAACGCACATCTCTCGCATGCGTCAGTCTAAAAAAAAGGGGGTTGAGGAGAAGAAAAGTGACAAAGTGGTTCGACTTTTGGCGCTGTTTCTGCTCTGGCCTCTTGCCATGGGGTCCGACAGGTGAGCCGTGATTGCACTTGGTCCCGACGTTGACGGGCAGCAACGAGCAGCACAGCAGGCAGGTCTTTGTCTCCCACATCCTGACGGCAACAGTCTCGGACGAGCTCACACAGTGATTGATTCGATTTGCCACAGACCACAAACGTTTGTGTGCACTACAGATTTGTACAAAAAGTTGGCTGGAGCTCCTGTTCTCTTTCTTTTTTTTTACACAGAAATGTGTCAGAGGCAGTGATTCTCATGCCTGAGAGCTTAAAAACAATGTCTTTTTTGTCTTTCTTAGGTTTCCTCGTGGGCTCTAGTCAATATACTGCATTTTCAGGGCTTTGCTATTGGTGGCTGCTTCCTTGCTGTCCTCCACCCTGCGTTGGGCTTGCGGCTACGCATCCGGGGCCCCGGACGCACAGTGCTCGGCCATGAGCCCCCAGCACGGGTTCCTGCCGCAAACCTCTGAGCCCAACGTCCACATCAAGATTTTGAGGTCAGATGACGACGGTCGTGTGGTGGTTTCCCTGGAGGCCGGATCAGGACAGTTTCGAGGTTTCTTCCTCAGGGCTGAGGACGCACGAGCCCCTGAGAAGAAAGGTATACTGAGAAGCAGCTCCTTAGGGCGCATTTAAACCGACAAAATCCGCGGCTCAACATATTGATGGACCACAGGCATCAGGACGTAAACATTGATGCATTTAGATTCAAAGTCCCATATTGCGCACCTCCACGTGTTCAAGGTGCTGGCCTCAGCTGGTCAGACATTCAGGACTGGACGCAGTTCTTGATTAGGTTGGCAACAAATTTGTCAGTTTCTTTTATCCAAAATGTGGGTCAAGGTTGCGTTGGCTTGATTCAGGGCTTCAGACGACTTCTGTGAGGAGATTACAGCATCAGAATGTCAATCAGTTGCTCTGCCCAGGCTTATGCAATGATCACCTGTTCCAGACTTGCACTAGTGAGCTCTCAATGAGAGGCTGGTGGTCCGAAAACGAAGCTGCAGCCAGTACTGACAGTCTAAAATTAATTTTAAGGAGAATTTACTGAAAAAGAGTTGAAATGCATTAGGTTTTGAATCTCTACTTTGGTCGTGAACTCAAAATACTTGTGTTCAAACGGCAGCTTTTTTAGAGTTCCTAAAAATTGCACAGAAACTTGTGTGTCTGTTTCTGTGTGGCTTCACGCGAGTCAACAGTAAGATGAAGATCTGGCATAAGTAAAGACTGCATTGCTCGTCGGATGGCTTCAAGTGTATTTCAGGAGCGCAGAGTTTAGCCAATCCTGATGCACCCTGTGCAGTGGGCCTCAAGTTCTTGTTGCTCAGCCCGTGCATGACAGACACAGTTATCGCCCGGCTCATTTGAAAAAGAAAATTGAAAATTTTCACTCGCAAGAAGGATTTTGCAAATTGCGCTCGCCCTCAACAGGTGAGGCACGGACCAAGTCTGACTCTTGTCGCGCATCCTTTCCAACAGACTTCTGAGGCACTTTCCAACTTTCACACAACTTTTACGTGTCAACCGCCGTGTGAATATCTGGGAAAAGAAAATCGCGGTAGCAGTTGCAAAAAATGTGTCCAGACCTTTAAAAAAAGGGTCACATGGTGCAGCAGTTACCACAATACTTTCCGCATCATCTCTCTTCTGTCGACTTATTATTGCTCTCCGGAGAACCATTTGAGCCACCAGCCGCCCAATTCATATTCTCCCCTCCCTTTTTTTATTTCCTCCAGCAATGGGCACTTGGTGGCTGCCCACCAACTCCTCCTCGGCCGCCCAGTACGTGCACTGCGACTCTGTGGCCCAGAGCGCCCTCACCCACTCGGCCAGGGTCTTCTCCACCCGCCAAGTCCAGGCCAGCTGGCAGCCGCCCGCCAACTTCAGCGGCAGGGTCCAGTTCAGGGCCACCGTCGTCGAGGACTTCAAGACCTACTGGAAGAACATCGTCTCCCTCCCCGCGGTCGTCAAGAGGGAGCTCAAGAGAGGTCCCCGACAGGGTATCGGCCACCAAAGAGAGCACGGGGCGAAAAGAGAGGATCCGGAAAGTGAGCAAGACGTGAAATTGGGCGGCCTCGCAGCTTTTATGCCACATGGCGGTGGCGGCACCCACGTCGGCCTCGACGGCGGCGGCGTCGACGGCGGCAACGGCGGTGGCGGCGTCGTGAGTGGTCATTATTCAGCGAGTAGCCTGATCACTGCCATCTGTGGCCTGCATTTGGCGCAGGTCTGAGAAGACCGAGGCCAAAGCGGAGAAGACGAAGAAAAAAAGAGAACGAAAGAAGAAGAAAAAAACAATATTTTTTCCGGTCAGCACCTAAAATACCTCGCTATTACGTGAATGAATCCCTCCTCGTTCCCCCCCTCCCTGAGTGCATCTGCTTCGTCCGGCCAGCACGTGGACCACGCGAATAGCTCGAGGCTCCCCTTGCAGTCCTTCCTCTTGTTCCCCGGAGCTGACGTCGTGTGGAGGAGACGCGCTGACGCCGCCGTCAAGTCCTCCTCCGCCGGCATCGGCAGTCGACCCGATCACGTGGCCGACGACAGACTGACCTACAAGTCTGACACGCGGACCCCTAAGCGGACACGCGCGTGTGCGTATGGACGTGCTCGTTGGGACACTTTTTTCTTCGTATTCTCCCAGCATATTTGCTGAGAAAACAATAGCCAGAGGGTGGAGGGGGCGGCAAACTCGTCGGACGTCAGTGGAGGGGAAAAAAAGAGAAATTTCTGGCAGGTGCAAGGCAGAAAGTTCTTCTTACGAGAAATATGACGATAGCAGCCGCTGCAAAAAGAACTGTCGGATTTTATTTTTTTGCATCTCTTCTCTATGTACTGGAGTCGTGACAAGAGAAGACGATCTATCGCGATGATGCCATCCGAATGCCAAATGAGGAAAAAGTCAAGTCGCAGCCTTTTTCCTCCCCACCCGAGACTGTAGAAGAAAGGGGCCTCGACGTCGTCCTCCTCCGACACATACGCACCCGGACGGACGTCCAGACGTATGCACTGAACATATACACTGGCAAGAGCTCTGCTCCCTCGCCCTCTTCTTCTTCCTACTGCAGAGTGCAAGACTTGTCAAAGTTATACCTTCATTATTAAGGAGGTCTGGGAGTGCACACGGTGATGGGGAGCAACTTGGCCGCAGCCGAGGTCCACACGTGCGGGCCTCGGGAGGATTGTCTCTCCTCGTGCGCTGCCGCTCGCCCACATTTTCGTCATGGTGACGTCCGACGGAGCTGGGCCACGTCGCTGGCCTTTGAGCCGTCGTCCGCGCTTGTTCAACGAAAGTGCTTGCACCTACTGGCACATACGTACGTAGACAGCGTAGCAGGAAATAGCGCAGTCCTCCCCATTCTGGCTTGAGGCGAGGACTGCTTTCTCCTCCTACACGCCGTGCGCGGCCTCCGGCCGCCGCCACCGCCGCCCGGAAAGGCTGTTGCGAGCGCGCTCAAGCGGCCTTGTGAGAGAGCCTCCCCAAAGAGGCTCCTTTCACGCCGAGATCCTTGCCTGCTTTGAGGATGCTGCAGAAGCAGCTGGGCTGAGGCGAGGAGGAGGAGGAGGAGGAGGAAGAGGAGGAGGAGGAGGAGGCGGAGGAGGAGGAGGAGGAGCAAAGGACCTTGGACTTCACTGTCGTCGTCTACTGAGCTCGTTTTGACCACAGGTGGCGCCATTTCCAGTGGAAATTAGTAACAATTGGGCCACCAGAGATGATGGGAGGCGCGGACAACGCGGTCCTCGTCACATGAAGCTCCAGCAACTCCCTAGGGCCAGCTAAGACCGTGAGTTTTTGACGCCCCCAAACGTCCAAAAGTAAGCGTGTCAGCTTGAACACTGTGTGCTGTCGGTGCCTCTGGACTTGGCAGCTCGGAGGGTCCGGAACTTTGGTCCCTGAGCATCCGAAAGTATCAGTGACGTCGCCCATTTGGAGTGAGGCGCAGACTCCAGAGAGAAAAGTGTTGTTTGTGTCAGCTAGTGTACCAACTGCTCGTATGTAGCGGAGATTTCCATTCAACTTACGCCCTCCTAATTACATGCCCCCATACAATGGCTTTCCTGCTATACAATGAGGCGTCACATTAAGTGACGCTTAATTATATATTACGGCTTGTTATGAACTGTAATGAGCGAAAACGGGTGTCGGATTTGGCACTGCTGACTCCCGCGGACACACCCGGACACAGTATTTGTCGCACAGTTTGCACTGGAAATCTCTTGCACGCTCTGTATTGCGTGGACCTCGATCGTTGCCTAAAACGCGCTCTTCTCTACTTTCAGGTAAACTCGACCTCAAGTTCCTTTCAGCATGTTGATTACTCTTGCTCAATTCATCCTACTGCCTTCGCTTCTCAGAATCGCCACAGGTAAGGACACGATCAAGCACTCGCCCATCTCAGTGAACAAGATGCTCGCCCATGCTTTGTCACCGAGATCAATCAGACCAGGGTTTCTTTGGTCCAGACTATGGTGTTTGCCTCAGGTTGCGGAAGCAGCTGCCATGTCAGTGTGTCAAAGGTTCATGAGTGTCGGCCGCAAGTGTGCCACAAAAAAGGCCAAAGGATGACCCTCTTGTTGAGGTCATTTGACCTCTCTGCTCGGCATCCTGACGTGCACAACGGCAGTCAAAAGTGAGAGGCAGACGTTTTCCCAAAGGATCTTATTGGCACAGTAAAGAGACTGACGTGCAGAATACGAGGCCTTTCATCTGCTGGCATGAGGCCTCAGTAGGGGTGAGCCTTTTTTTCTCACTACTTTAGGCCTCATCGCAGCCACAGACTCTGCCTCCAGTGCACTCATGCCCCTTTGGGCCCCACCCGAACATAAAGTTTATTCTTGACGCCGTGAACTCCACGCAGAGATTCTCCCACTTTGAAGGGTCGTCGATTGTGCTCCTGTTGTCCTTCTCCACGTCAGCCTCGTCCAACTTTTGACAGTTCCACTTGAGCTGCTGCCACTGGCTGGCGAGCAGATTTTCCATCAGTGCTGCTGCTCCAGGCGCACGGACCACGGCAGCAGGACTGATGACCCCTTCGACGTGGACTGACAGCCGGACCAGAAGAACAACTGCAAGCAGACTGTGACCGCTACATAGGACCCACTCTACCGACCGTTAGAGAGCAGCAGAAGGTCATGTCATGAGTCTTGAGCACCGGAAGCCAAGTTTTTCGTCTCCTCGATTGAATTTGGCTCGGCTTCGACAGGGGGTTGTACAGTTAAGGAATGTCCAAGTTTTTGGTGCAGCGACAGCAGAAAAGTTGTGCTTCCAGGCCTGGATTCATCTCCAGCTCGGCCTGGCGCTCGCACGACCTTCTACAAATGACACACCGAGTCAGTGGCTATGAAAGCGCAGGTTCTTTTGGCCTTTTCGGAGGCAGCAGGCGAAGAAGCCGCCCATTATTGCATCTGCCCCCCCCCCCCCTGCCCAAAAAAGAAGGGGGGGGGGAATAGTTTGTTCGGGGCTCCTAAATCGCTGCTGCTGCGACTGCGCTACCTTGGAGAGGAAGAATGAGGGCTTAGAAAGTCTTCTTCTACTCTCAGATCCTTTTGGGGAGAGAGAGAAGAAAGGTTCCAGCCCAGGAGACGAGAGCGTCTGGCAGTCATCCCAGCAGCTAACGCCGGCAGCAGAAGAAGAAACTTTTTTGTATCTCTCTCTCTTGATCACTTTTCTCCACTATTGTTTAAGCACGGTTCTTCTTCTTCTTCTTCCTCTTCGTCGTCGTCGTCGTCGTCATCGTCCAGGCTGAGCGGGGAAGGGGCAAGAAAAAAGTTTCCTAATTTCAATCCTTGTGTGCTTTACCTTGAGGGGAAAAAAAAAGAAAAGATGACTAGCGTGATCATCACTTTCCTGCTCATCATCGTGATCGTCTTCATCGTGCTCATTATCGTGCTGGGGAACAATGGCAGCAAGGAAGAGTGAAGGAGAAGGAAAGAGGCTTGCCATGTGTGAAGAGGCGGCGGCGTGGCTGCCGTGATCGACCACCGGCGCCGAGGCCTACCTGGCCACAGGGTGAGTCGAAAGTGAGCCACGTGTGCACGCTGTGGGGCCCGTGTGTCTCTGACCACAGGAAGTTTGGTGGCGTTTCAGATAATCTCAGATAATCTCCATCCGTCGGCAGTTTGCTTTTGACTCACTCCGTATTTCAGTAGGGAATTCCGATTGCTTCGAGACGTCCACATACAGGGTGGACGGCGGAAAAGTTGCTCAAGTCACCTATCTATGTACGTTGTGTTGAGCGTGAAACACGTGCTGAGCTATGGTCGAGTCTGCTGGTGGGCGGGATTGCGGCGAGTCTTATAATAACCCGAGCAACGCCGGGCACCTCTGCTAGTTTGCTATAGAGAAAAGTTGCATGGCTGTCGTGCAACCTCAGCCTAAGAACTTCCTCTTCTTCTGCAGGCCTGTGCGACCAGCGGTTCGTGTCGACGTCCAGTCCATCGTCCAAGAACGGTTCCTTCCGCGCCCCGGTGTTCCAGAACCCCGACGAGCACGTCCTGCAGTGCACCTACTCCTTCTTGGCGCTCGAGGGCGAGAGGGTCGTCATTGAGTTTGACGAGTTCGATCTGGACGGAACCCCGCCAGAGTAAGTTTGAGTAACTGCACAAGGCCCTGAAGGTTCCCCCCTACGTTTGCCCAAAAAGTTTTGCTCTGCCTGATCCGACCAACTGTGAGGGTGCGTATGCACTAGCACCTTTTGGGTGAACATCCTGGAGGAAGACAAGTGCGTGTGGCACCAGTTGCTTAAACCACTTGTGTACAGTTTTTGAGTCAAAGAGCGCCAAATAACAGCTCCCCCTTCCCAGACACATGTTGACTACAGTACAAGTACACATCTCAACGTACATGTTTTACTTTACACGCGTGTTTTATTTACTGGAAGTGTGTGGGCAAATAGCACAATGCAGACGAAAAATCGTGTGTTTTGTAAATACCACACGCTACAGAAGTGAGTGTGGGACTTGAGAAAGTCTATAATGTAGACCTACGTGGAGTGACCAATGTCAACCTCACCTTTCAATGAAATACACTAGAAATTGCAGGAACTTTTGCGGCTGTAAATAAAAAGGTGTACGTTAAACTACCAATGTACATCTGGGCAAAGCCTATATACACTCTTTTTGTATTTTCAAGCTCTCCAGACCTAGACAACCCGAAGGCTTGGGGTTATACAGTGCTACTTGTCCAGACGTACGAATATAATGACTCGATTCAAATATATATATATATATTTAAATATATATATACTCTTTCTCGTGTCAAGAATCGTGCTACTCACGCTGGCAGAACCTCCTGAGCAGCCTTGTCACATTTTCCGTGGCTCACACGGTACGGCCTCAGCACGGCATGTCTGCATTACCCACGCAGCATTGTAGAATGCTTAAAAACAAGTTGTTCTTGGTCCGCTGTACAAAACATGCCATGAAACTGTAGGAAACGACTTACAGTGTGACTCACAAAATGATCATAAGCAGAGGCCGTCAGGACCACCAAGGTGGATGGATAGGGAAAGTATTCTTTTTACTCACGCTGAACCTATGGAACGAATGCAGAGCTGTAATATATAACACTGTATAGTTCCTGTTGAAGCTCCGGCGTGCTAACGTCATGCTGCCAGAGCACTTAGTCCCTTGGGACTCATGCTTTCTCTTCTTTTCGCTACCTTTTTTTATCTTTTTTTTTTACCTCTCTCAGATGCTATCACGAGCACCTGGACCTGTTCACCGAAATCAGGCGCCCGGACGAGTCCTCGCTCATCGAGACACCTTTCGGAGGAAGACACTGCGGAAAAATTCCTCCGAGGCAAGAGCAAATTTATTTATTTAATTTTCAGGAAAGTCGCAGAAAAAACCTTTCTTTTTCTTTTCTTCAGGCCGAGAATCTCTCTGTATCGAGCTTTGTCGTTCGTCTTCCTGTCGGATCGAGACAACGTCACTGAGACGAGGTTCTCCGGGACCTTCACCTTCATGCCAGACGGTAAGAATAAGAAAAGAAATCTTCAACTAACACAGTTCGCAATCAGTTTGGGCTGAACTTTCCCTGCTTAAACCTGGGTTGTGTCTCCTTAGATCGCTATCAGCTGGGTACGCCCATGCCCAACGTGCCGGGCGGCAAGAGTGAGACGTGCAGCTTCATCATCTACTCCACAAGCAAAAAGATGGGCGAGGTCATGACGCCCACCTACCCGGGAACTTATCCCAAGAACATGGAGTGCTCCTACAAGTTCATCGGGGAACAGGGCCAGCGCATGAGGTTGGAATTCAGAGACTTCGACCTCTTCTATGGCGGCGCCCAGTAAGCAATATGACCACCCTGTACCTGAACATGCCTCTGAACACTTAAATTGATGGACCACCCTGCAGCTGCCCCTTCGACTACCTGACGGTGTACGACGGCCCGGACAAAGAGTCCCCCAAGATCGGCACCTACTGCGGACAGATGAGGAATCTGGTGATATATTCGACTAAGAACATGCTCTTTGTCACTTTCACGACGCTTAAACGGACTGCGCCAGCGCAAAATAGAGGCTTCTTTGGCCTCTACGAGTTCTCTGAGAGCTATGTCAAGTTGGGTAAGTCCTGCAATATCGATATTTTTTCTGCCTCCTTCTACTTGACAGTTATTAATTGTCTCTCTGCAGATTTCATCCAGTCTGATGCGGAGCACATCAGAGGCACCGAGTGTGACCAGAAGATCTTGAGCAAGCGCGAGAGCCATGGGATGGTGTTCTCGCCCAACTACCCCTTCCCCTACCAGACCAACGTCGTATGCAGGTACTTCATTTATGGGATGCAAGACGAGCAGAACCTCGAGAGGGTGATCCTCGACTTTGAAAAGTTCAACATCCCCATGTCTGATGAGCACTGCAACGACGGATACCTCAAGGTAAGGCGTGCTACGCTCTGCTACGTACACGGTCCACTTTCATGAGTTGCTCGGTCACAGGTGTACATACGCGGCCAAGAAGAAGACCACGAGTACGAGAACCACGACTACGAATTCTGCGGTACATCCATGCCCGAGCGGATCAAGACCCCGGGTCCCCGTCTCGTGCTGCTGTTCAACGCTGGGTCGCGCCCGGGCTCTGGGTTCAAGGCCCGCTTCCACTTCGAGACGGAGTACCTCATCCCCATAGGCACCCCGGCACCCGACGGCGAGTGCAAGTTCACCTATCGCAGCCTCTCGCGCAAGAAGGGACGCTTCAACTCGCCGAGACACCCGTCCAACTATCCGTCGTCCACCAACTGCACCTACCTGTTCTTCGCCACCCCCAGGGAGCAGGTCCAGATCGTCTTCGACTCATTCAAGGTGCGAACAGACAACCTCGTGCAGAACGAGTCCTTGGGAGCGTGGAGTGCGTATGGGTAAGCTCATTCTACTGCGTATATGCCTACTTACGTTCATACATATGTGGATTTGAATTAAAGAGCGACCAATTCTTCACGCCCATTTCAGTCGCTCTCAGTGTCAAGAGGACTGGCTGGAGATCTTCCAGATCTATCGAGACAACTCCGAAGAATTAGTCGGCCGCTACTGCTACCTGTCCGCCCCCGGTCCGGTCGTCTCCACCACCGGCGCAGCGGTCGGTCTCAAGGTCTTTCTCCATACAGACGAGAAGGATGTTTTCTCTGGATTTCTTGGAAGATACACGTTCTTCGACGAGAAATCTGTATTTGGAGATGGTGAGCATGTCTGATCATACTGTACCGACAGACGTGAAGTCAAATGTTGATGTGATGTGACCAACACTCTGTGGCCCTGGCAGAATGTGGCGGGAACCTGACCAAGCTGGAGAATGGTGTGATCACGAGCCCCAACTTCCCCGAGAAGTACTTGGACAGCAGCAGCGACAGAGGAAGCAGGGAGTGTCACTGGTTCATACACGTCAAGCCCAGGCACAGGATTCTCCTCTATTTCGACAAATTTGAGGTTGAAGGAAAGCCAACAGGTCAGTCAGTAAGCATCAAGAATGAACAGTGATCTCATCGTTTTGGCACCTTGTTGTACAGATCGAGGCTGCCCCGCCGCGACCTTGCGAGTTTGGCCGTGGACGGAGAGAGACAAGACTCCGCTGGAGCTGTGTGGGGACGCGTTGGAGCACAACTCGCAGATTCTCTCGGAGTCCAACGTCATGAGAGTCTCGTAAGAGTCCATGTCTACTTCTGACTACAGCAATTCATCCACATTGCTCATTGTGCAGCAGTTCTTTGCCCTTGGCTTGGCTATAGCACGTGCTTCGAACTGTCCACCTTGCAGGTTTTACATCGCGGACAAGGCGGTGGGTGCGATGGGCTTCCGCGCCGTGTGGACCGAGGTGCGGTTGCGCGACCGCTGCAGTGACCACGAATTTGCCTGTCACATGACTCACTTCTGCATCTCCAAGGCACTCAAGTGCAACAGCATCAACAACTGCGGGAAAGACGTCACCGGCTCAGAGGACAAGTCCGACGAGACAGACTGTAAGCATTTGCGTTTTATAGTCGTAGAGACCACAATTGCACCAGTTATTAACCGTATGGAACAATGTAGATACTAAGGTCCAGGTTTTTTTAAGTCCTCCTCAACAGATGTTGGAATATAGTCAATTTTATCCAGGCATGAAAGAAACTGAGGTGAACGAGTTCATGGTGATCGGCCTTGCGTTGGGGATGGTGAGCGTGGTGATGATCGCCGTCTTTTTGTTCTGCCACCGTAAGCAAAAGCGTCGGCGACCCGACCATCCCATGCTTCCCAGTCACGCTCACTTTCACACGTGCGAATCCATCGGCGAGCGGTTCGCCACCAGCTCCTCCATGGACTCGGTCAGAAACATGGATCGTCCGTACTCGCCTCCGGTGCGCAAGTCCGGTGGCAGCGGTGGCAGCGGAGACCATGCTTCCTTAATGCCGCACCACAAGCAGGTACGGACCGATCAAGTCGACTAAGCACAACATTGAGTTTAGAGACTATGAGTTAACACTGTCAGACATCTTAACGCTGCAATCCGACTACTAAAACTACTCGCACACGCTCTTGTTTATGACGACAGGTATGACTATCGCGGGACGAGCTCCTGGTGGCTGTGCCTGGATCCAAGGATCAGCATCAGGCAAGCGCTGCCCAGGAGGCGGCTCGTCCCGAATCGGCTGAGGAGGAGCTAGAGGATGAAGAAGAAACTGGGTCTCTGCACGAGATCCGCGGGTACGAGGACCGCCTGGAACCTGACGAAGGCGGATTTGCCGCCGCCGACGAGGACGACCCCTGGAGAAGGACGAGGACTAGGGGCATCATCAGGAAGGACTTTGTCGACGACTATCAAAACTAATGCATGTGTTGCATATGTGTGTGTATGCATGACATTTTGTTCTCAGTCAAGTGAATTTGCTCATGATGTCGCGGTTTGTGACAGAGTGAAATCGTTGTATTTTACAAATTCCATTTGTCGCCAAAAATAAAACTGCAAAAATGCTTTAGACATCGAAAATCTTGTGACTCAGAACAATCTGCGTCGTCGCCGAATGATTGAATTTTACATATTTTGCTCCCGCAATGACGCCTCGCGGCATCTAATAATGTTATAATGTTCATCCATTTTACGCTTAGATTCTTTCATGTCTTGCGCGGCGGCGTCGCGTTGGGCGGTGGTCCTGGGGAGGAGGGCCTCCGCCTGCCGCCTCCCGCCTTCCACCTTCGGCCGCCCTCGCGTTTTTCTTGGCCGCTCTCGCCTCTCCCTCGGCCGCCCGCGTGGCCTTGACGGCCTTTCTTTTTTTCCTCCTGGCCTCCGTCGCCTCCAACCGGAGGGCGGCCGATTTCGAAGTGGCTTTGGCCTCCGTCGTCTTGGCCCGCCGCAGATCGTTCTCGGCCCTCATCTGAGCAGCCGCGGCGGCCGCGAAGCGGTAGGCATTTTCACGGTAAATCGCCACCGCCCGATCCCGGCTCTCTTGGAGGTCTCGAAGATCGGGGGGGGCGACTTGGGTCTGGGAGTGGTGACTCCTGGGGGGGGGGGGGGCGACTTGGGCCGGGCGAATCCACGGAGCGGACTTCGGCCGCCCCCGAGTCATCGCCCTGCCTGTCCCGCAGCTTCTCTACCTTCACCACCGCTGTCTTGAGGAGCTTGGCGATGCCGTCCAGTCCTTCGTCCCGTGCCTGCGCCATTTTCGGAGGAATGCCAGAAGTTGCTCGACATTTCCCTTATTTTCTCTTACGTGCATTTATTGACTTCAATACAGGGTTGATCAGTGATACACTGTATAACGATTATTCGCGAAATCACTTCTGCAACTCTCGCATAACTAATGCATATAAGTGTTTACAGTCAAAACACGAATCAAATAGAGTTTTTCACCTTTGCGAAAGCTCATCTCATTCATTTTCGCGCTCAGGAGTGACCGCATCACACACACAGGCCTTAATGGCCCGTCTACACTGCACTGTTTCCCGCCATGCTCAACCGTGTGTATTCTGACAGACTCACCATTGACGACTCACCCAGAGGAGACGCGCACACGCACTCCACAGCACACAATCATGACTTTCACGTATGATACAGAAGGAGCCGCACCTCTGTTGCCATTACCAATAGCAATCAGGGCCGTGAGCGATATCTGCCAAATCCTATGCAAGCAAAATTGGGCAAATGCTGCTCCATAGGCTGTACTTGGGAACACGTATATACAGCACGTCTCAATGCATGCATTGACAGCAGGTACAGGATGACTCGCACACTATGGGCATACAGTCAGATCCGCTTATATGGGATCAGCTCCCTTGAGAGGACAGCAGTGACTGATTCCTCTTGTAAAAAGGTCTCCCACAACATTGTTTATGTCTGGAAGTGTGATTTTTCTTTGAAGAAGTGTTTTGCGGTCATTTCTTCTTCATATTTACCTCCCTTCAGTGAGAGTTTCGATATAAATATGTCAAATTCTTTACGATTGAGACAGTTCTTGCCTCGATCATAGCTCATTCGTCGATGGGGAGAGCAATAAATGCTCTTAGATGAGCGGAATCCACTGTCCGACGTAAGTACTGTCCATATGTCCTACACCATGAATGCATACCTAAGTAGAGTGTGCACTGTAGACACCAAGTACGATTCTTTTTTTGTCGCTCTCATCACCAGAGGGGCCTGAAAGGAAAGGCGAGGCTCCAGAGTCTTCGGAGCTGTCTCCTTCAGGACTATAAAATAGGCCTAGGCTAGGCCTAACTGTGCTCTCTCCTCTCTGTCACTGGCAGGGCCTGCCTGGGCCGCCTGAGCCCATGAGCAAAGGCAGCCGGGCTGCTGCGCTGTCCTGCGTCTAAGATAGATTGGGGCACTGCGCTCGTGGACCGTGCGAGGTGGCGCAACCTCTGCGAGAGAGGTTGCGAGGATAACCATGCACCCTGCAACTGACGAGCAGTTCAGCCAATGGAGGTGTTATACTAGAGTTCAGGAGGTCAGCAGTTCTTCAAAGTCGCGCCAAAACCATCCGTCAAATCTCTGTACAATTATTGATGCGCATGTGGCCAAGGAGTGCAGGACCATCCACGCCAGATTCAATCCTGTGGCATACAGTCTTCATATCATAATTTGCTGGTACTTGTGACTACTGCCACCGCACGGCTGTTTTGCTGGTCCAAGACATGGACTCCGGAACTCCTAGAAAGAAGCCGAGGACAACGAGGACATGTGCTGTGGCTGTCTGCCCGAACCCACGGGGAGTTGTCTATCACTCTTTTCCGAAGGACCCAGCTCAGCAGAAGAAATGGCTGGCAGCAACGCGACGAGCTGATCATGTGAATGTAGCGAAGGCTGAGGTCTGTTCAACTCATTTTACCCCTGAGGACTACGTACAAGATGTCTTGTCACACTTGTACCCTACCAAGAGAAGACGACTCAGGCCTACGGCTGTGCCTTCACTCTTTCTGACACCAATGAATGTTGAGCCATCAGCAGGAGTCCTTGCTCGTCGGAAAAGGGCACTTGAGAAGGAACACAAAGAGACAGAATGTAAGTGCATTTGTACCACAAGATAAGTATGTCAGTGTTAAGGGGATTTTAAATTTTTCTTTTTCTTTAGCTGTGGGTCACGGTGGCGCAGCAGCGATTCAGGATCAGACAGCTGAGCCCACACTGAGAGCCAGACAAAATTCTCCTGAAGATGAGACTCCTCAATCAAGAGATGACGCAAGTTGTCAGACAACCCCGATACAACTGAGGAGTGTTGCCACTGAATGCCGAGTTGAAAAAAGTCTCTACCAAGTTCAAGCATCAAACAAGCTACTCAAGCAAAAACTCACACGTGAGATGCGAGAGAAGCAGGCCCTGAAGACAACAATCCGGAGAATGAAATCCAAGGCTTTCTTGGAGAACCTCATCAAATCAACATTGGAAGATAAGTATTCTCCAGCTCAAGTACAGAGAATACTGAAACAAGATGTCAAATTTGTTCGAAAGTACAATAAGGAAGATATCACAACAGCGCTAGTCCTGAAGTCTATATCAAGCAAAGCTTATGAATTCATGCGTTCAAAGAATCTTGTGAGCCTTCCAAGTCGGCGCACATTGGGAAGGTGGCTTCAGGATTTCAAATGTGTCCCGGGGATTCAGGAAGACTGTCTGAGAATTGTGAAAGAAAGACTTTGCCATTCAGAAATCTCCCACGAAAAATTAGTGGCAATTTCCTTTGATGAAATGCACCTGAGGAAGAAGGTGGAATATCACGGAGCCACCAAACGAGTCTATGGTCCATGTAACAAACTTCAAGTCGCCATCATTCGTGGAGTGACGTGCTCATGGAAGCAGTTGATATACTTTGATTTTGATTGCACCATGTCCAAAAAGATCTTTGAAGCCATTGTCACATCTGTGGAAAGAGACACTGGAGGGGAAGTGTGCGCAGTGGCATTTGACTTAGGCAACAAAACTTTTGTTTCTAGTTTTGGCCTCACTGAAGATCATCACTGGATTGCATCACCCTGTGACAGTGAACGCAAGATTTATGTGTTTCCTGATACCCCACATATGTTGAAGCTCTGCCGCAATCACATCCTAGATGAAGGCATTCGTCTTCCACCAGCTCATGTTGATACACTCACAAGAAGTGATTTCATTGATTTGATGGACAAGGACAACAGTGAGTTCAAAATGGCCTGGAAACTGACACCTCTACATGTCACATGTACTGGAAGCGAGCGGCAACGTGTCTATCTGGCTGCCCAACTGCTGTCCAGAACAACTGCTAGAGCCCTGCATTACCTTTTTGGAGATACAAAGAAAGCTCAAACAAAGGCCATTGAAAAAATCAACGACTGGTTTGATGTTCTAAATTCGAGACAACTTTTCAGCTCAAATAAGTTGAGCTGTGCCTTTGGGGTTCATTATGAGGACCAACTACATGCATTGAAAGAGATGGAAGAGCTAGTGGAGTCAATCCATGTGATTGGGAAGTCCAAGCAGCCTTGGCAGCAAGGAATCATCATGGGGATTCGTTCATTGAGATCTCTCTTCAGCGACTTGAAGTCCCAGCACAATATCTCATTCATTTTGACAGCTCATTTAAACCAGGTAAGAGCATCTTATATATACCGTATGTATATGTGTGTGTGTGTGTGTGTGTGTGTGTGTCTGTCTCTCTGTCCACGGCTGGTTTTGATATTTTCGGCAGCCGAGTTTCGTCATTTTCGTGGCGGATTTGATCTTGGGGGCTGAGTTATAATTCCCTCTACCCACAAATTGGGTTGTGTGAAAGTGCTAGCTAGTACCTTTTAAATTTAACAAGCATGTCTTTCAGGATTCATTGGAGAACGTCTTCAGCCAGATTCGTGGTCTAGGAGGGCAGAATATTCATCCTACAGCGGTGGAGAGTATGCAGCGAATCCGTATTCTTCTACTGGGGAAAGTGGCTGACCGTTTGGTGTCGGATCCTGCTGTCAGACCCTGTCCTGACGCAAGTATTTTAGGCAGTGACAGCAGTTTCCTGACTAAAACCGTGATGTCAGATGTACCGATCGCCACGCAAGAGCCTGAAGATGCTGAAGATCACTCAAGTCAAGCTCCTCCAGAAGTGTAGGAAGATTTGAGAAATTCTACCGAGGAAGAATCACTCCAATCTGCCTTGAATTACCGGTACTTTGACTGCTCCGAGCAAGGTCTTTCATATGTGTGTGACTCGGTAGCTTTGAAGCTCAAAGATCAACACCCAGAACTAGGGACAAAAACATGCATGATCCAGTCCCCGCATGATATCACTTCACCTTGGATTATGTATCTATGTAAAGGTGGGTTATGTAAGCCGAATGCTGCATTCCTACGTGATTTCAGGAACTTTGACAAATACAACTTTGACTGTAACTTTCATGGCAGCGACATTGACAGAGAAGAAAATGTGATAGAAAGATTCTATAATGTATTAAAAGAATTCAATAGGGATTCTTGGCCAGATGATGCCATTAGGCTGTTTGCTAAGGTCAGAACCTTCATTCGTATTAAAGCCTTAAACAAAATTATACACTGTGAAGCTGCTTCAGCAAAGTACAGGAGCCTGAAGCAATATGGACAATACCTTACGTGAGTAAATATGCCTTTGATGTTTTTTATTGTGTACTGGTATCCCTGCATGCGTGGATAGCCGTGCCGCGCCGACCAAATCGGCTGCTTCTGCCCAGTTCGCTTGGCGCTCCCTCCAGTGCCCCAACCTATCTTCTTGGTCTAGCTGCTGCTGTTCACTACGCAGGAGGAGAGCTCGCAAGAGAAAATTTTGGGAAAAAGCAACTTCTAAGAAGCAGTTGTCAAAATGTGACGTTCAGGTTCCTCATCAGGAGCAGCATGGGAGGATCGAAGCGGCCGGAGGAGGGAGAGGCGGCAGAGCGGCGCAAGGAGTCTTCGTCGTCGACGGTGTCGACGTCCTTGGCCGCGACGCAGTCGGCAGTTTCGGCAGCCTACGCGCGGAGACTCTTGGAGAACTTCGACGCCCTCAGGCACCAGAGTGGAGGCGGTGCGGACAACCTGTGCGACGTCGAGATTGTACCCGGACATGGCTCTTCCAAGGTCTTCCTCGCCCATCGCACTGTGCTGTCGGCCGCCAGTCCCTACTTCAACGCCATGTTCACCGGGAGGTTAGCCGAGGCGAAACGACACCAAGTGGTTTTGCGATCGGTGAGCGAGGACGCTCTGGATTCTCTCCTTGACTTCATCTATACGGGTTCTGTTGCCGTCGACCGTCACAATGTTCAAGAACTGATGGTGGCCGCCGACATGATGGAGTTGCGCGAGGTTGTCCAGCTGTGCACAGCATACCTGGAGGGAGAGCTGGAGCCAACTAACGTCGTGGGAATTTACCGCTTCGCCTCGGACCACAACTGTTCAGCCCTGCGCGTGTCCGCAGAATCCTTCATCCACCAAAACTTCGACGAGGTGTCCAAGGGCGAAGAGTTTCGAGATCTTCCTCGCGAAATGCTGATAGAGTTCTTACGCTCAGAGCTGTTGCGCGTGGACGCCGAATACCAGGTGTTCCGTGGCGCCATGAACTGGATCTGTGCGGACGTGACCACGCGTAGGTGTTTCATCTTCGACGTGCTCAAGTTCGTAAGGCTCCCACTCGTGCCTTGCAAGCTGCTGGACGCGTGCGCGGCCGAATGTGCCGATGCCTCGATCAGAGTGGCCCTGAACAGCGTCAAGCAGGACCTCCTCTCCCGCAAAGGATCGTTAGTGCCCTTAAATGCGCACCCTCGGCGCGCCGCCAAGAAGAACGTGTACGTAATAGGTGGCTCTCAGAGGGAGCTGAGAAGCGCCTGGACTAAGTCCGAGCGCACCTACAACACCGTCGAGGTGTTTGACACCTTCGAGCGTCGGTGGCGGGAAGCCTCGCCCATGCGCGTCGGTCGCATTCTTCCCGGCATCGCCGTACTCAACGGCCTTATCTATGTGTGCGGCGGGGAGGTCGATTCTCAGATCCTGGCCAACGGAGAAGTGTACGACCCCAATGAGGACGAGTGGCGCGTCATGGCATCCATGACCATCCCTCGATGCGAGTTTGGCATGTGCGCGCTCGGCACGCATCTTTACGCCTTCGGCGGCTGGGTCGGCGAAGACATCGGCGGATCCATTGAACGCTACGACGCTGCCACCGACCAGTGGACCCTCATAGATAAGATGCCCGAACCACGTTTCTCCATGGGCATCGTAGCCCACCAGAGTCTCATCTACTTAGTCGGCGGCTGTACGCACTCGCGCAGACACATGCAGGAGCTTGTGTCATTCAATCCCGTGACCGTCGAGTGGAATACACACGCCAGCATGCTGGAACCGCGATCACAGATGGGCTGCGTGGTCCTTGACGATCATCTGTATGTACTGGGAGGCACCAACAGACATAACGAGGTCCTCCAATCAGTCGAGCGCTACTCCTTCGTCCGGAACACTTGGGAACGGGTGCCGTCGATGCTGCAGCCTCGCGCCAGCCCCTCGTTGGCTGCCGCCGATGGAAAAATATTCGTATTCGGTGGGGACCAAATCAACGAAGTGAACTTTTATCGTGCTCGAACCACGATCTCGTCGGCCGAGTGCTTCGACCCGTTGGCCAATGCATGGACAGAATCCGAGGCCTTACCGCAGAGCAGATCTGAAGCTGGAGCAGTCGTTATTTAATTAGCTGACAAGCCACAAGAATCGTTATTAACATTGAATGCTTTATCTTGGACTAGCACGTATTGTACTTGGTGTTCCGCTTAGGCACGAGCATTTTTATCATTGTTCAGCATGCTAGAAAAGCGTCCGCTATACTTATACGATTGACTTAGGGCCTACGACAATTGCATCTCCTCCAACGTCACTTTAGTGCAAGTGCATTGAGACGTTATACATGTAGTACGCGTACTTGCACATGTATGCGTTGATCTCGACAGATTAATAAGGTTTAAGCAGTGTTCATCCTTAAGCGGAACCCACTTTACCACCTCACTCCAAGTCATTATTACCCATGCTGTATTATGATAAGACACACACACATCGGTGAAGATTAGTAATTGCAATCTACTTCTCGTTGATAGTTTTCATTAACACGTATCTACTGTAGACCTAGAAGACGATTGAAGACTTTCCTCCGGGTGGGTTCCTGACCCTGATCTGAGGCTTCGAGTCCACTGCTGGCTTGTTCGCGATCTCCTTCTGCGATGCGTGCTGGTTCAAGTCGAAGGTCGTCTCTTGCTGATTTTGAGCACGCTTCTGAGGTTCGCCGCCACCAGGAATTGCTGGAGGCTGTCCTTCTGGTAGCTTCATGTCCTCCTCGGAGCGCTGAACCTTCACCTCCTTCAGCTCGCGCTCGGCGGCTCTTGCCTTGACACGATCATAGACGTATGCAGAATAAGGGGGATTTGGTACGAATCTCCCAGAGCCCTTGACCTCTTTTAACTCGCCGTTGTCGACGGCGACGTGGCCTCTGGTGAGGACGTAGTCCGCGATGCCATGCACCGTCATGCCTTCAAAGATATTGAAATCCACGGCGTGATGATGCGTGTCCTTGGAGATCACGCGGGTCTTCTCGGGGTCCCAGATGACGATGTCAGCGTCCGAACCAGGTGCAATCACGCCCTTCTTGGGGTAGACATTGAATATCTTGGCGGCTGTGGTGCTGGTGACTTCTACAAATCGCTCCTTGGTCATAACTCCCGAGGTCACTCCCCTCTCCCAGATAACTGCCATGCGATCTTCAATGCCGTTGATACCGTTGGGAATCTGTGTGAAGTCATGCAACCCCAAAGCCTTCTGGTGAGTGCTGAAGGTACAGTTGTCAGTGCCGGTGCACTCCAGGTGACCCTCAGAGAGCAGGCCCATTAAGTAATCTGCAGTGTCGAGGTCTTCTCTCAAGGGTGGGCTTAAGACGTACCCCGCTGCGTGACGCCAGCACTACAGAAACAATTCCAAAGTCAACACTCTAAAACTTTTAAGTACTTAAGAGTAACTCAGCAGTCCTGCCTTGTTGTAATAGTGAGTGCCGTTGCAAGCCAGCGATGCTGCAATGGGTTCGCCAAAAATGACAGATCCGGTCTTTCTCTTCTCCATGATGATGGTGGCTGCGGACTTGCTCATAACGTGAACCACGTACAGAGGACACTTGACTTGATCAGCGATCAAACAAGCTCTTAGTGTAGCCTCAGCCTCGACTTCCTCAGGTCTTGACAACGGGTGGCCCTCGGGTCCGGTGATCCCCTTGGCAAGAAGGCGCTTCTGGTTCTCAGCGATCACTTCTCCGTTTTCTGCATGAACCTGTCAAGTTTACGTGATCAAAAGGTTTCAACAAACAGTGATTTGCAATATAAAGTAATGCTTACCTGTCCAATGGCTCCGATTTCTTTACAGGTCTTGAAGACCTCCAGCATCTCGCCGTCGTTGATCATAAGCATGTCCTTGTAGGCCATGAACATTTTGAATGAGTTGATCCCAACTTTGTCGGAGCACAATTTATGCATCTCCTGGCGGACTGCCTCACTCCAGTGAGTGACCGCCATGTGCAGGCTGTAGTCGCAGCAGACCTTTGGATCAGCCCAAGACCGCCACTGCTCGTACGCGGCCAACAGACTCTCTCCTGTGTGCGCGTGTGCATGTGTATGAGAGAGAGCTGGTAAGACTCTTGTTCATTCAGTTACCGACTGTTGTCGGTGACCCACTTACCCTTCTTCGGTATGACGAAGTCGATGAACATGGTGGTTCCTCCAGCCAGCGCCGCCCTGGAGCCCACGTAGAAGTCGTCGACGGAGAAGGTCCCCATAAATGGTGCCTGCAAGTGCGTGTGCGAGTCGATGCCGCCAGGTATCACCAGCTTGTTGGTCGCATCAATCACGCGCGCTCCCTCGGGTACGGACAAGTCTTCGCCCACTTGCTTGATGAGGCTGCAAACGTCACCCGAAAACCATGCGTTCAACTATGAATTCTACAGTCCTATGACGCTACATCAATTGTGCTGGGTGGCTTGAATATGCAGCAAGTGCGAAAACTAGCACAATAGCAGGAGGGTAGATATCTAGATGTAGTAATACCATTCATTACCTGCCTTCCACATAGACATCCGCCCTCTGTGATCCGGTGGCGTTGACCACAGTGCCTCCCTGGATGAGAATCCCTGCTGAATCTGCCATCTTTATGCCTTAACAAATCTGCAAAGCACGAACGACGATATCTGTTTCACTACTGCAACACAAGACGCAATATCCTTCTTTGTTATCCGACTTTTTTGCCTTAACGCAGAAACAAATTGTCCGGTTTCAACGAGAAGCAAACGGACCAAGAGAAGCCGTATGCAGAGTAGAGAGTGTACTTGTGGCGGCTGCCGGACTATGTGCTGACCACCCTTGGTACGAACTCCCTAAGCTCTGTAGCCTAAATTGCATAATTCATGCACCCGAACCCGATCAATTTCGAGCCTGTTTCTCCATTTTACTGCCTGAGCTAACATCAACTAAGACAAAAATGCCACTTTTCACCCCGGAGGCAAAGCCGCGTGCGAGTTTTCCGCTTGGAAAACGATGACGACCGACAAAAAAGTTCTGGCGTGTGATTTGCATTGTTTTTCCCTGGCCAGAGTCGCGATTATCATTGAAGCTGCAGTCCCATGAATAAGGAGGAGTGCACATTTCTCTCCTCGCTGCGTGCCAATTATCTTCTCCTGCCGACGCAGTAATTTTGCAAGAAAAATCGCAAGAAAAACTTTCCGGCCCCGCCAAGACGACAGCACAATGATGGAAAACGTGCGCAGGTAATGTGATGAAGTGTATTAGATTAATAAGAATAAAGACATGCTTGGGGTGTCTCGCAAAAGAAATGACTGGACCTTGAAATGCGAACGAAAGCACGGAGATTCTAAAAGAGGGCTTTGGTATACACTTTTTACATGAGATTGATGGCTGCTGGCTTTTTCCAACGTACACATCCGTTGCTGGACAGGCATTTTTCTTCTCCAACTTTTTTTTCCCCTTTTTCTTCGTGGAATTTACAGTTGTCTCGAAATGCTCTTCACCAGAATCCTCCGGAGGATCTTCCCCCAGGAGGTAAACGCACTCGCACGGTCGACCGGTTGGGGCCTTGCTGCGATGCATCGGGGTCAGGGTGAGAGCGCAAGTCGAAGTGCGACTCCAGCTGGCTGGGAGCTGGCACGGCCTGGTTGGTCTTGGGCGGCGTGGGGGGAGGGATGTCGCCGGAACTGCCGTTGATCGTCATCTCTTCCTGGTCGCGCTCGACGGCGCGAGGAGCAGCGTCCGCCATCTCCTTCTCGCGAACGAGGTCGTAGACGTGTGAGCTGAAGGGCGCGATCGGCAGGAAGCGGCCGAACCCTTGCATGATACGCAGCTGGCCGTCGTCTACCATCACCTTGCCGCTGCAGATGACCGTCTCGGCCACGCCGTGGCAGGTCAAGCCTTCGAAAATGTTAAAATCCACCTTCAGCTGGTGGCTCTTGGCAGAAAAGGTCTTTGTGGCGTTAGGATTCCAAATGACGATGTCTGCCTCTGCCCCCACCTCGATGCGTCCCTTTGCTGGATACATGTTGAAGATCTTGGCGGGAGTGGCGCTCGTCAGGGACACGAACTTGGTGGGATCCATTTTTCCGGAGTGAACTGCTCTCTCCCACAGGACGCTCATGCGTGCTTCCACGCCATTGACGCCGACTGGGATCTTGGTGAAGTCGCTGCTGCCTAGTGCCTTCTGGCTGGCGTTGAACGTGGTGTGGTCGCTGGCTATGACGTTGAGACCGGCCTCTGCTCCAGCTGTTACTAGCTCCACCATCTCGTCCTTCTGACCTTTTCTGATTGGAGGGGAGCAGACAAATCCAGCGGCGTGACGCCAGCAGGAGTTCCAGTACTCTGCTCCGTCGCACGCCAGCGCCGCGGGAGTCGTTTCTCCGAAGACCACAATTCCCTTGGCCCGCTTTCGGCGGATCACCTCGGCCGCAGAGGAGCTCATCACAGGGCTCACGTACAATGGACAAGAGGTCTGGTTGGCAAGAGTGACTGCGCGCATGGTCGCTTCTTCCTCGGCCATCTCGGAGTGAGCCATGGCGAAGCCCTCGGGTCCCGTGATGCCCCTGGCCAGGAGAGCTTTCTCCTCACGAGCTACCAGCTCTGCGCTCTCGGCACGGACCTGCGCCAGGGCGCCGATGCGCCGGCAGTGCCCGAACGCCTCCATCAGGGCCTCCGGAGAAGCGAAGGTGCCGCCCATGGGCACGTCGAAGGTGTTCACGCCATATTCCTCGCCAGTAAGTTCCTCCATCTCTCTCTTGGTGTCCTCGGTAAGTGGGGCGGCGCCGGGCGGCAATGCCAGGCGCAAGGCGTAGTTGCAGCAGGCACGGTCCTCTGCCCATCCGCGCCACTTGTTGTAGGCTTCGATGAGGGACTCGTCATCGTCCGGATGCACGCAGTCGATAACTGTGGTGGTGCCGCCCACGAGGGCTGCCCGAGTGCCCTGATAGAAGTCATCCACTGTCTGCGTGATCCCCTTTCCGTGGGGCTTGTGCAAGTGCACGTTAGCGTCGACGCCGCCGGGGATCACGAACTTGTCAGTGGCGTCAATGACGCGCGTGCCGCCTGGAATGATGAGGTGGTTGCCCAGCTGCTTGATCTGGGTCTCCTCGATGAAGATGTCCACCTTTTGAACGCCATCCTCGTTTACCACCGAGCCATTCTTTATCAACAAACGGTTCTGCGAGCTCTGGAGGTGGATCGGCACCTTCTTCACCGGAGTCGTCATGGTTCTCTTCTTTCTCTCCTTCCCCTTGCTGGGCGTGGTGAGCTGGCGGTCGATCGATGGGCGGCCTCGCGGTCGATTGTCAGTGGCCTCGTCAAGAGGTGCCTAAGGTAGGGCGCGGCCTTGGTTTCTTCACTTAGTTATCAGTGTCAGAGTCTTCGAAATGTTCCTCCAGACCTTTTCCTCTTGCGTCCAGAGGCGAAGTGAAGTTGGCGCAAGCGCGATCGTGAGCCTCCTTCTTATTCACAGTCGTGATGTCGAAGATGGACCCGGATTCGAGCCTACCTCGGGCTCTTCCCACTCGTCGGGTGTCAAAATCGAAATCTGTCACTTCCCAGATCTTTTTTGTGCTCTGATATCTTTTTCTATTTTTTTTGGAGTAACCCCCAGTGTGTCAACTCTCAACTCCGCCCTTATCGGAAACCCTCGTGTGTGAAAGCAGTTTCTACTGTACCAGGATCGGACAGCCATTTCTCCATGAAAGATTCGTCCGTGATTATAAATGCTTTCTTTGTTGTTTGGAACGTTTGGACCCAACTGCCGACCGTCGTTTGGGCAGGAAAGTTCGTTTTCAACCTTGGTCAGCGGAAAGTCAGCAAGAAAGAGGGATTTCTTAGGGTGGAAAAAATCCACCACTGTGTTGAGCGTGCATTGATGTGACCACTGTGTGAACAACCCAGTGTAGAAGTCCCCTAGTCTTAGGAGTGTCAAGGGCTCCATCCCCAGGGTGATCCTGCTGGGCATAGCTTGAACTGTAGAAGCGCCAAAAATGCAAACGGGTCCCTCGACCGGAACCTGCCCGAGATGGTCAGCTGGTAACACATCCCTAACTGTTCGGCGCTCCGCTGGCTCGACATCTTCTCCCGGCCGGCTAGATGGGAGTCAGCGCCATCTGGCGGAGAAAGTGTAGAACACAAGTATGTGTCTTTTTTTTCCATCTTTCGCACACCCTGGCAAATTAGCAATCACTGTAAAAATCTGTATTAAATACGTATTTGCTGAGGAGAGGTGCAAGGACAGAGAGGCACGGTTAAAAAAAGAGAACTTGCCTAACGTCTCGTGTATTTGAAATCAATATAACGTCTCGTCTTCCACAGTACAAGTCTGTCCACGTTGCCTTGCGACCATCCTGGCTTTTTTTTCAGCATATTTTTCAATCGAATGGTCTGTTTTTTGGCTCTGGTGGCAGCTAAATGACTGGCAACCCTGACAGCCATCGGTCTTGGCAATCGTGATCGCGGGCTTCAAGAAGCTGTGCTCCATTGGGACTGTGTCAAGACAACGTTGACGATGCTGAAGTAGAAGTCTTTCACAGGTATCTCCTCCATTGCCATGAGAAGTTTCATTTTGAAGAGAGACCATTTGTAGCCACCATTGCTTCAAACCGAGTTGCGAGATAACGTAATGACACCGTTTTGAGACAGCGTCTCTCAAGCCTCTCTTTAAGCACTGAAACGATTCTCACAATGTGTACGAAAAGGCTTGACATTAATTCCAATGAGAGCGAAGCCAACTTGTGTTATCAAGTCAAACTTTCACAGAGTTTCTTTATGCGAATCCCGTCAGAAGAGTGATTTCTTTTTAAAGAACACAGATTTTTTTCCTTTAAAAAAAAATGTAGCTTCCTCAAGACCTCCCACTGCCAAAAGCGAATAAATTTTCGCGCTCGTGCATGAAGCAGAGAAAGGTGTAATTATGTAAGTCGCTTCTTCCTCTTTTGATCGACAGGCGACAAAGCTCACATTAGACCAACGAGAAGCTCGTTTTGTTCCCTTGATTACCCCTGCTCCCCCCCCCCCCCGGTCTGGGCCCCCCTGGACCCCCCCTCCTCCTCCTTCCCCTATATGAGAGAGGCATCATCATTTTCCGGGCTGTTGCTGTTGCCGCCGCCGCCGCTGTTGTCGTTGCAGGAAGCAACGCGAGTTTCGTCGTCACGCTTGAAGCCAACGAGAGCTTTTTTTGTGCAGACATCGATCTGTAACGCGCGTTTCTCCTCTGATTCTCCATTCATTGGTGCTTCTTCTTCATAATTTTTGTTGCCTCCCCTCGATCTTGAAGTGTTTGCTCAGTTAATTTGTCCAGCTCCAATTTGTGGCATTTCTGCAGTTGTCTCAGCGTGATAAATTGGTCAACACGACTCTTTTTTAACCCTTTTTTGTCTGCCGATGCTGTCACACCTGGGCAGTGATGGCGCCGGCGTAAAGAATGGGCCGTTCACCCCTCTTACAGTTGTCATCTACAACTAATAACGAATTTCCGCTCTTCTTTCTCGTATTTATATCATCACGCCTGGTTCTGCAGGCAATTAAGCAGCCAGGAGGAAATCACTGCCTTTGTCTTGCAAATTATTGCGCGAAAAAGAAGGCAAAAAATTCTCTATTTATTGGGG
>JAAUXU010090610.1_pt1 | contig 34061 bp, 29 predicted proteins | sample 7278151 | NCBI WGS metagenome assembly JAAUXU01 (sample SAMN14350113, study PRJNA611818) | marine sediment metagenome | isolation source: surface marine sediment (1.8m) | place: French Polynesia: Moorea | collected 2018-08 | reverse complement strand
TGTCCTCTCATCAGCTTCCAGCTTGTGAAGCTCCTAAATGAAATGTTGATGCTGCGGCAATTAAATAGTTGATAAGTCAAAAAAAGTTTTTCAATCAATACTTTCTTTGGCAAATCAATTTACAAAACTTCACGTTGTTGTACTACCGAATCTGTGCTCCCTGCAGATTCTGCTTAACTGTACTTTTGCACTTATTACTGTACTTATTTTTGTATTTTCTGCGTAACTGTACTTTTCATCTCACTCGTGACTGCAAGGAGAACATGGCAAAATCTATCAGATCAACTTTAGCCACTCTTTTTGAAAGCTGAGGCTATGTTTTGAAGGTAAAACTGATTACGAGTCACGTATGAATTCTCTCCTAGAGCGTAATAACGGGGAAACGCCACCAGGGAAAATCCCCTTTTTTAACCGGAAAATATCTCCCAAATAGATATGAAATATTTCCTGAAAAAAATGGGAACTTTCAAAAGGCATAAGTCTTATTCAAAAGGCATAAGGCATAAGACTTATTCATGAAAGAGAGCGTCAAAACGGTTGATGCATTTCTAAAAAGGCAGCTGCGTATTTTTGAGCAATGAAAGGAAAAAATGTTTCATGGACCACGTCAAGAAGACCTACGCGGGGAGAGAATACACGTCCATGGATGGTGGGCTTAAATTTCCCAGGGCTTCCCAAGAACTTTTCGGGACCCCAGTCAGCCTCCACTTGCTGCTCAAGTTGATCCTGCTGCAGTAGCACACATTGCATTAATGCTATAGGCAGTGCTGGAGGTGAATTCTGGCGCATCTGGTAGCGCAGAGCCAGTCCGGTGACGCTGGCTGCACAATGGTAACCGAACAATTTCGGCCTCCACCAGCCTCGAAAAGACTCTGGGGACTTGGTTGACTAGACGAGTTGAGACGACCTCAAAGTGAAGCCAATCCTTTTCTTTCCAGCCCCAGAACGACCCCAGCTACGATACCAGGAGTCGGTGGCACAACGTGATTCCGCCAATGAAGCAGGTGAGTCCACACAAGGATTTCTGTCCAGGAAGATCTGCCAACTCCGCTCACGCTCCTCACTGGCAGGTGGCTGATCACAAGGCTCTGAATGCCATCCAGAGAGGCAGTTGGGTGTTTTACGCCCTCGAGCCCCACAGCCAGTACGAGGTCGTCATCCAGAGTCAGAACCGCTGGGGTTGGTCGCAGAACTCGGAGCCCTTCTTCTTCTCCACGAGAGCCACAGGTAGGATATGAGTGTTGCAGCCGTTGCAGCCGTTGCAGCCGTTGCAGCCGCTGCGGCCGCTGGAGGCACTCGCACCAACCCCTCCTCAGATGTCATGGCCCGAAAATTAGCTCACCCTGTGGTCGGCCGAGCACGCCTCAACCCGTGTTTTCTTTGTGCCCAAACATTTGTTAGATTTTTTTTTCCCAGTGAGGAAGAAAAGAAGCGGGAGAGGAACAATTTGTGAGAATGGCCTCATCTCTCTCGCTCTCTTCCCTGGCATCACTGGAAACAAAGGTCTTCCTTCTCCGGGGAATGTTATTGGAATTATTTTGCCCGGCCTCCGCTTCGACATATTTCATACGTCTGCAAGTAGCGCACACGCAACTTGTCTTGGGCCCCCCCCCCCCCATTGCCTCCTCCTCGCCCCCCCTGGCGCACTTGATTGGCAGTATTAATAAGATGTTTCCCTGATGCCATTCCAGAGATGCCTGCGATGCCTTTGGCATCAGAGAAACACTTCTCGTACTTTGGCGAGAGGCAGAGCAAGCGTTACCCCAGCGGGTGGATTTAGTATTATTGATAAAGCCTGTCTGGACCCAAGGTTGCAGTGCAAACAGCTGCAAATATCATAACCCCAGTAACCAAGTACAGCAAGAGGTCCGAGGGGAAAAGAGGCTCGTCTTCTCGCACGATTTTGCAGTCCCCGGGTTGGTTGCAGCAGTGCTTTAGCTTAAAGTCTCAAGACCTGTCCAAGACATACATGCTTCATTGGGTGGACAAGAATCCCAATGAAGAAGCCTGAATATCATTGAACTCTGTGCCCAAGAGCAGAACCTTGTCCGTTCTGTAACACGTCGCGTCAGCTGCCACCCGTGTGGAGGCGGCTGCTGCCGCCGCCAGCCTCCGGGTCCTCCACGGACTCTGTCCCACCCGGCGGCGAACAACACGTGCGATTTTCGATATGACAGAGTAGGCAAAGGTGGAAGGAAGAATTTACGAGTCAGAGTCGAGTAGCAGGAGAATCGTCATCTGGTGTGGGCGGCCAAGGTAAGAGTGTTCAGTGCGACGCAGAACATTGCGAGGAGGCTTTCCATTATGTGCTGCTGTCATAGCTTTTCTCGTTCGCTCGTCAAGGAGGATAGGCTAGATTTTTCCCCAATTTCACGCTTTGCGAATTTTGGAACAGTGGGAAGAAGAGTTGAGGGCTGAGACCAGGGATGGGAGGTAGTGGGAAAAGAAAGCAAATTTCTATATTAATATTCATAACGTCGTCATCAGACGCGCCAATGAACTTCACTTGAGATTACAGATCTTCCTGCACTGTAAGTAATGACGTACTTAGAGACTGCATGAGAGAGAAGAGGTCGTTTCACATCCCCCCCCTGAACTTTAATAGCGCGTTGTCCAAGCGAAAAAAATCTCTTCTTTGCCCGCCCATAGAGCCAATAAATGTGGCAACAATTTACTTGATCTCTGCTGCTTTTACAGCTGACTCCGGCGCCGCCGCAGCCAGTGCAAAGTTTGACCATAAAACGCATTACGATCTCTACAATACCAGGGCAAAAAAGTGGGTAGAGGAGGAGATAGCAGAGAGAAAGTTTCGAAACCAGTGAGAAAATGGGCTCCTTTCTCCTCTTTTTCCGGCTTCTTGTGACTGCCATGTTAATATTGAGCGCGCACTTTTTCCCGTCTTTTGATTTCTCACTCAAAATGTAGCCACTTCTTCTTCTTCTGCTCCTCCCCCTGCTTCTCCGCCCGCCCCAAAGTGGACCCGGCCACGAAATTGTACCCCATTACTCGCACTCGTGGTCTTAATATTCGTCCCCCTCTTCTTCTCTGCTCGCGCAGAATAAGAAAATCCTCACCCTATTATTTTTTTTGCGCCTCCTAAAGCTTCTAGGCAATCAAGCAAGAGAAGACTTTTCTCTCACACTCTCTCATCTCGAGCTCACACGAATTTGTCCTCGCATAAATCATCTTGATGAGGTGCGACATGCGAGGAGAGCGTTTGAAAAGGGGGCAACAAATATGGAGAACTCAGGGATTTGCGTGCAACATCGAGTGAAATACAGGGTGGGTCAGCAGGAGAGACCTTGGGGGGAATGGAGACGCAAACTTGAGGACGAGAGACAAACTGACCAGAGCACGAACGCTGCCTGCTTCAGCCGATGAGCATTCTGGGGAAAGAATTGAGAGTGTGCAAAAAAAGCCATCTTGCCTCATGACGATTTTTCATGGTGCACCCTGTTTGAGGCTTTTAGCGCCGCCCAAGCTGCAGAAAGTAATCGCAGTGAGCCTTTTCTTCCAGACTTCAGTCCCAAAGTGGATGCGTCTCAGCCCAAGGGTTCTCGGACAGGTGAGATCGACTGCAGAATGCCTCAGAATTCCTTTCCACTAACCAGATTTGGCTTCCAGACGATGCCTCCTCCTCCTCCTCGTCGTCGTCGTCGTCGTCGTCCTCCTCCTCCTCACCTGACTACAGCTACGCCGATGACCTGACGGCCTCGAAAGCTGACAGGGACTCCAAATCTTCTTCGTCGTCGTCGTCGACTTCTTCTTCATCCTCATTTCTGCCAGCAGCTGCCTCGGGAGGAAAAGCTTCCCAGAGACCTTTGTTGATCCTCCTAGTGGCGCTTCTGCTGGCGAGACATTGAAGAAGGAGAAAAAGACCCCCAAAAACCAACCAGTCTTCTTAGGCGTCTCTGAATACCTCATAGCAACTCTGAACCACGCTGATGCTTAGAGTGGAACCGACGTTTTGTTACTCTCTTCTCTCAAACAATACATTCAGCACATTGAAGAAAGAAGGGGGAAAAAAAAGACGATCGAGTGCTCGAATTCCATACAAAGACTTTGCTCCCACCTGATTCAGTGCGAAATAAGGAGTCATCTGTAGAAAAGCAACCAAAGGATGCATCTGGACACACCACTGGACGCTTCTCTCCTCTTCCAATACTGGGGTTTGCTCATCAATGATGCAAATCTTCATTTGCCTTCCCCCTCGCCTTCCCCCCGCACCTAAAGGAGACGGGAATTCCGAATGGGAATTCCCATGAATTCCGAATGGGGGAAATGCCACTGTCAACATCACTTCCTGGAGTTCCACATGAGCGCACAGCGAAAATAGAAACGGACATCGAAAGCCTAATGAACAGAGAACATCTAAGGCCCAAATTTGACCACACACCTTTTTTTGGAGTGTAGGCCTGGAAAGGCCTTCAGAATGCATGGAACGTCAATCGGCTAACGATTATGTGGTGATGAAAGAGGACATTCTTAAATCCTGCAGAACGAGCGAGGTTGTGAAGAGAGAAAGCGAAGACATTTACATTAAGAAGCCTCCATTTGAAATGCTCTCAGTCCTTCGAAAGGTTATGCTTTATATGATTGGTGCATTCAATCTAGTCTGCGATGTTCAGTGATGCAGTCGGATTTATTTATCTTTTTCTTTTCGTTTTATCCACACCTTCAACTACATTGCTGCTGTTATATCAAACTTCATGGCTCTTAGTGCTAATGACGTAGCTAGTTTATGCCGACGATATTTTACGATACCATAAAGTTAGACTGTTTTTTTAAATAAACATCGTTTTCTCACATGATTACGGAGTCCACGGGATGCTTGGAGCACTGCGTTAAGTTTAGTTCTAGTGCCTACAGGAATGTCTGCATGTGCCAAGGCATACCTGCTACATTGGGTGGAGCGGAATCCACCGAACCTGCTGCGAACAAATATGGACATTATCGAGATTTGTACCAAAGAGCTGTAGCAGACGCGCCCCTGTTCTGCATCGCTGCCACAGCCTCCAGCCGAGCAGGCCTTGAGCCACTGAAGAATTTTCAGCGCATCCTGTACACACATGAGACTCCATCGTACCTCAGTAGACGTGGAACAAGTTCGACAGATTCAGTTCCAGCCAGTTCTTGTTGCACTGCACTGCACGGTACACATTACAATCATGTAGGGCACGTCCATGTGCACCTACGATGACCCACCCACCCTTTTTTTGCTCGGATTTTATGGGAACTTGTGCGTAGTATGTAATACATGAAAGTATCGATGATAGGATAGGAAGGCGGCTATGAAGATAAAAGGCACTTTGGCTCATATTATTAAGGAGGGAGGGCCAGCAAAAAAAAGTCGTTTTCCTCCTGGAGAAAGGACTTGGGTAGGGGCCATCTCGCGTCACTTTACGTGGGGACAAGCATAAAAGTCCAAATTTGTAGTCCCTCATAGAAGAATATGATAAGAAAGTTGGCTGCACAAATAAATCGAGTGGGGGAAGAACAAAAAAAACCGGCGAAGACGCTGAAGAAATCTTTTACTGCATGTATAAACAGCGATTGCTGGAGCAAAGCAAAGTTGGAGGAAACTTCCTTTCTTACGCACTTCAGCCGAAATTGGCCCGGTCACTCCCATTTTCTCTTCTCCCCCAGCTCTCTCTCCTGTGAATAGGAAGCTTCCTTGCTTTTGCCTTGAATGGAGCCTCCACAGGCGTATCCCCCCCCTACACCCCCCCTTCATCTAATCCAAAGTTGATCGCCAACTTTTTTGTCGTTTTTGCGGGGGGGGGGGGGGAGAATTCCGACGTTGCCAAGAGTTCCATACGGTCCAGAGAGCGTCCACACAAAAGAGAGGAGGGGGTCCTGCTCAACGCCTGATGCCATTTCCCCCACGTTCGAATTGCATCGTAAAAATAATCTCGGCGTGGGTCGAACTGAGACCCCCCCCCCAGCCCAATCCCGATCCCAAAAGAGGGTCCTCACGAACCCCCCCCCCGTTCTAAGCCAGCGCAGCTTATTTGGGAAAAGGATACACCTACACGTACGTGGGTTCAAAAATTTCCATCTCCTTCTTTCTTCAGGGGGGCCCAGCCAAGTTTTGGTACACACAAAATTTGGGGAACAAGTAAAAAAAAGGCAAACTTCACATCGCATGTGCCGTGCGCATCCATATGCGAGTACGCACCACATGCTGCACACATGATGCAGTTGCCCGTTTACCTTGAAAAGGCGCGCTGGAGTTCACTGGCTGGCGAAAGTATCGAGCTTTGGAACCCGTTTGGGTCGCGCAGATCCCGCGGATTTTTGGCACGCGTCTGCCAAATTTGTGGCAACAGTGTTGTGTTGGAGCCACGCTATTGATGCCAGATTAGTTCCTGCACCGGACAACTGAAAGCAAATTGTTCTAAAGGATGAAAGAAGAGATAAAAAAGACTTTAGATTTGTGAAATAGCAGTTTTGCCCATGTGCGGCTGCTCATGTCACCAAAAACCGGCAGAAAGAGTGAACAAACTCGAGGTGATCACGCCAGACGTTGCAGGCAACAACACTCCGGAGGACCTGATGAGATCATCGATGCAAAATCTCCTTGGAGGCGCAAAGTTGTGCGGTGCCCGAGAAGGGTTGACCACTTTGAGCTTCGAAACAGCAGGAAATGGTGACTCTGGTCTTCCATCGGCTTTGGCACACATTTGGCTGCAATCATGCCAAAAATCGGTGGAATCCGAGCAGCAGAAATAGGTTGGGACTCGTACACAGGACCAGCGTCCCTACCTTGTATTTCTAAGCTTCTGCGGATGCGTACTTGAATCTATTTGTGAAAGTCGAAGGAAAGGTTCGAGGAGAGGTGGCGCTGGCGCACTAATCCCCAGTGCGCCTAATCTTCCCAGAAGCAGTGGCTTCAGCGCCATTGGCTGTAAGCGCCTGCGTAAGATATCAAGGGAGGCCAAAGCAGAGACCTCAACCAAAGGTTATTTCAGTTCAGCCTGCTGTTGGTGTGCCGGGATCAGCGCTGTCTCCGGACCCTTGAAGCGAGGCTCTGCCAACAGCTGGAGGGAGCCGAGGACTTGGACTGCACTCTGGACTGCCTCTATGATGCAAGCCAGAGGTAAAAGCCCTTTGTAATACGAGGATCTCCTTCTTCCTCCGGCAAATGAATGGTGTGAAAGAAAGGGGAGAAGGCCTAAAAGGAGTCCAAACAAATGGAAGAAAATCCTTTTGGAGTTCTCACAGCAGCAGCAATTCTTATCTGTACCTTGCCTTTGATGGGGGCTGTGGTATTTCCTCACTCGTTGTTTCATTGATGAGCTCTTCATTAATGCAGTGCTGGGGGAGGACGAGGAAAAAAGGGGTATCGAGGGGAACAGAAGAAGCCTGCATTTTTATAATAGCTTTAATTACTTGGTTGGTATTTCGTGCGCAAGTGGAGGTGATAACAAATGAATGTGCGTCCTGAGGTGGGTGTGGGGTGGCAGCCCCAGCCCACAATTAGCTTACAGCTTTCAGCCAAACATGGACGTGCTGACGTGTGTGTCATTGAGGTACAGGGCGGAGCAGAACCTGCTGGACGGAGACGGGTGCCACGTCGTCGAGATCAACGTGACAGAGAGGTGGTGGAACTGCACTTCAGTGAAATGAGCCTCCCTCCTGCAGTGCCCCGGTCGGTTGAGCCTTTGCCAATTCTTCTGCACCCTGTACGTTGGTGCACCTTTCCTCCACCACAAGCAGCTGACATTGGAGATTTTTAGCGGATTCGACCTCACCCTGTATTGAGGTGCACCTCCCTCCTTACTTCAGTCGGTTGACATGGCGGAGGAGGACGTGCAGGGCTGACACAAATGAGTGTCTGTTGAGCATGTGGTGCACCGTGTTCGATGCTGTGATCTTGATGAAGTCATACCTGGTGTGATTCATGGCACACTAAACAACAGGCAGAAGAAGTTGAAATGGCGACACTGTAACTATGCTTGCTCAAGCGTCAAATAGCAAGGCTGTTCTTTAAGGCGAATGTAATGTTCTTCAAGAATAAGACAGAAGCTTTAGGGGTAAAAATGCAGGCATGGGTGAAAAGTTCAATTCTTATAGTTCATTAGAAAAAGCAGCAGCAAGATCCATTTTCGACAGCCCTGCGCAGGTACAGTGAGAATTGCACCATGCGCTCCATGTACATGCATATTGTCCGTAAGTACTTTAAAGCGCTGGAAAAAGAGTTAAAGCTAAAGAGAAGTACGGAGGTACGAAGGTGTCAGATGTTGCTAAAACTAGAACTGTTGAATTGAGATCGCCTAGCGATGCATTGAACAGGTCTCGTCACTCCCCTGGACCGCCCTGGACTGAGCTGTGCTGAACCCTCAGCCTGGATACAACTCTTTTCCACTACAAGAATTCATGTCCTGTGTTCGTGTACCAACACATGCACGCATACGCACTGCCCGAATAATTTTGTCGCAGCCATTTTTTGCCTTGTGTGCTGTCACTTGCTGACGCTTCTATGCGAAATTTCGCACAGATTTTCCCAAAAACGTAAGCAAAAATTTCTTTTTTGTACTTCCTGCTCATTTCAAAGCACGTACTGACCTTCACGTAAAAAGTCTGAGCGTCCCACTAATTCCGCCACTCATTGTATGTAGCGTTGCCATCTCATTCACGTGCTGCGCGGCTCACGCAAGAAGGACCAAGACAGCATCTTGTGGAACGTTCCAGTTCTTAAGCAGTTCGTCGTCCTCGCACAAGGATCTCTCGAAGAAAGTGATGTTTCTGGGCACAAAAGTCCTTCAGGGAGGGGACGAGACGATGTTTAGTTCTACCCGTGGAGAAAATCTTGTTTGCCTTTTCTCACCAGCGACACCGAGGACGAAGCCACAATTCTCCGATGTCGTTGCTTTTATTTCGTCTTCTTCCCTCCTCTTCTGGAGTCTTTTTCTTGATTTAGCGCTTTCTCCCCCAAATGCAATGAGGACGTGTGTGAAGGAACTTTCAATCGAGGTTGCGCGATTCACTGGACGTCAGTTTCGTCGTCGTCACTATGCCACACATGAGTCACAAGGCCTATGATATCCAGTCGAAGAGAGCCCCATCAGTAAAGATTTTGCATTTCTGCAAAAAAACCGCACTTTTAGATTGCTTAAAGTGACTCAATGCCCAAAATAGTACCTTCTTATGGCAGTCGGCGACGATAAAGTGGTCTTTATTTTCGGCCTGTAGTAAATAAGTAGCGACAGTAAAGAAAAAGCTGACCATAAGGACTGCACATACGGTGCCCCCGCGAATTGAAACCGTTGTGGAATGATAACAACAGCGAATTAGGGAAATGTGAAAGCAGCAACCTCTGTTCCAGTAACGGCAGGTGCTTTAGAACTTTTGGTATGATACCATTGCTATGTTACGGAATTGTATAGCAATCGCTCGCCGAGAGAAACTGCGCGATGATTCGAAAAATATATCAGCAACCAGAGTTCCCGATCGCTCTATTAGGTTACGAACTCTTCGGCACTGAAAAGACCTAAGTGCCCGATTTATGCGCCCTTCGACTCCTTGTCAAAGGACCCGACGACGACAAAGGTCTTTGCGTTCGACTCGTAGGGGGGCGCAGCTTGATGCTTCCATGTGTGACAGGGGTCCAATCAGTTCCTACCAATTCGATGAAAGTATTCACCCTGAGGGAAAAACTTTCCACAGGGAGCCCGTTCAACACCGAGGACGCCCGAGCCCGGAGTGTGGCAGAATAAGTCGTGGAAAGTCCTCATGCATAATAGGGAAGGTCCATATGGACAGAATCAAGACCCAAGTGATTGGTACGCTTTCTTCTCTTGCTTCGTCTCTCATATTCTGCAGTATATTATTTCATTACAGGATGCACACACGCTACCTAATCAATGCAGCACAGTAATGGAGATTGGATAGGTTCGAGGTGTTATGACAGTTACCGCACACATTACACGTATGTACATATGAACACATGCTCAATTTTCTCCGATCCATGTATTGGACGCTCGAGGGAGACGTATGCGAACGAGGCCTCTCGTAAAAAACCTCTACTTAGCCTTCTTGGCCTTTACGGCCTCCACGACGGCCTTTTGCAGGGCGCTTCCCTTGAGTCCCGCTGCGTCGTACCAAGTACTTCTGGAAGGTACGTATGCAAAACTTATTTTTTGCTCTGGATGCCACTGGACGATGGAGCCCCCGAAGCCACCCCAACCGACGAACCCATCGCGGTTGTTCTTGAAGGCGGTGGCTATCGCATTATCCTCGGGGTGTTTCCTTCGGTCAGGAGAAAACCTTCCTCTTCGTCACTGATATGCTTCAATTGTGTTCACTTACTTAAAATAGCAAATTCCTCCCTGTGAGAAGTCTGTGATCATCCCGAAGATACCCACGTCCTTCCTGGTGACGACGCAGTCGTGCATCTTTTTGTGCGTTTCTGCACTCATGATCCTGACGCCGTCGATGGCGCCGTCACCGGCGAGACAAGCTGCGATCCTCGCCAGCCCCCGAGCGCTGCATCCGCCGTTGCCGCTCGGGATTTCACCCCGGCGAATCGGTTCGATGTCGAAAGCCGATGGAACCTGAAACAAAGAGGACAAATGGGAGCACTCATTTATCACAAGTTGGAAGAATCTAAAGCACCTTATAGATGGGCACGGTCCCCATGCCCTTCAACGCCGGTGGCGGTTTGACGCCGCCTTCCCTCTTAGTCGCACGCCACGCGGCCATCATCCCCCGGAAGATGCCCGAGAGTCCTATCTCTACCTTGGAACTGATGACATTGGGGATGAGGCTACCCACCAGCACTTCCCCGAAGCCTAGAACGGACAGGGGTTGGTAACGCTTGAGGTCGGCGTCAGTGGCGCCAATGATGGCGTCTGCGCCGAGCGGGTCGCACACTTCCTGGCGCAGAAACTCGCCAATCGTCCTGCCCTGTGGCTCCACCCGCCTGAAGATCTCGTTGAGAATCCATCCACGAGTCACGCCATGGTATTCACGGATCGAGTCGAGCTTCTTGGGAGGAAACACCAATGGCTCTTCCTCGATGACCTTGCCAATAGAATTCTTTTTGATGTTCGCCGTCAGCAAATCCTCCTCATCAAGCGTCTGGTGCAACCATGCGATGCCCGCCTCGTGCCTGAGGACATCTTCTAAGCGCAGCTCACCCTTTCCATTCTGGCCAAACTCTGGCCAATAGGTGACGACCTTTTCGTTGTAGTCCAGCAAGCCTCTGTCGACGAGACACGCGATTGCGGTGGCCGCTAGCACCTTGGTAGAGCTGAAGACGGTCTGCAGTGAATCGCCGTCATAACTGTCGTTGCCGGTGGCCGAGCCCCAGAGGTCCACCACCCGCTTGCCATCCACGTACGCGACACACTGTGCATTGTCCTCCCTGCCCTCCTCGAAGTGCTTGCTGAAAACCTCCCTGACCTTCTCGTAGCCGTCCTCCACGGCTCCCTGGATCTTAATCTTGACCATGTCCTGAAAGTTGCTTACGCCCTCTCTCAAAGTTTGGTGTACAAAGAAAGCTGCAAAAAGACACCCAGGTGAAAATCGTCAACTTGTGTACCCAAGGGAAGTAAGTACACGGCCCAAAAGCAACTCACTGTTGCTAAGGAAGTTTTTGGGTGTGGCGCATGTGCGCACGCCCGGCCAGATGCTAAACGAGCGCCCCAAAGACTGGGTGCGACAATTGAAGACTCATTACAACCCTACTCTGCCCTCTACATGGAGAAAGAGAGACACGCGTGATGTTGTTGCGACGACATTCATGTTCGCAGACACCGCAGAGTGTGGCCCTCCATATGGAAAAAAAGGCCGAAAGCCGAAATTGAAAATTCTGGTGCTAGGCAAAGCGCAGAAAAATATTTTCGGAATGTAGTAATTTTGTGCACAGGATCTTCCACCTGCCGGAAGTTCTTTCAAGTCACGGCTAAATAAAGTTCATTCCTTTGTTCCTTTATTGCTACCAGGACATCGCGATCATCTTGTCACTCCTAAGACATCAACTCCGTAACACTTGGTCGTACGTAATATGCTCATTATTTACAGCATAACTTATATCTCGTTAGCATCGGGAATACTGTGGAGACACTGAGTAAGTTTGCTTTAAGTCACTGTCTGATTGAGTCATCGGATGCCAACAAACAGATGCTAACAACGTCCACGTTAGTCGACCACAGAATTGTTCTCATATGAGAGCTTCACAACAACACTAAAAGTCTTTTCTTTTTAGCTTCTTTCTTCTTGGGCACCAGGAGATTTTTTGCGGACAAGAGAAATTTGAGTAGCAGCATCTTGTGGGGTGCTTGTTGAAAGTCTAGAGTAAAGGGAAAACACTTCTTGATGACTCACATTTTCTGCACTTAGTAAACAAAAGAGTTTTTTACCAGGACCAAGGCTTTCTATCGTGCAGGCTCATTTACACAGAGGTCTGTTCTGCCCCCAGGCTGAGCCTCACCCTTTTAGAGCTGCACTCGGAGGAAATAGACGATTTGTCCTTGTTCTTGGGCTTCTTGAGGCTCGACCTCAGGGGGCCGTGGCCGCTACCTAAAAAAACAAAGAGACAGCGTTAGAAAAGGCTCATTTTCCGGGAGCAACACTGACTTCTTTGTACAGCATTTTTATACAGGCACTTTGTTTTCCATTTCTGTACAGGCACTTTGTTTTCCTCATCCCTACACCGACTCAACATTCAAGCAGAGATGTCACATGGAGAGAGAACGAGAGAGAGAGAGCGAAGATCAAAGCAGAATCTCTGAATTTGCCTCTTCATTAAACGTTTGTCCACTCTCTCTTATCGTCATATTTGACCCTCTTGGCGGCCTTGGCGGCCTTGGCGGCCTTGGCAGCGTTTCTGCCTCCTCTGAGCGGATGCACGAGAATGCCTCGACGGCCTGGGTGCGGAGACACAATGAGGAAGACCAACTTGGGGCTCAAGCATAAGGGCCCCAACAGCATTTTTATAACGTACGTCAGAAACATATTGCGAATATGAGCACGAAGTCATTTGCTAGGGATCTTGCTCCCTCACTCACCCGTCGATATTGTCGATCCGTACGATAGGTTACTGAGGGTGCTGCTATGGGTGGAATTGAGCGACTCCATTGAACCCCCGTAGGCCATCTGAGTGTACCCGGTGCCCGTTTTACCACCCGGGGTGAAGCTCACCCCGCCGCCTCCACCGGGCGGCAGAGGGGCGTTGTTTATCGGGGGTAGGTGAATTCCGAGGCCGCCTCCGCCAACACTCGTCGCCGATGGCAACACCTGCACGGAGTTCTGGGGGACGCCCTGAAAAGAGTTGTCGCTCCCTGTGAGCTCACGAAAGAGGGTAAAAACGTCGCCAAGATGTGCACTCACCTGCACAGGCTGGATGGCTCTGATTGGCTGCATTGGCACTGCTTGTTGAGGCATCATTTGGGGCTGACCCACCGGGGTCGCTGAGGAAGAGTTGGCGGCCGTCGCAGGCACCTGGAGGGTGGCCGTGGTGAAGCCGTTGTTGGTATACGCATTCGGCTGTTGCTGCGGCGTGTAGTTAGTGTGCATGTACGGCGGCTGCGCCTGCGGTTGGTTAGGAAATCGCGGCTGGCCGTGCTGCAAGTACGGGGCGCCGCTCGCCGCCGTCATGGAGACGCCGTGGCCGTTGCGAACTCTGCCAACCAAGCAAAAGATGAGCAATTATGAAAAGAAGTTGGAATAAATTCAGGAATTATGAAACATTGACGAGACGTTTGGACGAATCATGATCACAGATAATGCAAAAGTGCAAGTAGTGCATTGCACTAAATATTCGTCTCAACTTTGTCAAGCACCAAAACCAGGAAGCAAGCACAAAAACATCAACATGGTAATATGCATAAATTTATTTTGGGGAAAAAATAATATCTCCCTCCACATGGCCCCATGGCGACTCCAAAAGGCACTACATACACAGTAATTTAAAGGCTTTGTGCTTTTTTTTAGATAAGATCACCCCCCTTTAAAGCCTATGTGGAACACACAGACGTTTGCTCGCTAGTGTTAAAATACTAACTGGAGTGCAAATGCTTGAAAAATTAGACACAGTCAAGTGATAGAACAAAGTATAGCTCGGTTTAACCATTAGGTACGCAAGTGTACAACTCGCAGCTCACAAGAGAAGTCCGGAAACGTCTGAGAATGAATGAAATCTATGGGGAATAATCTTTCTTTTCCTCATTTTCGCATAAGCCAAGAAGAAGGAAAGGATATATGAGCCACAACACACACGAAGAAGACGTCTGAACAAAGACTACAACAAAGGATGGCTCGACTTTAAGCACTTTTGAGCACGTTCCCCTTATGCTTGGAGTAACCTGTGGTCAATGTAGCTGTCCTTACGGTACGAGACAATGGGGAAGAGACTATAAACTAGCGTTGTGTCTCTTCTTGGAGAGCGGCACCACCTCCTTGTCCCAAATTTTATCTACAATGCTTGGCCTCAGAAGCTGCGCTGTCCGGTGACTACAAGAAATGAAGTGGGGTGGAAGAGAAAGAGAGAAGGGTCAAGAATTCTCAAGTGGGTTAGTACTTTTGCTGCTTTCTTTGCTTTTTTTCCTGCTCGATAAAATCCACCGGGCAAGAGGAAGGAAAAATACTCACTCGTACGCGACTCCAGGCATATGATTCTTCGGCATCAAGGGCAACGGGTGCTTTTTGGCCTTGCGCCAGCTCAAGTACGACAGGATCACTAAAATGATCATGACGACGATGAGGACGATCTGGAAGGTGGAATGGATAATTTGGAGCAGCACTTTTAGGGGGATGCAGATATCGCTTACTTGTATGTAGTAGATAATGCCCATCCTGAGCAAGAGACCGTTGTTCCAGCCTCCAACGGAGAAATGAATGCTGGCCAAGATCACTGCCAGCAGGATGGCCAGAGCTGGGGGTTGAGAGAAAAAAAAATGAGCAACAACTTACAGCATGAGAGCGCAGCAGACTTTGTCGCACACAGAGCTCGCGGAATTTTTGGCACAAACGTCTGGACAAAGGGTGTAGACGTCTAGGAAATGTTGGCTTTTGTGCAAAAGGAAAAATAAATGCTGCAGCAACAACTGTAAGCAGACCTTAGTTCCTGTTAGTCACTCTCAGTCAAGCTTTTTTTTTAGTCGAAATTGCATCCGATTCGTTACACGACTGCAGGAACTGCCCAAGCAGCAATCAGATGCTGCTACTCACAGGAGTGGAGAAACAGAAAATGAGATATGCCACATTCACAGCTGTGCGTGAGTCCAGGTGAGTCGAGGTCGAGGCCTTCACCGTAGCTTACACCTTTGACAATTTTGCTGCTGTTGAAGGACTCGACTGTATAAGGCCGTATACATCGCGTTAAACGTTTCAACGTTGGTCGAGTGCTGCGAGCCAACATGCGTAGTTTTACACGTAATTAGTACAGTGGTGCCAGGTGCTACTTCCGCTGCAGGCAGCTCTGAGTGACGTTGTCAACTGTGACTTGATTTACCTGCTATGGACGACGTGACGACTTTGAGAAAGACTGCGGTGTTGAACCTGACCCAGATCTCTCTCCGCTGCACCTGCATGGCCACGTGGAGCACGGAGAAGGTGGAAAACGCGCACAGGGCCAGGACGGCGATCCCGGCGCAGATCCCCGCGCCCGTCATCCATTCTGTGGTCCGGTACAGGTGGTGGCTGGGCGGCTTGCAGTAGCTGAAGTAGATGCTGTCCGGGCAGGTGGCAAAGGGGCCGAAGTGACCACTGATGTCTCTGCCTGCAAAAATATGTGTACATGTAGAACGCGAAGAGGATGTTGAAGCGCATTGACTGCCGAGCAGATCCTGCGCAATCTCAGGGTGGAACGCTGTGGATGACTGGCGTCAGTTGATGCAGACTAAAGTGGAATCAGCCCTGGTGTGCAGTAGAGACATCGTGTCGCCGAAATCACATGACCAGAGGAGGGAAAAGGCGGGGTTCTAAGATTGGCCGGAACCAAACATTTGTGCATCAGTCATCAAAGAGGATTCCGTCCCGTCGCCGCCACCATCGTCACGGGCGTAGCAGCCGAGATGGTGACAAGCTGCTGCGTGGTCAACTGCACTAACCAGGCCATTGTCATGTCTACAGTGAAGTTCTTTCTTTACTTCTGCATGCTCTTTTCTGACTGGCACTGTATGTGAGTACATACACTTACATACCGTATAACACAGTACAGTTCAGCACAGGGGTACAGTTACTACTGGGGAAAATGGAGACAGAAAGAGACGGTAGCATTTTGTCTAAATTTCATTCGATTCCTGGTGATCATACTTCATACGGCTCCGTGATCTAGCCACCAATTTCCTCAGTCACGTTATTAAAGTGACAGAACTGCGCTGCTTCCACTCTAGGCGATTCTAACACCTCACTGGCTGCCGCAGACATATGATTTGCTGGGTGTGGCACTCAGAAGAAAACAGACTTATGAGGTTGGCCTCTGGCAATGACAATGCTACCCAAAAGACGCTCGCTTCTCCTGTACAGATAATCTTATCCTTTTGAGCTGGTTTAACTAACTGCGAGAAGACAAACAGCACTTCTTACTCCTTGATCTCAGTCTGCCTCACAGTTGAGTGGACAATTTGATCACTAGTAACTCCTGACTGATTTTGGGGCCACTGTTCACAACACAGGGTGAGTAGGAGAAAGCGGCAGGGAGAAAGCAAAAAAAAAACAAGTGGTAATAAGTTATTTCTAGGTAATTAAAGTTGCAAACCTTTCATACTTGCTGCTTCAGTCGATAATTTCAAATTGTGATATAACCACGAATACTATACATATGTCCAATGCTGAACACATGCTCAAAACAGCAACCCCAGGTCAGCTGGTTGCATTCTTGGTGATTGTACCCACTCTCAAGCTCAAATCAGGATTGAAGTTTCCTATGGACGTGCTTTGCAAGACACATCTGTTTTTATCCAGACTGAATGAAAACCTCTGAAAGGCTGAGATTATCCTTGAGACCATTTCTGGTGGGAGAGAACAGAACAAATGGCAGGAGGAAAGCCAATCCAGCTGGGAGCAAAGCCAATGCCCAGATTCTGTTTAGCTCCCACTGGCTTATTTCGCGGCCGATTTCGATGCTTTAAAGCGGAAATGGAGGCTGAAGGCAAAGGCAGTCAAATGGTATTGGTAGAAATCGGTATCATGAGCCATAAGCGAGCTATTCGAACTTTTTGTGACCCACCACTTTCTCTTCTTCAACCTGTATGCTTGGTCAAGAGCCTACTGGATCTCTTTGCTTGGCCAAAGTTTCCCAGGCTGACTAATAAAAACACTTATGTTCAGCTTTACTGATTTAGAAGTTCGAGTATTGTAAGACTCAAAGGAGCCAATCTTGTATCAGCCGTCCACTGTATTGCAATATGTGCCCAGTTATTTCCGACTAAAGAAAAAAGTTGGGCGGCGAGCAAAAACTTTCTTCCAAATGTAAGCACCATATATTGAAAGTTTGGTTAGATAGCTTCAAGCAACAGTCGTGGGTCCCAAGCTCACCCTCCTTCTCAGACACACACTCAAACAAACAAACAACGCTATTGCTGCTTTCTGCAAACATCTTCTCCCTACTTTGCCATCGGGCAAATTCACGCTGTTTAAAGAGATCTCAAGGCAAATCCCCCAAGTGAAACGAACGACCACAAAATGCTCCATCTTGCCTTCCCCAGAGTGAGGAAAGCACGGAAAAATTGCGCCTGAATGACTTATAAGCTTCGTTGAGCGCCAACAAAGGGAGTTTTTCTGAACGACATTCACTTTGTCTTGCAACTTAATTGTCTGTGCCACATTTGCATCTGTACACAGTCACCCGTAAGCGTAGACAATGATACTTTTTTGAAGCTTTATACCTTTATTAACCGAAACGAGGACTACTAACGAAATGAGGACGGCATTGAATAGATCCTTGACTTCCACTCAAGCTTAAGCTTCTCTTCTGTTAACGTCAGTTTTCTTTCTCTTTATCTCCAGCCATCCTAATCAATATTCATCAGGAACAAGCATGGCTCCAATAGCCCAGAACGCGTATGCACACAGACAAGATAGTAGAGTACAGGGTGGTCCACCAGTTCTGTCACACGATCAGTCCGTTTTCTTTGACGACACCTTTTAACCGTTCTTTAACCATTGACGTTACTCGTTCAGTAGACACCGTGCAAAAGCCTCATGGCCAGATCGATTTCGAATCGACCTCCTTTGGACTTGACGACGTGCTAGAAGAGCATGTTGAAGCCCTTGCAAGGATCATGCACAATATGCAGTTCCCACAACCTCAATATACGACTCCAAATGACTTTGCATGTGCGACATCTGTTCAATGAGTAACGTCAACATCGAATATTTTGTTAAACGGTACCGTGAATCGAAATTAATTGAAGCAGAACCTGTCGGCCACTCTGTACTGAGGAGAAAATGACACAAAAGGATCCTACGTGCGCCACATACTGAAGCCCAGTCAAGCTTGGCAATTAGTGAAAAGTCACACTTTAGTCCCTCTTTTGTTCTCCCATTTCTGGCACATTTTTTTAAGTCACTGTTCACGAACCAGACAAAGTAGAGGTTGCCAAGCCAGTTGAGCAAGCTCGAACAATGCCTATGGTCTCATACTTCTAGGCTCTCTGGCAGCAATTGCGGAGAAACAGAGACCATTGTGATAAACTGATAAAACCAATATCTATGTACAGTGGCTGCCTCCCTTCCTTGCCTCGTATGTACCTCGAGGGCTCACGAACCATATGTGTACAAGCAGGTAGACAAAGAAGAAGTGAGCAGCAGCTGCAACCTTGAGAAGAAAACAGAAAACAGCAGCCTGATGGTGACAGACGGAAGAATTCCTCCTTCCTTCCTCTTTCTGGCAAGTGCGTTGAGTTGTTGTTGCACACATTTCAGCTGTCATGACTGCAGAACATGTACTTACTCAAGGAGAGGAAGCAGCTGAATTCAACTTGTTCATTGATGCGCCACGAAAAATAACAGTCTACTCAAATCACGCAACTCCGATGTATTGTCAAAGTCGGTAAAGACCTTTAGGTCTCCTGAGAGCAACAACTGGTCTTGAGCACGAGTGCAGCAAGTACAGCAGGTGGGAGTTGGTGGGCCATCAGTAGCAATGCTACAACAATTGCCATTCGTCATTCAGGTATGCATTCTTTCAGGTACTTATAAAGAATGGAAGCGATTTTTTTTCTTGTCCTCACCGACAGGACTTGTTTTCTACGCAATTAACCATGCTTTATCCTGGTTTTGCTTTAAAGCAGTTGGGGCTGACATTCACCAGCTGTTATCACAGTTGACCGAGGGACACCAGCAGCCGAGCTGCTCTGTACCTGGCTGACCCAGCCAACTCTGCGCCAGTCTGGAAGATTTATGCGTCGTATCTGCTTGATTTCTATTCTGCGGTCATGAGTGACTTATAGATCATCATTACATTCCGGGAACAAAAACAACATTTTGCTACAGACTCTTTATGACATTGCACTGTCCTTTCTTAAGTCAGTGCCTTTTACGCAGTGCGGTGGAGTCTGTGACAAAGTCACAGTCACCCACCCACCCCGAGGCCCAGTCATCATGTGTGCGTCAAAGTTGTTGTTTAACACTTCATTCATATGGCAAAACGCTTGGGCGAGGAGCGCAAACTCACTCACTCCAAAATTGCAACACACAGAGTTGCTACATGTGCAACGACTCGGTCTTCAAGAATCTATACGCAAAAGATGTCAATTCCTGCACGTTTAATGACGGAGGGGGGAGGGAGTTCTTGTTGATTCTGCATCAAAATGGTCTTTTAAGAGGTAACGAGACACATGTTTGTGACAAGTTCAAGGCCAAGTTGCAGAGCAGGGGACGTCTTCGGAAGAAGCAGAGGAGACGAGGAGGAGCATGAATGACTGACTTTCGTAGACTTTCGTAGACTTTCGTAGACTTTCGTTCAGTCGATGGTGTCCTCGTATCCTTTCTGCACTGTCTAATAAATGGTCGAAAAACGACAGCTAGTGACGGTAGTGCCGAATGGCCCAGGGTCGTCTATTCGGTTGGAGCAGCTGGCCTGACCCGGGTGATGACAGAGATGTCACACATAGCATTTCATATGCACTCTGAGTACTAAATGGGCGTTGGTCTTACCTGAAGAAGCGTAATATCCCCAATTAGGCACAGCGACTGAGACGATCTGTACGATGGTAACGATGACGCCCGTCAAGGCGGTCACGCCGGGGAGGACGGCTCGTTGGGGCCGGTGATCGTGGGCTCCTCCAGCCTCGTGAGGATTGCCCATCATGTCTACAAGGACAAGCAGCAGGTGCAATGTGACTGGAAGTGACATACGCAGGTCACCGTGACTGGACGCACAATCATCACTTCAGACGATCACCGGGACTTTGACGTCGCGATCGCTGAGAAGGTGACAAGAAAATCCATTTTTTTTTTCACGCAAAAGTGCGCAAAAAGCATTTCATCGTTGTTACGTTTGCAAACAGGTTTTTCAGCTCGAAGGCACTGCTGAAGCTGCATCCACACCTGAAGGTTGCGTCCGACGAATCCGCCTCTTTAAGACTTGGACGGTGCACAAACACGCAGAGGAAGGAAAATTAGAGCCTTCATAAAGTGGAGCTTTCGGGTTCTGTTATTGAACTTGAGAACAACTTTCGATCTTCCTCTCTCATTCACAATTCATGGCTCATATTGCAATAGGTAAGGGAGAAAGTCGGAGGAAGTGAAGACAGGTGCAAAGGTGATGTCCTCAAAAGTCATTGACAGGCATGTGTTTACTCTGAAGTCTCCACAGTCGCGTCCGCTGCAACTGGGCCACGCAGAGCAACGAGACCATGTCGAATTACATGCTTGACGTACGTGCAGCGACTCAGTGCACACCTCAGAGCATTCACAAGGTGCACAGACTTCCCATCAGGTGGAGCAGCATAATCACAGAGTTTCCTGTGCGTCCTAATCGACATGGCTAAAAAAAACCAGGAAATTTTGCCTCACCCATCAATTTTTTTACCTTGCCGATTTCTCTTTTCAACAAATTGTGTCATTAGATGTGACAAGAGGTGGTTTTTTTTGAAATGCATATTTCTCCACAGAAAGAAAAGGTTCATCGTAGGCAGCAACCTCATAATTTGAAATACCAGCGTGCAGAAACTGTCAGAAAAGTGTGCCGATATCTCTAAAAATATCTTCTCGGACCGAGTTAAGTTAGTCAACTCGGCGGACTAAAAAGCCAGAAGGAATGAGTAAAAAATTCTGATACTTCTGCGTCCTTGACAAGGGCTATAAAGCCAACATGGACTGTACCGACCTTGAGTCTTTCCTTTTTCACTCCAGCACAGAAGGTTTATCCTCTCCCTCACTTTCGAGTAACCGAGGCGATGTTAAGCAAGCGTAGAGATGAAAAATTTGTGTATTCAAACCACACCTTTTGAGTCACATTTTTGAATTTTTCCTCACAAAGAAGCTTTTGGCGATCCACGAACGTTTTTTCCTGTTTTTTCTTCGCTTTAAGCGACCGTTGAGACGTGAATCCGGTTTCTTTACCGAAAAAAGCCTTTATCTTTCCAGAAGACCGAGGGAGAGACAATCAATGGTTCCCTACACTGGCGATAGCGCAGACAACTTCTTCGTCTTCCCAAACTTGGCCTGAGCACACACTGCAACTTCCCAGAACACTGTTTCACCATCCACACATCACTGCTCTAGGCCTCAATGAGTCACCAGGACGATGCCTTGTGGAGGAGGCAGCGTAACGTACTAAGCGCGCTGTTGCCCAACTAAGGAGCAAACCGCGGAATTTTCTGCGTCTACCTGTGCGCGCTCGCGTGCGTGTGTGCGTGTGTGTGTGTGTGTGTGTGTGTGTGTGACAATGCTGTTGTAGGAAGGAAGGAAGGGTCCTATCAGGGGGGGTTAGAGGGGGGTCCCGCCAGCAGCAGCAGCAGCAGCAGATAAGCATTAAGCACACACACACACACACACAAAACTAGCTCTGTAGCACGCACGCACGCGTGGCCTAGAGCTTTATGGCGCAGGTAGAGTAGAAGCATGTAAGCTCTCTCAGGGTAGACATGGATATCGCAGTCGTCTCAGGTTTCGGCTTTGACTATAGCAGCCTGTACTGTGCAAGAGTAGGCATGAAAATCTCTCTCTCCAATGTGATGAGGTTGGCATAGACAGATATTCACATTCTTATAGTCATGGTGTAGTCATGTTTGTGAGACCGAACAGGGGTCTACTGATAACACATCAAAAAGGCCTCAAGCAGTGAAAACTGACACTTTTGCATTGAGAAGTTGAGACTGAGGAGGAGACAAGGCACAAGGAATGCACGCCAATGTAGTAGATGGACACGATGTACGAGGAAGTGTGCACAAGCGGCAAGTCTTCCACGGCCGTCGCACCCCTGGGCATTCATAGCACAGGCAGGTACGAAGAAGTGTCAAGCCTGCCTGGATTTACACGCCTTCTGGCTGCCTCAGACCTTGCATAAGCTGCTAAGGTGCGCGTGCGCGCGTGCGTGCGTGAGCGAGGGCATTACCGTAGTACGCTGGAATCGCCGCCGCTACCGTGCCGACGTGAGAGACTGAGTGACTGAGCTACTACAGCAATACACGGACCGGGGGCCTCCCAGCCGGGCTGCGCCAAAATACTTGCCTACCTGTCTGCCTGCCAGCCTGCCTGCCTGCCTGCCTGCCTGCCTGCCAACGCCAGGTAGCAGGGAGGAGGCGGGAAAACTCCACCGCGCCCAGTTTGAAAATTGTGTGCTTCGTCTGCTTTATTGAGAAGCTTAACTCCAGCTTGTTGAAATCATATATTTAAAATAGACACATTGAGTAAGCCGATGGAACCGTCAGGGAGGTCAAAAGCGCTCACTTCCTGCCCCACCGCTGGAAAAAGCCCATGCGCAGGCATCTGAAAAGTTGAAAAGGCTATGTTGGAGGTTTCCTTCTTTGTGGCTTTGATGTCTCTCTTTACCTGCAATTCTGTCCCCACAGATTGCACCTGCAGGTGGTGTTGACGCAGCAGCCGTTGGGCCTGACGTTGCAGCTCTTGGTGAAGGGAATGCACAGGCGGCGCTTGACGAAGTCGTTCGCGGAGAAGTAGCGCCTGGAGGGGAGGGCGGGGGAAGCTGAATTGTGTTAGAGCCTTCCCTTGAAGTGCAATTCACCGCTACACTACATGTATGAATTGTTATGTATGCAGCGTGCTGTACACATTAGAGCTTTGACTTTCTTATCATCGTCTTGTTGACACTGTCTCCAGTATGTCAACATGACTCAATTCATAAAGTCCGCTAGTGCAGTGGAACCTCTGAAGAAGAATAACGTCCCTCGAATATGTCTACAAGAATAAGGATCAGTGAGTTCCAAGTTGACTCTTATAAAGACGTTCCACTGTAGCAGTCTGTCCTTTACTCGTCGTGCATGGGTGTGTGCGTGTGTGTTCGTGTGGAAATTGTGGTGTGTCTGCCGTTACAGTATCATAGCTTACCTTACATCTTCGGAGAATTTCTTAGCTTAATGCAACTGCGCCACTCTTTTCTTTACTGTACACAGCTCATGCATCATCACAGCCAGGACAGTGGGGGTTATTGTTATACTGAGATCTTTTCGACTGGAACGTTTATTGCAACTTGTTGAAGATGCTTGCCAGAATGAGAGTCTCAAAACTGTCGGTCTACACCACACAGCAACATCGGCAACCGGTACCAATACTGAGAGATAACACATTGCACACACAGTTTATCGATTTTTCTTTATATGCCCACACCCAAAGCTTAAATTGATCAGAGGAGCAAAATTATCAGAGAAAGGGTTGCCTATTGTGCCGTAAAAGGTGAAGATTGAAGGTTGGTTCAGCGACGATCAACACACCAAGAGGAGGAGGAAGAAAAAAGAAGAAAGGGAGGGAGAAAAGTTGTTCATTTCGGGGTTTTTGGTTACCTTTTTTGCTTTTTTCTTCAGGGCAAAGGGGGCACAAATTCACTTTTGCGGAGTGAGGGAATACTTGGAGCCACCAAACATGTCTGCCGGTGAAGAGCAGGAGGGGGATTACATTACTCGCTTTTCACGGACAATTGATTATCTGCCGAATAGAAAGGAGGGTCTGTCGCATCTGCAATTCGAGCCGAAGATGTTGCACTTGCAGATTTGATCTTGGCAGCATCCGGACCGCAGGACGTTGCAGCTCGCTCCGCGTCGGAGGCAAAAGTGTAGCGGCGGTCTGCGCCGCGGACGACCACTGGAGCGCCGCCTGCAACAAGAGGAGGCACCTTTTCATGCTTCCCGGCAGGCCAAAGCCACGGGGGACAAGAAGGAGGGGGGCGGGGGCGGACTCATGTGTATTAAGCGCATTGATCTAACAACTCCCATGTTGGTAGTCGCCAGCCAGGACTTCGAGGTGAAGACATAAGTGCTTGTTGTGACCGGGTCATTTCACATCCTCACCTAACCCAGGGAACACTGACATACGGACTCATCAGGGGGGTGATTGCCAATTGGTTAATGAAACCAGGGGTGCTAAGTTACGTTGATTTACTAATAATTTCATCCACTGATTTACTTTGACAAATGGTTGCCAAATCTGTTTGTCAGGAAACTGCAGTCAACCTTCCACGTATGGAGATTGACGTCCTATGTTTTGAGTGCTACTGACAATTGACCCAGTTGTGACGTAAGAATGCAATGAAGAACCTTGATAACAGTAAAGTCATTTCGTAATTTCACTACATCGAAGGTTGACTATATCTGAGAAGGGCCTCAGCATACTCTTCTTGTCTGTGATGAATCCGTACGTCTCGTCACTGATCTGACCCAAGGATGTCTCCGTCCGGGATGTGACAGGGTGCAGGTCCACTCTCAGCCCTGGAGAGACGTTGGTGCCCTGTCAAATCCTTCATAGACACACACTTCCTTGCCAAATCTAGCTTGTTCCAATTGGTGAGCTACAGCGCCCCAGGTGTAGTCCAAGATTTCACCCTGCTTTCTTTCTGTTACTTTTTTCTGTCAAAAAAGTGTCAGGTAAAAATCTCACTCACGTATCATAGAGGTCGAAGTTCTTTCCGAAATTTCTTGATAAAAGAAGCCACATTTGATGAAAATATGACGACGTAAATCCTGAAAACGCTGTTCTACTTTTTCTTGGCCCCCAACCGGAATGGAAGAAGAAAAGTTTTATTTGAAAAAGTCCGGGCTCTACTCATCATCTACCTCTGATCCTACAGCGACGTCTACGAAGAAAGATTCGGCCCATGTGGCTTCTTCTCCCTCCTCCTCAACAACAGCAAAGCTTTCCGAGATTGCGAAGGACTCTGGTTGACTGAAAGGCCTCCTTCGTTTCACTGTGCGAAACATCTTGTTTCGAATGGCGGATATTTAAAAAAAATTGGTGATGCAGAGAAGAAGCGAACCCGCAGGAAATTGGTTATGCAACTTTTTTCTCCAATCATACCCCCTTAACTATGCATGCTCAGAGCTTCACATCCACAACAAATCTACACAGCGTTCCTGTACTCCCATAACAGAAAGCATGCCACGGTAAAACATACAACAGCCAATAGACATGCAAAAATATAGAGATAGATAGATATTATAAAAATGTTTTTGAATATGTTTTTTCCTACCCACTCCGCCATAAAAGCTTTTTGGAAGGCGCTTGCAGGATTTCAGACAGGGATGGATACCATACAGACGAGGAGGAGGAGGAAGGAGAACGCCTACAATAGCACCAAGACAGGGGTCATCTTGAAGAAAAAGTCGTAGTTACACAAGCCAATTTCTCGTTGCTGTTGTTGTTGTCGCTCGTTGTGCAAAAAAACCCCTTTTGCACATACGAAAAAGAGGTGTTGGCTGTGACGAGGAGGGCACTTGAACGTGGCAACGCGCTCTTGAAGAAGAGCAATGACTACTTCTTGGACAAGGGGACAAGTGACAATTTCTCTTCTGCCGGCTCGGATTCGTTCAGACGAGACCAGCAGTGAGGATAAACAGACAACGATTGAGTCCCGATTGGACGTTGAAGTCGACTCTGGACGCAAGTCTCGTTCCGGAGTCTTTTCTGTCTGTCTCTGCTATCTCCAGCTTGCAGATGTGTCTTCTTAGTGCGCCCGAGGTCGGTGCTCGTCATGAGTTTTTTCTGTGCATTTGCTGTTGCATTTCAACCAGCGCTGCCACATTCTGACAGTGAAAAAGAGGCCAAATGGGGTAGGAAAAAGAACCATCTGGCAGCGCTGATTTTAATTCTTGCTTTTGACTGAAAGACGAGGTTTTTGCGCAATTAGCAGCCAAGTCCGCTTGGTAAGGTGGAGCAAGTAAGAGCGAAATTAAGGATCTTGAAGTTCTTGATCATCGTTCAAGGCATGCAGTTTGCTTCGCCTTGAAACAGCGTCTACTCTTGTATGATAACAATTCGTTCGAGAGAACTAAGAAAGACTTTTTGTGCTGCACTGATGTTCACCAGGGCAGCATGGTGGGTTTATGGCGTGAATCATACCCGAGTGTAATTAGAAGAGAAGAAAGGCCTTAATTTTCGCCTCAACGAACTTACATTCAGAAGGTTTTTTTGTGCATTCACTTCTTACACAGTACAGTGCAGCAATTACCAAGATATCTGCTCCAGAAGGCTTTAGAAGGACTCCAAACATGTCGGGAAAAAGTAATATGGGTGAAAAAAGTAACCTTTTTTCCGGCATTTACTTTTTGAGCCTTTTTGCCTCGCAATTCCCAACTCTTTCCATCCGGAAAGAGTACACGATTATCACTTTAAATGGAGAATGATGGGCAAAAATCTTCAAGCAATCTAAAAACCTCCTGAAGACTTCTACGCCAGAAGTGAAACAGGACTTTTCAGTCCTTTAAGGATATGATCCTGCAGAAGCAGCACTTTCAGAAAATCCTAAGAACTCCTCGGCTCTGTGCTGGTCCTGACGATGCAAATCCTTGTCGTCACCTCTACCAAGATTTTTTGCTACTGTTTCAAATCTTTGATCAAAAGAACACATGCGGTTGTCACTTTCTGTGTGTAAAGTTTCAACAAAGTTGGGAGTTATGAGGATTCAAACTGATTCCCAAGTTAAAGTTAATAACCTTTTAAGTCCACTTTTGCCTTGCAGCTTCCAGAAGTTATAAGATGCACTGAGACGCAAGAAGGGTAGTATAGCGGGTGCCCAAGAACTGGCAAAATGCTGTGCGGCTCCAGCATGAGCATCACTTGCAGCGGTGTTGGGATGGGTGGACAGGGAGTTTTGTTGCGACTTGTGTCTATAACTCAAATTTGGCTGTCCATTGGCGCAGGAAGTCAAGGTTTTCGACCAAGCTGCACTGGTGCAAGAAGTGCGAGACTGTGAGGTTGCAAGACGTGAAGGTAGAATCAACTGCTCTGCAAAAGACTGCTGATCAACTTCTAGGCTTATGTAGTTTTCGAAGAAGAGTTGGATACAATACTTTTTTAGGTGATCCACTTTGAAAAGTTCATGAGTGAAGTTTTGAGTCTCTACTTCCACATCTATCTATCTGTCTGTTTAACTGCCTGCACTAGCAGGAAAAAGGTCCAGGCAAAACCTCCCAAATCAGCTTCAGCCACTCTTCATAACTTGTAATGATGCATATGATTATTAGGCTGGGTCAAAAAATGAAAATTTTGGAATTTAACCGTGGGCATCTTAGGTTTGTTACTTAATACCAAATGGAAAAGATGTGGTCCAATGGTTTTCCAAAAATAAACCCTTTTTTGACCCCCCCTCCATGGCAATAAGGTTTTGCTGCATAAGTTCAGTACATAACAAGGTGCTCAGATTTTGAAAGCCCTGTGACGAAGCTGTAAACACATTATCCTTAGTTTCAGTTGGCTACAATGCTTCAATTCCGCATCTAGAAAGTAATTAAGCAGGTCCACATCAAATTTGTCATGCTGACCTAACAACCTTATGTACTGTGTCTAAAATACTTTGAAATAAGAGAGGGGACCCAAACAGTCATTTTTTTTCATTCCATTTGACTAGAAGGTCTTTAAGTGGATTCTTGCAACAAATCTAGGACGCCACAAGAGATTAAAAAATGACCTAGCGTAATGGTTATGCTTTGAAGCATATGGTGCTTGTGATTTTTAATGGTTATGAGTGAAACTTCTTGCACCCAGGGCAACTGGCCAGGGAGGTTTTTTTTGGTGAAGTAACTGAGTTTCGCTGATGAGAAGTCTTCTGAGATGATGTTGACAACCAGATTAATGTTTGTGTTCAGAAAATGGACACAATCTGGAAGTGTGGTGGTATTTGCAGATGAGAAAAGTATCTTGACCGTTTGGTCAAGTGAAAGGAGGTCTACAAATGTGGGACAGAAATTGCACAGAACCATGGCATCTCAAGGAAGACTGTTCACTGCAGTTGGAGATGTGGGGAAGAATCTTTTGCAATAACGTTGATAAATTGTTTCATTGAACAATGTGAACAATGTTCGTGCAGTCATGATTTGTGCATGAAATAAATTGTTTGTTTGTTAACCTTATGCTGAAAGTGGAATTACAGACATTTGCAGACAGAGGGATCAACTTTTTCATGCACTTTGCTCAGGCATCTTTGCTTCACACTGTGCTACTTTTCGTCACAAGTCAAAAGATGGGTGCGTATAAGAAAGTTGATTAGTGTGGGTACCCTGAAAGGGTACGGACATGAACGAAAGATTTCGTACTCAAGACTAAATCTTTGTTTTAATTTCGATTTTGTTGACTGCGGAAGAAAAATATTCTGGAACTGGTTTGTTTGTAGCTACCACACTTCCGGAAGATATCAAACTTTGTGTCACCGCTGTGTAGTGTGGGACAAAGCTGTCTGGCATGACAGCCGGCGTGACCGCAGGAGGGCCGCCTGAGGCTGCGAGACCGAGGAGGTCATGACGCCAGGGCTGCAATGACCAACAGACTTTGCGCAGCGGCAACTTGCAGTTTAATGTCGACTTTTTGTGAATGTGCTTTTCCCATTTTTTCTGTGGCACTTGTAAATTTTTCCTACTGAAGAGGGCGAAATATAGCTTCCATTTTTCACGGCTCTGTCAGCAAGCGAGCGGGGTATATTGTGAAATATCTCTCCCAATTCAGCCTAAAAAGGTGGGCCATATTAAAAAAAACTGGTGTTAAGTATTTAACACGAAAATTTTGTTTGCATTTGATTTTTGTCCTCCGGCGAAATATTTTGTAACCATATCAGCTGAAAGCACTTCATCTTCGGAGAAAGCCGAAGATGAAGTACTTAACATCCGACTTTTTCATTTCTTTTTTTGTCTTTCTTTCTAAGCGTGGAATATATGAAACTTCTGGATAACTCATGAACATTGTTCAGTCACCAAATCCTTCTCATTGTTCTTTCATGTCACAGCAAGTCTTAAGTTGATTCCGGATACGCCACTACTTGTTTTCTAGTCAACCAGAAGAAAAAGAAAGGGAAAAATGAAAGATTTGAAAAAGTGAACGTCCCTGGCACGGTTGAGGAAACCAAAAAAGAACAACACCAATTTGAAAGGTAGAAAGACTTGGAGAAACTTCCTGGTAATGTGGTTAAGGTAGAAAAGAGAGGTGAAAGCAGTGGTAGACGTAGACAGCATGATCGGGTGGACACCAGTGGGCAGAAATGAAAAATGATGGTGTCAACGAGCCAGTAGAGGATGACTTCACGAGATATTTCTTTCACCTTCACAATGACTGCAAGTTCAGGTCAGCCGGTCACAAGAGACTGTATAGGGCGAAATTGAAAAATGGCCTAGTATGACACTTCTCCTAAAGAAGCACCAAAGTGACTGTTAGGAAGACTGCAGACTTTTTCATCCAGATCAGATTCATCAAGCCTATATAGTCCAATTTGCCCTTGCATTTTGTGGAGGACCAAGTTGTGCAGAACTGAGACCGCTTGAATTTGGGAGTCTTGTGGAACACAATAAGGGAGTCTGGGCAGCATACACTGCTGGAGCCCAGCTAAAGGGAGAGAATATGGAAAGTGGCTTCTGGTCCCTCAGGACAGAAACTCTCCACACCCCTGTTTTGCTTCAAAGGTGATTTCTTACGTTTAGAAGCTTCAGGAAAGCATTCCTATCTTAGATTCCGAAGATCCATTATTCCACAAGTGGCCCTGAAGAGTGGATATTTCACGCCGCGCCTGCATGCTCAGCAACATTGGCAAAGACTTGTGAGTAGAACTGCACCTGACCAATGCTGATTCTTATACACAAGAACTGTTTCAGGCGTCCATCACCCATTGAAGCAGTTAATTGCGGCTGCGAACTTATATCGCCAGCTTAGTTGGATCCAAGAAGGAACCGCCATCAAGTATATTGATCAGACCAAGGACAGGTTGACGAAAATGGCTCGACTACTTGTTCTGGAAATTCTGAAATTCAAATGCAATCAGGAGAGATGGAAGCTGGCAAAGTGACATATATTGACTTGAAGCAGTCCAGCAACACCACCTTAAAATTTCCACGAGGGTTCAATGTAGCATAGGGTGCACTAACAAAATTGGTCCTGATATGACGTCCTTACAAGAAAAATTTGGATATTAAACTACAAATTGCAGGCCAATAATATTGTTCTCATCTTAAAAATAATTGGCCTCTGCCATTTGGGCTTGTCTCAAGCTATTTTACCCTCGGTCATAGCCCTTGCCCGGGCTACATATCCTCATATTGCCCTAGGACTTCGGCCCCAGGACATGATTTGGCCTTGGACAGGTCAAAGCACTCCAGACAAATTTGGAAAAAAAATAGTGCTATAACAAGACTAGGGATCTATTATACCGCGCACGAAATGAAAAGTCGGGCCCTTGTCTTCTTGACTGCAGAGTGAGAAAATGGGTGATCCTGGAGCAAAAGTGCACGAAATTTTGGTTTTAGAGAAGAGTCTGAGCTTTTGATAAGCAGCGAACAATGTCAGTATTTGATGTCTTCTGCCTTAGTGGAAATTGAATGGGTATACTACCTTTCTTTACTCTTCTTTTTCTAATGGAAAAAAATTCTAAAAAAACTGTGATATTGTTCAGAGCCTGGCCCTTTCTTTTGCAGCTGACACAGGTATGGTTGTCGCGTGTTGGGCGTGGATTAGCTTTTTACTGGAAATAAACACATAGTGTGTGTTTCACACAAACTGTGTGAATAAAACACACAGTTGGTCTTTTAAGGCATTTTATGTAGCAGTTTTGGAGTCACCTGTAAGCCGAATTAGTTGGCTTCAAGGTCCTGGCAACAGTTGGTATTCTGCGTTGTCAGATATATCAAAACAAGCAATCAAGACAGCATTTAATGTAGCACTTTTTCCCCGAGGAGGGAGTCCCAACTTTAGTGATTTTGCAATGACATGGACGAATTTGCAAGATCAGAAAATTATGAAATTAGTTGACTTTGCAGCAATTAAACGCCGAGCACGAAATGTTACCGCCACAATGAACCAGCTGCACTGACATCTTAAAGAATATCACTTTATAAATTTTATGTCAGTGAAGTGTTGAATCTCTACTTTTGCCTGAATTTGTTGTCATGTCCTGAACTGCCTGTTCTGGATGTAAAATGAGCGGCGTTTCAGGTCCCTGATCAGCTTCAGCCAGTGTTTCTACGGGTCTAAAACAAAGTCTAACTTTGTTCTTAGAATGTGAGAGTTCACGCGAGTTCAGTATCCAGTCTATACTGACTGATACTGATGAATATACCCTGTATGTTCCCTGACATATGACTATATCCTGTGAATATATTTTGCTAGTTCTGAACCTGTAGCACACAATGTATTGCTACCAGATTCAAAAGGAGAGTCCCGATCAGAGGTCTAAATTTAGACTCACCCGGTACATTGGATGGGTCCAAGATGTCAACCACTGACTTGCATGATCATTGGACCGACACAGATCAAGTTTCACGTTCTTTTAAGAGTCCTAGCCACAGCCATGAGCAATTGTAACCTTTAATTTTGCGCACTGTGTGGCTACCACTGCACTGTACTGTGTACGTTTCACATTCACACATCTTGCAAGCAAGCTTTTTTCTCACAGTGTTGATGCACGTTGCCATAGGTTCCAATATTTCAATGGGGGGGTTCTCGAGTACGACCAAGAGCATATACTGCACGGTCCGGCACGGCAGGGTACGGTACGAGCACAGAGTACAGTGAATAGAGTACCGCTTTGAAGGCTGAGCAAGAAGCTGCTGCCCATCGTCTAGGTCGTCCAGGCCGCCATCGTCGAGGAGGTCCAAATCATCATCGTCCGCCAAGATCTCCTCTGGCTCGTCGAATATGAATCCGGCGTCGTAGGGAAATGCTGCAAAACCAAGTTTCTCATTAAGGCACCTCGGTAATTTTCATTTAAGCTTCTCTCCCGCAGGGCAAAGCACGTGCAAAGGCAAAGTAAGTGAAGATTGGTTGCTCTACTGTGACTGTTCCTTCCTCTCGTTAAAAACTTGAACATTTACGCATGTGCTGTGTGGTAGTTCCAGAAAATGCACCGTAATCGTACAGTACAGAGGCTTCTCCCTGAGCTGCAATGACAGAAAAGTTTAGGGAAAGCGAACAGCTGCATACATAAAACAGTTCTCCTCTCCCAGTACCATCTTCACGGTTGGCGCCAACAGAAAGGCTCCAATTGTGGCACGTTCAAACGACCCTTTAATAGGCATGTGACGAATGCATGATTAACGCTTGTGTAAATGGGCCCATTCTCTTTCTGTGTGTTTGCACACGCGCCAAGAGAGGCTTTCCTAAATCTCAACTGATGAAAATACGGCTCCCGTCTGTGGTGAATGCCAATGAGCAGAAGTCGATGCACGCGCGCACGCCATCCGACCTCACACCCGCACACGCACCAAAACCACCCTCGAGTATTGGGAGGAAAGGACGACGGAGGACTACAGCAGTGCTTTGTAAGCATCAGTTGGGGACAGATGAATTTGATACTGATATGCATCATTGATGCCAATATCCCTCACCTCTGAAGTCACCTGCAAAATTGCAAATCTGAGCAGACTCCAACCGTCAACTGTACTATATTGGTCGTCCTTGGGACCCGTACAATGGAAGAAACTGCCAAATCGACCTCAGACTGAGGATGCTGCTCACTGCAGTTTCAACTTGAATAAGAAGATCGCGCTGACCAAAACTGCGGTGCAGCCGGTGAAAAGTGCAAAAGTAGAGCTATGTGAGCTCACTCAATGCACATGGACGTTACACGAATCCCTTATGCGGAGAAAATGTGGAAAAATGATCCAGAAATCATGGGAAAAAGAGCCAAAAGTCACAGGAAAAAGAGTTCGTCTTTGCGTCGTCAATTTTAATACTGAGATAAATCCGCTCAAAGGCTGCCCACTCCAGTGATGCTTCCGTCAGTCACAATTTTACTGCATATAAGGCCCGTTCGGTTTGGAACAGGAGGTTTTCATGGTCATAAGCTGTGATGTTGGTGGAAGAGTCCATTGTGCCAGCCTTGACACACGCACAGAAAAATTGGTGTACGAGTATCCATTTTCCTGGTATATCAATGCGAACCTGTTTTCTGAGAAGGAAATGATGACTTCAGGGGTGTTTTTCTACCTTTGTTTTGCCTCCCCATGAACAAGCTTTCCTCGTGAGTCTTGCTCTGGCACAGCATCCATATCGATCACGATATTCTTTCTGACTGTGACTTATTGCTCTTTGTTGGGCATGACGAGCGAGTGCATACGACCCTTGCATTCGACAGTATCACCAGGAATCTCGGCTTCTGCACCGTCTTCTCATCGCTGTGCATGCGAACCCGCACGTGCTCCAGATGCATCGTACGCCACCAAGACGTTACGAGCTGTGTACACAGAGAAAGCAAAAATGGCCAGTCACTACAATCATTGAGTCAAAACATTTCTCCCATTCCTCATCTTGCCGCCTTATTCTCAGCAGCAAGTCATAACAATGTTCCACTGTATTTATGCGAGCAAGACGTTCTGGCTTTTTTTTTTAATTCCCCTGGCAAATCCACCCTCTTAGCACTTCAGATGCCACGGTTGTAAAAGCAAAAACTGAGAGACGCCGGCCGCAGAAACAATATTCTTCTTGGCGAATGCTGCTTCCAAGACAGGCTTGTTTTTGCGACACAG
>JAAUXU010102671.1_pt1:22500-34096 | contig 34096 bp, 23 predicted proteins | sample 7278151 | NCBI WGS metagenome assembly JAAUXU01 (sample SAMN14350113, study PRJNA611818) | marine sediment metagenome | isolation source: surface marine sediment (1.8m) | place: French Polynesia: Moorea | collected 2018-08 | reverse complement strand
GTCAAATAAAAGTGAAAAAAAGGAGTTTTAGCTATGCCCGAATGCATTTAAAGTTGCATAATACTGTAAAATAAGTTGAAATTTTTTTATTTAGGACTTGCTGTAAAATATTTTCCTGACAAACTGCATCATTGGATCAGTGATTTTCACCCAGTTCGGCTGCTTCTGACAGCCATCCGAGCTGAAATTTACTTTCACAGTAAATTTACTACATTGGCTTACTACATAAACTTCAAATCAAGTTGGGCATAGGTAAACACAATTTTTTTTCCAAAGTATTTAACTACATCTTCATCTTTTGACCCCATGTAACAAACCCCAGACGGTGTCCGTGAATTTCCACAGTTGACCCATTTTCGACCTAGCCTAATATGTATATCCCCTCTGTACGGATCCTGCGTGCATACAAGGGATGCACAGTGTGCGTCAAAAGTGTTGTCACGAGGATGCTTCTTTGTCAGCTCACTGTGGAGGACTCCGTGGACCTGGCACAGTCAACCTTGACAGAAAGTATGGGAAGTCTACTTAGTTTAGACATCAGAAACACCCAGTCAAACCACTTGGTCACCTGGTGTTTACTAGTGCATTATTAAGGCGTTATCCTCATTTTCCCAGTACTTTTTTCAGCTGATGATATATTTCCCTCCTCACTTGTGTTGCACTTTCTGTTTGAGTTGTGAAACTTTCTGTTCTCTTCTTGAGGCAGTTGAGAGTGTAGAGGCAGAATGAGCATGAATCCATGAAAATTTCTCATATATTCGGTTTAACTAAAGCCATTATTCACTAATCTCCTCCCCGAAATGTGGAATTTGCTGGTAAAAAAATTGTCGCGCTATTTCTGGATCAGCCTGTACTTCACCTCTGCACCGAAAAATAAAAAGTAGAGAAACAATCTTGCATTAAGATTTCAACGCGAAATTGTTGCCTCCCTTTTGAGATTCGTGTGTGTGGAGGAAGCTGAAATCGCTCTTTTTCCGGAAAGAACAGGTTACGCAGCATTAAACGCACCATTATCAGAATATTCCTCGCTTTTCCTCCCCGCAGGGACATATCTTTGCACAATTTGTCCCTGTAGGCCGACAGGGACATATTGTGTCCTGTGTCCCTACGAAGCATAAAAGACGGGAAAATATTCCGACAACCGTGGGTCGCAACAAAATTTTATCGCTACGTATTGGAGGCCAACACGTCCTGCCCTTTGTGATGGCAGCCGGAGAGAGGGATATATTGACCGAATACCCAGCAATAATTTCTAGTTCAACGCCGTGAGGTTCTGAACAAAGTTTCCGTTTTGAAGAGAGGGTGATTTTTTTTTCTTAGAGGACCTTTGGGGCCCTAGGGTGAGAATTTAGGGTGTCTGCTCTTCCCCCGACCCGTTCCTGCCAGTTCTGCCCTTTCTCCTGACTGCCTAGTGAGAGAAATAACTGGTCACATTTTCAACGCACGATTTTCGGAATACGTCCCCGCTTATTTACTGCCTGGAGGGAAATATTCTTGCACTATATTTCTCTCTCCAATGGGACGTATCGTGATGGGGGATGGTTGCTCCATTGTGAACCGAACTCTGTTGACTCACTTTCTGCACGGCATTTCCCAACTATTTCACCTCTTTCAACTGTCTCGAAACGGTGAAAGGCAGTGTCATGAAATATTCCGAGAATCGTGCGTTAAATTACAAATTAACGACGCATAAATTGCACTCATATGTACCCTCCTTCGACTCGACAACACTCGGGGTCCACCCAGTATTACAATAGTTACTGGGTGAGGACAAAGTCGGCGGAGTCAACCTTGATAGGTGCGTTTTGCAAGCAAAACTTCAAGAGATTTCTGCGTGGATTGTGTTTTTGTTGTTGACGAAGTTCGACGTCTTGTCTTGCTGTGAGGGGCTCATAAAGGCGTGCGTCAAGATTCAAAATATTTGTAAATTTGCTCCGTTATAAGTAGTAAGTGGTGACTTTGACGAGAAAAAGCAGACAAATTCCCCCACACGAAGCTGGCAACTTGGCCATGATCATCCATAACCGAAGCTCAAGTGTCTGCTATAGCGCCTTGCCGACTTCCATGCAAAAGATGAGGTTGTGGTCATGCCCGTGTCGGTCTTCTGCGTCTCCAACAGATACGCAGTGACCACTTTGCAAATTTTTGACTCCAGGGACCCGGTGCTGTTAAGAGCGAGGTTGGGCATGTTCCAAACTGACGCCGTAAGCTTCAAATCTCTCCTCAATACTCCCTCTGTTTCGCAATAAGTGAGTCGTCACTTTCAAATTCAATTTTTCAAAGTAAGCCATTGAAGAATCACACATCTGATTGGCTGACTGAGGTCCACGAATGTTGCAGGACATCTGCAGGAATGTAGAACGACAGATGTGGCAGGACATTTGCTTTGTAGGACCATAATTGGCCAAGATGATCTACTCTGGAGTACTGATCATGGTCAAATTACTGCATTGATCGACCACCTTGGTCTCGCTGCAGCAGGACATGCAAAATCTCAAAATGCTTCTTGGGTGACAGGTTTGGCTTTGCTATGTTCCTTATTACTATATAATATGCGAAAGTACGAATATATAATCATCAATGTTGGTGAACTCATCCACGCAACCTGTTGGTCACTCGTGCTCCATCCCTTTCCGCCGGTCGGGATGACCAGGAAGTCATTTACCGTCCTCAGAAAAAAGACCAACCAATTTTGAGGTGCAAGATGAGGTGATCGGCTCGCATTTAAGCACCACGTGGCTTCCCGCCCACCCTAAAAGCATCCCTCTCTGTCCCTCAGCCTCCTAGGCGGGTTACCACGACTGCACCTCCTCTGCCGTCGTCGAGGTCAGTGGCATCTGCATCTGCGGTGACAGCATACTTGTTCCCTGCACGTCGAATGCTCACAGTTGCTGCATTAAGCTTGCAGTGTCCAGTTTCTCCCATGGCCAATTCCATGTGGCTGCCTCTCAAGTTGGAAATGCAAAAATCTGTTTGCCCTCACACCAAATGAGAAGACAGAAAATGTTGTCTACCAGCAAGAACTTGGTTAATAGCGTAAACCTTAAGAATTACCGTGTTTCCTTCGGCTGTGATCTTTAGTGACCCTAAACAAGAACATGACAATTTACAGTTGTCCTGCTCATGGCTCCGGAATCTGCAGAACTTCTAATGCTAAGACTGTGGCAAGCTGAGATATTCAACTTTCTTCTCACACAGACTTGTCAAGGTGGCCTGGAGAATTTCCTCAGAATTGTGAGGCAAGGGTGTTGCAGCAACAACAATCCCAGGCGTCTCACCTTCAGACAAATGTATAAAATCCTGATGGGCAATTCGGTGAACTCAAGCCACAAGCTAGGGACTGGTGCCAACTGCGGGTCTGACGGAGATCACTTCCTCCTCTCCTTCAAGTCATCTTTGGCTAGCAATGAGGTACCTAAGAAGCTTCTCGGATTCGGTCTTGTCGAGGCAACGCCACCAAACCAAGTACCATTGCTCGAGGCCACTGCTTTGATGTACACAGCTGGGTACATTTTTTGGCAAGCTCATGTCCTTTCAGAGAAGTGCATGTGCTCTCAACATGGTCCAACGATTTCTCAGAATGCCTCACACCTAGTAAAATTTATGGAAGTGTTTCTGTTTTGGAAGTGCAACAAAAGTGGGTCCCTATGCAACACATGAAATTAGTATTTTTCATGATTTCATTTTTATAGCAGTTGCACCATAATCATGGCAGTTTGTAGCCCAACACTAGCAGTCTCTAACCTCACCTTAGCAGTTTCTGCTGGCTTTGGTTTGTGACTGCGATTGTTGTGTGGGAAAGGGCGGGGGACGTGTCTGAACAGTTTGTGTCAAGGTCACTGACCCGATCAGAGATCACAATTAACCTCTGCTGCCTTTCATCCGTCCAACGTCGTCTGCGCTGCCCTGAGAGACAGAAATAAGTCCCTCCCTCGTAGACTCTCGGTTTCGTCGATCAACTCCCCTCAGATAAGTTCATTTCTAGCACATTCTTCTAGCTTGAAGCACGGACATCTTCACGCGGTTAACTTGTAAAATGCATATAAATTTTGTTCTTAAGTTCATCGGTTCTGACTGGCACAGGAGAGGAGTTGAGAGCAGCTTTGGCCGCTGAGAATCCATCCACTCAAGTCTCCAAAGCAACCCTCAGCGAACGAGAGAACGAGCGTTTTATGTAGAAAGAGGGGGGGGGGAAGGTGTCTTTATTTGTCTGACTACTCATTGAGTCTCCTGTGCACATCGTGAACAGTTCAGACGTTTATACTTTTACCCGCACATCGGCAGTAGGAAAGTCGATTAGCTGACATAAGCACAGTCTCTCATGGACACCTTCGTATACAATTTGGAAGTTGGCATTGATTTTTCGATAAATCTTGGAACATCTTGATTTATGTTGCTCGAATAATTATGTTGAGCCACGTTCTGCCGCATTGGACTCTCAGCACATGTTCTGTATGAACATTCCCAAAGGAATCCAGCAGAACCCCAATCATACAGAGTGGGGCTGCAAACACTCCTGGCCTTGTACTGTACGTTGGGTGCAGGGATCCTTGTAGGGGCCAAGTGTGTTATCAGCCGCAGACTGGGTGAAAAAGATCCCTGCATGCAGAGCGAGAAAGTTTGGAGTCCCACCGCATGGAGTACCCTGATAGGTAGGTAGATCTTGGTGTGCTGATCTCGAATCTTTGCCTCTCTCCAAGCTGGATGGGACCCCCAGCCCCAACCCGACACTCACCAAAAGGTCTGCCAAGACCAGCTGCAGGAGAAGGCGGTTGAGTCTGGACAGTCCCACGTGTTTCTTGGCTCTTAGCAGATTTGCCAGCACGTTCAGATTCATGACTGAAGAACCCATGAAGAGTAGCGAGTACGCGCTGATCGAGATGACGTTGGCCTGCCCGAATACCATGTCCGCAGGCATAGACGAGCTGTTGTTCATCTTGTTCATGTCGATGTAGGTGGGTGGGGGAATTGTAGGCTAAATTCACGGGACTCTGCTTTATGAAGGCGTCACAAACCAACAGGAGTTCATGTCTTCTGATGACCTTCCCAACAGCAACTGAGAAATATTCGATCAAGGATAAAAAGCAGGAGAGAGAGAGAGAAAGGAGAGGGAGAGCGAAGGAGAGAGGCTGTTCAGCCTCTGCTGTGTGTGTACTGAGCACTTGAACGCGAGCGGAGGGAAGTAAAAAAAACATTGTCAAGAGACCTTAGCGACCTTGATAACATCCTTATTATTCCAGGCAGTTTAGTCTAAGATCAACAGGCACTGGAGAAGAAATCAAGGCTCTTGCGAAACACTTCTCGCGTTCATGCTCACCTGATGAGGAAACTTGTTGAGGTTGAAGACTACACAAATGGCCTTTGTGTAGTGTAAACAAGCTTTTTTACTCTTCTGCAGAACACAGATCGGGACAAGTGACAAGAAATTTTGACGCTCACACGAATTCCTCAGAGAGTTGAAATAAAGGAGTACAGATCAACGCTCCCTTCCATTTAGAAATTGCTGCGAACATAGAAACTTCTTATCACATGTCACCTCTGCCATTGTTGGCAGAGTCACATGTGAAAACGAAGACATCGGCATTTTAGGTGTCAGTTTCGTGTCAAATGTGCAATTTTCAAATGACTGAAATATTCGAGAATAGTTTATTGTTCCCTGACGACATTTTAGGAATAGTCAGTAAAAAAGAAAGACTATTCTTCTGCTGAATTATGAGCTAGCAAGAGTCCAAAGCACTCTAAGCCAGATTCTGACCATGTACACTTTTCTCACTGTGGTGAAAAACAATTAGTTGGTTTGTGCTGTGCTTCGCACTAATCATGCGCTTACGAGAATCTGATCACAAATGGTGACGAGACAGCGAAAATAGTGGCTGCCATAGAACAAACCATTGAAAACCATGTAGCTCAGGAGCAACCCTGGAATGCTCCAGTTCTACCGCAGAGTGAGTGAAGCAGAAACTCACATGCCTGCGTAGAATTCCGTCCGTAAATGGCCAAACATGCGATTTTCCGTCAAACCTGCCAAAAATATGCAAAAACCTACGTTCAGGCAGTTATCTGACAGGGCGATGTCTCTTGATAACTGAATTGATACGACATTAAGACGCGGTAAGACTGCAACACTTATTAAATTAATTGGAGTGACCATGGATGAAAAGTGATGCTTTCTATCCCAGCTGCACGAGGATCTTTGAGTGTCCTCTCAACCCTGGCAGCATTTCCTTCGTCTTACCCTAAGACACCTAAGAAGTTGGCATAACTGGCTCATATGTTGTATTTGAAAAGCCGAAGGCATAGCTAACAACTGTTAGAAGATTTCGGCCTCATGCAAGCTTTCGCTGCATAAAACTGTTGCTCAAAGTTACTGCAACAGGTTACATGGCGAACTGCACAAGATATTGTACCCGTACGTATCAGTTCGTCCATGTGCGAACATTAAGTTGTCCACGGTAGTCTGCACCCTGCATGCCTACGACATACCCGACCGATGGGTGGTCCTCATTCACGTCTGCAGAAACCGCAGCCCCCACAATGGGAGTACCTGCCGGAAGAGAACTTTCGTGAGCGAGTGAGCTACGTGAGTAGAAGCCAAGGTTGCTAGAAGTAACAGCGAAATCCCTCGGGCATCTCCAGCAGATTGCTCGGGCCAGCACGGCTTTTGCGGCAGCCAGAAATAAGAGGCCACAGAACAGCAACTTTGTCCACGTCTTCATCGACAATTATCAACACCTCTGCGATTGAGGAATCGCATAGGTGTCTGCCATCACAATGGAACAAGCCAAGGACAAAAAGAGTCTGCACTGTGGCTGTTTGTCCCAACCCTCAAGGTATTGCACACTAGTCATTTCCAGAGGATCCAAAAACGAAGAAGAAGTAGTTGCAGTTGATCAACAAAGCAGACAATACCAAGACCACTTTCATGTGCTCCCATCATTTCACCACGGAATATCACATTCAGGACGGTGTCTCTCACCTATATCCTCAAAAGAAGCTCAAGCCTACTGCTGTTCTGTCTCTTTTACTTAAGAAGGCAGTGTGAACTATCTTTCCTTGCACTTGCTCATTCAAGTTGAGCAATACAGAGACAACAGAATGAAGTCATAGGTACATTGGCAATTATTCTATTTCTGTTGTAATTGTAGCATGATGTGAAAAGTATAATTTGTGGTGCCAATATTTTTGTTTTTTTGCTGAGAGTACTGATTCAGTATTGGTCATAACATCAGGTACTGCTCTAAGAGAACAACACAGAGTGAGCCAGGATGCTGGTGTCAATCGAGTTCTATGGACACCAAGGATGTTGCTGTTCAGTGCACGATCACTGAGGGAGTGGAGGAGCTTCTGGCTGCAAATTCGGCTCTAAAACAAAAACTAAGAATGCAACGGCAGAAACAGGTGCTGACAAAGGAGGTCAGGAGCCTCAACTCTGGAGGTCATTGAGACAAGTTGCTAAGATGTACGAAACCTTAGAAAAAGAGTATTCGAAAGCTCAAGTTTACCTGATTCTGAAGTACAATGTTTCATTTGTTTGCAACAACAGTAAAGAAGACATCACAGTAGCCCTGTGATGTCTGATGATGTAAAAGTGATCTCAAAAAATAACTTTCTGTGATCTAGAAAGTTGCAATTCCCTGTTTCACCAGTCTGGGATGACATCTTCAGTGCTTTAGTTGTGGGTCCGGCATTCAGCATGACTGACTGCCTAATATGATGAACGAAAGATTGGCACAACGTGAGCACCCCCATGAAGTATTGACCATTGTTGATGAGATGAACTTGTGCCGGCGATATGAGTAGTGCATACAAATCTTTGTATTTCCAGATGGCCCACATATGCTCAAGCTTTGTTGAAATCACCTCCTTGGTGAAGGACGGTTGTTGCTACCATCAGATTATTCAGCAACGCTCACACAAAAAGACTAAATGAATTTTCTTGAGAAACATAATGGTGCACTCAAAATGGCCTTCAAATGATCTCCATTGCGTGTGACTTGTTCTGGCAGTGAAAGACTTAGTGTGTATTTGGTAACACAGCTTCTCTCCTAAACAGTTGCAAAGAGTTTTAAGTACCTTTTTGGCAATGCAAAGTTCCTACAAGCTAAAGCTGTTCTGATCATACATGACTAGTGTCTGTCTGTCTGTCCGCTGCGAAAATCAGCTGCAATCAGCCGCAACAATCAACACGCGCTTCGCACACAAAGCAGCCGCGGACAGACAGACGCACGCACAGAGAGACAGACAGACACACGCACATAAGGGCCTGTCCTTTTATATACAGAGAGTTTGCCTTGATACATGAATGCCAGGTGGGATTTATCAACAAATAAGTTAAACTGGGGCTTTGGAGTGCATTATGAGGAGTAACTTAATGTGTTGATGAAGATGGAGAACCTGGTCGCCTCTGCATGTGTCAGTGGGAAGTCAAGCCAGTCATGGCAAAAAGGAGTCGTCATGGGCATTAAGTCAGTTTCAAAACTCCACCAGGACCTCAAGGACTGCTGCAGTCTGAAGGTAAGAATTCATTATTATACTGCAAGCTCACTCACAACCTTTCTACGTGTTTGCAGGACTACCTGGAAAATTTCTCCACCCAACTTCAAGGAATAAGCAGTCAGAATGTGCACCCTACAACAGTGGAAGTCATGTAATGCATCTGTACAACGTGCACTGAAATCGAGATGGTACGGAGTGACTGTCCATTCTTCACAAAGGAGGTAACAGCAGAACTCCACGATCCTGTGAGGCATCTCCATTTTAAGGAAGATGATCAGGATGCTCAAGCAGTTTAGGAAGATTCTGCAAATCCTTCTGAACTGGAATCCAAAAAATCTTCCATGTCTTCATTTGATTGCTCTGAGCAAGGATTGTTGTACATCGCTGGATGGATTTTATAAAGGTTAAAAGTCAAGCATTCATAACTGGGCGCAAAGCCATTATGTTGCAAACTGAAGAAGAAGTGCCATCTCTATCGATCTTGCACTCATCCAAAGGAGGATTACACAAGCCGAATCCCTCCTTCCAGCAAGATTGCAAAAAATTCGAACATCTTTTTTGCATATTTCACAGTGATGGACTGGACCAAGATTCCAACATCATTGAGAGGCTTGATGGAAGGCTCATTGCCAGCTTCAAGGACAAGTGACCATCGGAAGTCCTCTCGATGTTTGCAAAAGTCAGGACATTCATACGAATCAAGGCTCTTAATAAATACCTTCAAGCAGAAACAGCCTCTAAATTGAGGAGCCTGAACAACATGGCGGCATTCGGTGTAACGATGTTTGAAACCTGCCCTGTCTTTCCTTCGATATCTTCCAAAAATGGCATGATATAAGACATCAAGTGTCAAAAGTACCATGTTTCATAAATTTCAGATAGCAAAATAAAGGCACGTGCTGCATTCTATCCAGTCTCTTTTGTCCAGGTTCCCCTGGGTTGCTCTGTCGAAATCCGTTTGTTGCCCAACCTGTCTTGTGGCAACCTGGGTAGAACCACTGACTTCTCCCTCAAGATGAAGTCTGTGTGTGTGCAGGACCAGTGCGAGGTCCGATTACCTCGACATACGGCAGATAAGGGTTGCTACTTACTTGATCAGGGCGTGAAACACTGCATTCACTTAACTTTGCCTACCGAGACTTCGACACTAAGCTTTTCACACTTTTACCTTCTCGTTGGGCTCAGAGCACATCACATACAGTTGTAGCAGAGAGAGATGGAGGCAGAGGTAGAAAGAAAGCATAAATCTTTCTCGCATGCTGAAAGTTGGGAGAAAAACCCAAAAAATTTGAATGGTCTAAGTCTCATGTGCTCACTCACGCACATCACTTGGCAGCACAGGAACATTTCGAAGAATGACAACAGTCAGTGCATCACTGGCTCAAGGTTTGCCAGACTTTTTATTTGCTGCTCTTATATTTGTGTTGGGCTCGTCAACTTGGCTCGAGCCCAGTGGCGAACAGTTCAGACTGAACCGGGCTTGACAAGTTGAGACGAGGGTAATCCTGTGTAAGTCGGACTCGGGGGGAAAAGATGTGGACGACATTCAAGACACTCCTGGATCCTCTCACGTTGTCCAACTTTTTTTTTGCCAAGTACTTTCGTCTAAGGACTTGTTCAAGGCGAGTTGGCAGGTCGAGCAGGCGTACTTGACTGTGCGGCTGCATATTCCACATGCTGCTTTATGAGCCCAGAGGGGAAAACATTGTGGCCTTTGCCAGAAACGAGCAGCCTCGGCAGATATTGTTGCTCGCATACAATTCATTCTCTTGCAAAACTAAAAATCAACATTTTTACCTTCTGCTGTCACGTTTTGCGATCAAATATTTCCGTTGAAAATGTAAGCTTTCCCCAGAAACCCAACCCTCTTAATGGGGACAACCATATGGGAGTAGAGCTTCACTTTTAGGGTCCAACCAAGAGCGCACCTGTCAGTAAGGTCTCTGCCAAACTAACCTAACCCAAGAGGTTTGCCAACATTGGGTCAGGCTCGGGAAAGCTGGGGTTAAGCTTTATCCACAGGGTGACACAGGAGACCAGTGACTTCCTTACAAAATGACCGTTCTTGGCAAAGAGATGGCGACACGGCCGTCCACGCAGTGGCGAGGGGCGCCCTCTGCCGGCGGGAGTGGAGTCTCCCGCCGAGAGCTCGACGGACGGCGAGGAGGAGAAGGCAGGTGAAGAGGGTGGGTGGATGGATGAGGAAGAGAAGAGGAGAAACAAGGGGGGAGGCGGCGGACAGATGGTTTTGGGCCGCACTGCTGTGGCTGTGGCCCACGCCGCCCGTGCCCCACATCAGCAGCAGCAGCAGCCACCTACGCCCGCGGTGTCCAACAGCCCGGCGAACGCCTCCTCGGCCGGGTTCCGTTTTGGCTCGATCGCTTCTCTGCCCGTCGGGGGCTCAAAACCCAAGTGAAGCGGAGGTTCTTCTCTGGTCGCTGCTCGAGGATCGCCCAATGTCAAACCCAAAGTGAAACGCTCAAGAATCAGAGAGGGATCAGCGGCATCCCCGGCATCCGCGGGTCCGTCCGTTATTGGAGCAGTCCTATCGTGCTGTGCATTTGTCCTTTGGCGGATTTTCATATTTTGTTTATTTTCGGCAAAAGTTGTGCTCGCCGAGCGTCAGAGCGAAGAAGAAGAACGTTGTGGTGGAAACGTTGTGGATCTGCCAGCGGATGAAAGATGGTCTGAGGCTTCTCGCCCCTCTGAAGCACCACAGCCGGCGACCCGATGTCTTCCCGACCGCGCAGACCCAAGAAGCGCCCCTCGGCAGGGGTGCGCACGGTGGAGTTGACGCGCTCCAGGACCGGCTTCGGGTTGACCCTGTCTGGGCAAGCGCCTTGCGTCCTCTCGTCGGTGGCCGCCGACTCGCCCGCCAGACGCGCCGGACTCCGCGCAGGCGACACCGTCGTCGCCGTCAACGGCAGGAACGTCTCCAAAGCCACCCACGACCAAGTTGTGCAAGTATGACATTCGGCACCATCTTTGTTTGTTTCCTTCAGAGTATCTCTCTCACTTCACTCCAATAGCTCATTGGCAACTCGACGGGACTGCTGAAGCTGCAAATTGCCGAGAACTACTGCTCGTCCAGTGATGACGG
>JAAUXU010102671.1_pt1:0-17500 | contig 34096 bp, 23 predicted proteins | sample 7278151 | NCBI WGS metagenome assembly JAAUXU01 (sample SAMN14350113, study PRJNA611818) | marine sediment metagenome | isolation source: surface marine sediment (1.8m) | place: French Polynesia: Moorea | collected 2018-08 | reverse complement strand
CTCACATGCTCACCCTTGGGAATCTGCATGAATACCATAGCTGCCACTATGATGTACACAGATAGAATTGTGCGTGTACTGCGTGGAGCGCACATCTTTGTGCGATTTCTGTTCTACTGTGTGGGGTCAATGGTAGAGTAAGGACAACTCGTGAATAGTGAATATCAGTGGGGGGTTCTTCCTTAAAAAGTTTCGGTTTTGGACACCAGCTCACAGTGTCAACAGTAGAACTTCTACATGACCATGGGCACCTCCCGTCATTGGGTCGACACGTGCAGCCAGGCAAGCAGCACCCCCAATGCCATGGCTGAGAGGCTGGAGGTATTCATCTGGGGCCTCACCAGGGAGTTCAAGGTCGACCACACAGTCATGGGGCGGCTGATGGGGGAGGACCTGGGCCTGAAGATCCTCGTAAATGTGCCAGTGCGGCAGCTAATCCCTGCCCAGAGGCAGAAGAAGATGAAGAGGGGCGGGGCCAGCCTTAACTTCCTCCAGAGGGAGGCCTCCGGCAAGATCCTGGTACTCAGTGATGAGAACGACTTCCATATTGAGAACCAAACAAACACGAGGAACACTAGGATCACAGCAACCTTATCCAAGGGATCCCCAATGACTTGAGGTACACCAGCAGGGCGACGTTCCCTGCCAAAACTATGGTCTTGGGGTGCTTCAGGAGTGACGTCGAGGAATCTCCCTTGATCTGCCTGCATGGTACCCCGAGCAGCAACAAGTACAAGGACATTATGTGCTATATTATTAGAGTCAAGTAAATGAAATTGTTGTAGAAGAGGGGATGGCATCCGGTGGTTTTTCTTCAAGTTACCGATTGGTAGCTGCAGCCAGTCAAAATTTTCAACAATCGAAGCTGATCTCCTGTATTAACAGCCTGCCTTCGCAAAAAGATTTAATCGCAGCCACTGCCTGTAAAGGCCATTGGAATTCAATTCTCGAAGTCAATGCTTCAACACTGAAAAGCCGCGATTCGTCTTGCCCCTTATTCTTCCAATCCTGATCTGTTAAAGGGGTTCCACTGCGTGTAAGTGTCATTGTTTGTACCGCCGGGCGCAATAATTTCTTGGCGAGCAGGAAATCCTCCTCGTGCGTCTGGCAAGCAACCCCTTTCCCCAATTTTGGGGTCGCCGTTAACTCACTCGTGTGTTCCTCACCCCTCACCCCACACACACCGGGGGGGGGGCCTCTCTGGTCCCTCCCTTTCATCCCTTTTTGTGGGTAAGACACCCATTTTTCTCTCTTTTCTTTTTACTTGGCGCAGTCTGGCAGGAAAGATGAGGGGAACTTCCCTTTCCGCCGATTGAGAAGGAAAAGGAGGCAAAATAGGGTTGGTAGAGGCAGATAATTTTACCAATGCCTTCCCTCCCTTCCATGTTGTATGCATGAAACGTCGTCGTCTAGAACATAGGTACGAGAGTTCCTAATTGTACAGCAAAAAGAAAAGGAATTTCCTCCTACTCTCAAGAGAGAGAGAAAGAGGCAAGGACAAATGATGATGTGACTCTGAGAAAAGAATATTTGCATGTGCAAAATTTGTCAAAGCCCGACCAGGTTAAAAAAGTACGATAGTTAAGTTTTTTGAAGGATGAAGGATTGGGAGAAATTAATTCTTAAATCGTTCTTGACGCTCTCGATGATGAATGTGCGAACCGATTTTCGCGTCTCGCTGCTTATGGCAAAAAAGTTCTGCTACATTTTCAATTTGACTGCCTTTTTGAAAAATGTTCGATGTTGACTATACTCATTCCTCGTGCATCACACATGTGGAGTTGCACTGCAGCTTGGAGACTATTGACGTCCTTCGGCGGTGATGACTTCGGATGTTTTGGGCAATGGTAGCAGTCTGGCCCGCAGTCGAATGAAGATTAAAAAATGAATAATAAGGTTATATTTCATTTTGAGTCAATCACATGGGTGATGATGACTGAAGTCATGCGAATTATGCTGTGAAATATGAGCATCCCTGAATATGAGGGGTCTTTGTCTTAAGAATCTATTCAAGTGAACAGATTTGTTGCATGAAGAGATCACTTTTATGTGGATCAAGCATGGTAGATAATACATAGATAAGAAAATAACCAGGGGACACAAGCTGCTGCACATCCTGGTGTCCCCCCACCTCCTACCCCAGGGCCTTTTTGTGGGCCTTCAGCCCTTTCACTCTTCCTTTTGTTTTGTTTGTTGGTTGATACTTTCCTCATTGCTCTTTCTCCCTCTCCCCCTTCTGGTACCATCTGTTGTGCACTTCTGTCATGAAATCAAAACTGATAAATATTTGGCAGTCCCACATGCGTTTAATTGTAATTTTAAATCACACTGTTCAGGTTGGGGGTGGTTTCCTCCTGACTGGGGGGTCAGGATCTTTCCAACCATGTGAGGGGAGAACAACGAGCAACATGGCCAGGCCCATCAGGGGAAGGACAATGAGCCAGGGTAGAGGGTGAAGCTGGCGGAATTGTGGCAATCCAAGTATCTGGTCCTGCACCAGTTGTATCAAGTTGGTCAAACGAAGTCTTTTCCCACTACACACTGCATACTTTTAGTATAACGTGAAAGTCGAGGCTACTCTGGTCTAATATCTAGATCGAGCTAACGTCGGAGGCTCCTCCTAGAAAGAACAAGTGGATCAATAATGCTATAAAAGGGAGTTATTGTAATAGTGTGAGACTTGTTGCAGACTTGCTTTGCGTGTACACATTGCATGGGGAAGAATGTTCCTATTTTTGTACCACCATTTTTTCCAAGTACTAAGTGTCACGGCAGGCCAATTTTCGGCATGCAGTAAGTACTATCCTTTGCCTCAAAAATGCACCACAAAGCATCCTGATGCGTGCTCGTGGAGCAGAGAATAAGACCAACAAAGAGGCTGATACCAATTTCCTCCACGCAGATTTTTATTCTAACAACGAAAACATTTTTCTGACTTCCGTCACTGAAAAAATTTGTAGATGTTTAATTGAAAATTTGTGAAGCACGAGTGTTAAAAAAAAAAAGATGTCATTCTGGACCACTTGTCTGGATTCAATCTTCCCTGACAATCTCTGACAGAGTTCTGACTGCAACAAGACCTTCAGCAACTTCTGCAAGAGGGATGCAGAGTCTCTGAACCGGACGGCAGCTGATGAAAGTCCTGTAGTTGCCTTTCTGGAGGTTACTTTGTTTTGGCGGACACCAGGATCAGATACTAACGTAAGGAGGATCAGTTTCAATCTTTCCAAAGTGGTCCTTGTACAATGTAGGTATCCGTTTTACGGTGCACACACAAGTTCTTGATGCGTAACTAAAACGAGGATGCACTCAGTCAGATTCCAAAACGGACTCCTCGTCGCTCCAGCTTCAATGCATAACATATGCATACTGTGTGTGCACTTTGCTTTTGCTACACTGAACATGAGCGGAAGACTTGAACATATTCACGAGATGCACCAACCCTGGTGTGTCTGACACAAGCGAATACTCCAGATAAAGCAGCATTGACGCTGGCAAGTCCCGGTCCATTTATTGGGGCTGACGTCATGTGGTGGCTTGCGTACATAGGCGCCATACCTTCACTTTTGTGAGTACGCGCAGTACCGAAACAAAAAAGGTTTCCTCTGACGCTATTTGCTTTTTTCTCTCAGCTAACCCCATCACGTAAGTTGCCAAAAAAGTCATTCCCGCAAAAATCTCAGACTTTCCTTGAGTGAGAGTTACCAGTGCAAAGCATACAGCTCAGAGGGTGAGATTGACTGTGCAGTCCGACTTCGTCACGTTTCGTTTCGGCGGATTTCTCTCCTCTCCTGCTCCTACGTACCTGGTATCATGTCACATTTTCTTAATGAAGAGGTCTGCCTTAATGCTTATTATTCCCCGATGTTGAATTTGTCAAGGCAGACACATGCTGCAGTCCGATTTTTCAAGCACTGGCTATTATTAACAGTCGTTGTGTTCTTTTTGCTCTGTGTCTTTTTTTGTGACTCTGCCAATTGCCAGCGGCCCTGCGTCAACGTGTACATTCGCATTCTCATGTATGTGCAGGAATCAAGTACGGTACAAGGGGAGTTTGCCGCAAACACCAATACTTTTCCCTGCAAAATTGTCTTTTTCCACCAGAGATGCCTTGAACGAAGAGCATTGCAAATCCGCACACCTCCAATTTATGGAGAAATGCCTCCTTTTTACTGCTCTCCCTCTGGTGGGCGTTGGCAGTCTCTACCTTTCTCTCCCTCACTTTCCACGAAGCAAAGTAACAAAAAGTTCAAGATCCTCTTCTTTGGCACCCGTGAAATAAATGCAGCAGCAGAACGTTACCGAGCGTTGACCTGATTGGATCAAAGCCTGCAGAACTTTGCGAATGTGGAGCCCTTCTTTGGCCGGTAGCAAATTTTCATCACTTCACACATGTGCTTGCAAGAAAAAAGAAGGCTGCATGCAAATGCGAGCAAGGAGGGATCCCAGCAAAAGCGTGCAGCAGAACAACATCTGCCTGGCGCGGTCGTCGCACGAACACTCACTTACTTTGCTGCTAATAACAAGAAGAAAAAAAAATCGATGAAGCCAACAACTTGCTCGAGGCGTTTAGGGTTGCGGAGGCGTTCTAATGACAGCCACTAGACTGCCACTACCGTAGGAAGAGGCCGAGAGAGACGTTTATTTATGCACGTGCGCTTTTAAGATTATCGCGGGGGGATTTGGCCCTCTGCGCTCGATCCCCGTAAAAAAAGAGGCCATTTCCAACTGATCCGTCACCATCAAGGGTTGTGGGGTCGTCGTCGGCAGTTCCCTCTCAACATCCTCCGAAATTACCCTTAAAGCTGGCCTAAATTTGTCGATGGAAGTGTCACAATAAAGCCGTGTACGTGACTACCTCCGGAGCCGGTGGAGGTGCCGCTTTGCCTCGGCGCGCGCGTGACGATGACGATCGCGTCTGTTGGCAGTCGCTGCCTCGTTCGGTATCTGGTTCAAAAAAAAAAAAAAGAGGCATTGAATAAGTCTGCCTTTTTGCCAATTGCTTTTGCGCGTATTCGCGAACGAACACGCGTCGAGTAAAGTACTGCGCGTGCCTCATGGTCTGCAGCCGCACGCACGCCCTCCACTTGCTCCGCCGCCACAGCCGTCTTCGCCGCCGCCGCCGCACCCTCCCCCCCCCTCTCTCTTCAGTTCAGTCTGCGCGCGGTGCGCTCACAGGTCGGACGTGGACGTGAGCTGTGTTGCTATCAACTCTCTCCCTCTGTCTGTCTAAAATCATTGTATTCGGAGAGTGCCGAGGTTGTTTCCACTGCATGCAGACGTTGTGTTCCGTCTCTTCCTTACCCCCCTCCCACCCACCCCTGCCCCCCTAGTGTTATGTTTGTGGAGGAAAACAATGCGACAGCAGCAGAATCCGTGGGAAAGGCGAAAGAGGTTAAACTGCGGATAATAAGTGCTGCTGCTGCTATTCACTCAGTGAGTTACGCTCCAAAGTTGTGGAGAGGCGTGTGCAAATTTTTTTTGCACAGACGAGAGAAGAAGGCAAAGCATAAATGGTCACGAGTTGCCTGCTAGACGGATCATGTGCTGCTAGTGATGCCTCCCTCAGTGATGCTGGAGCTGGTGGTGATTTCAACGAAGTCACGAAGAGGACGAAAGAGTGAGCGTCAGAGCAACGAAAAAAAGTGTGCTTAATGAAAGAGGAGGAAGAGAGAGAAAAAGGCGGGAGAAAAGCATGAGGAGGCGAGAAAAATCTCAATTCTCTCTCTCTCTTTTCCCTTGTCAGGAAATGCGAATTCGCTCTCGATAATTTTTCTCAGCTGTCGCGTTTTCTCCCAGGAATGAGAAGTTCGGGCAAGGTTTTAATTTGTCCTCCACCTTTTTATGCCTTTGTCTCGCACAAGCAAGAGCCACAGCTGTGCCAAAAAAAATGTAGTTGTGACAAAAGTGCCTTCGTGCGAAATCTGCTGCCGAGACCGTCAAGCCGGAGAGCGAACGCTCCATTTAATGTCACACATCTTGCACCAAATGTGACGCAGGCCTTGCAATTTTTTTTCGCGTGCAAAAGGCCACAGGATGTCAGGAAAAAGAATGCCATCGTTATTGCGTGCTACACTCGTTAGTGGTGTGGCCTGACATAGTTTCTTGGATCAAGTGTTGTTCTTGACTGCACGGAGGCCTCCGCGAGGCCTGATGCGTATAAAGGCCTCGTGAACAGGCCTTTGCGCAGCTGACAAACAACAGTTGAACCAAGAAACTGTGTCAGACCACGTTAACAAAGTGTGTAGCTCGCAATAATTGTTGGCCTGGCATCCGTTGAGGGATTTATTCGTTGGCTGCATCACTTCAGATTCCTCCTTAAACCGGCACTTTTGCCCAACACTGAAAGTAAAAGAGTTAAAGATTTTGAGTAGAACATCATCTAAGACATGAGGCAGAGGAACGCACGATCCAAACTCTCTCTTCGTGAGCTTTTAAACTTGTCGATGGCAATCGCTTAGAGGAGAGAGGGAAAAAAACAACGACGGAGCCGCCGCCGGTCAAGACATTGGCTGCTTACCAGAGAGTTTTCTCGCTTTGACATGAGATTTCCTCTCCTGTACCTGAGGGCCTCTTCATGTGGGCCTTAAGCGAGACAAGTTTCTCTCTTCCTAGGCCTTCAACAGGGTATCCAACAGGGTTCTCGCTGTTTGACCCAACTCCCCCCTTTCCTTTTCCCCTGTATCGGCCAATCAATCGCCCGGTGATGGCGCCAAGGTGCATTTTTTCGTCAGGGCAACACGTGCCGACTCATTGACGGCGCTGGATTAAGAGATCTTGCCACATTTCTCTTGGTCAAATTTAAATTATCCTTCTTATCTGTGTACAAGTTTTCGTCGTCATCATCAAGTCATCGGGCTTGATCTTTATTTTTTACTTCCCCACCTGCCCAAGTTGTTCTGCGTCACGAATCGATCAGAGTAAGACGCAAAAAATGCGTAGAAAAGGCACGCGAAGAAATCCGCGATTGCCAAAGCCGGTACGAAGAGGAGAGAGTTTTGTTCTGTTCTTCTTTCTTCTGGCAGATGTGATGATGAAGAATGAAAGAATCTGAAAAGGGAAAATGAACAACGCCATCAATTTTCTCCTCGGGCGATTTTATCCGCTGCCCTCTTTTGATTCGACACGCCGGGACTTTCCGACTTTCCGAATGTGAATGACGGCAGAAGTTGTGGAGAAGGAAATTTTTCTTCTTCTATTGGAAAGTCTTTTTGTTCGCTCCGCTTTTCTTCGGGGGAGGGGGGGTCATCGTGACAGATGCGTGTACACCGGCAGCAGCTGCATGCGTGGGCATGGAGGCCTAGGCCTTATCGCAGATGCGATCGACTCAATTTGCAGTCACTTAGTAGACTGAAAGAAAAAAAAGTTCCTAAAGCTCATCTTCGATGGCCAAGTTCTTTAGGGCGACTGCGCGGGCATTGACGCAGTGTCTGCGCGCTGGAATGAAAGCCTAGAGAAAAAATAGTGGGCGTGAAAATCATCAGCTTAGGAGAGAGTCTTGGAAAAGTGAGAGAGATTGACGGATTGACTCAGTGTCGGAGCTTGACTGCTCGAAGAAGAAGAAGGAGAAGAGGATGAAGAAGAATGTGCGTTGAACACTAACTTGTCAGTGAGTGTGGAGGAGGAAGAGATGTCCGCAGCCGCCGCGGCCGCAGCCGCGGCCAAGATGACTACCATCATCATGATCAGCCAAGATCGCTCGGTGATCATTAATGCGGACAGCAAGAACCAGCAGGCTGCGGCTGCTGTTGCTGACGAGGAAGATGAAGAGGAGGGGGCGACCATCTCACCCACTGAGCGCTCGCCGTCCTCGTCTTCCTCGCTGACACCGGACTCGTCGTTTGTGACGCCACGTCCGCCCAAACCTGGCCGCCGCTTGGTGAAGAGCAAAAACGCCGTCGCCCCGACTGGCAACAGCCAGACCAACAATCCCCGGCGGCGCTACAAGAACTCCGTCTCATCGACGCTGGGCTCTGACTCCGAGGAGCCCGGCAGCAACTCCAGCGCCGCCTCCACCCTCAGCTCCGGCCAGTCGTTGGAAGGCGAAAATGGGGCCGCGAACTCCTCCGCAGTGCCCAATCTTTTCCTCTCTTCCCTGAAAGACAACTTTGAAGAAGAGGAAAAAGAGGAGGAGGAGGAGGAACAGAAAAATGTGAACAGTGATAGAGGCGGACAGCACAGAGACTTCAATCAGGGCGTCTCATACAGCTGCAACAAGTCCTCCTCCGTCGTGGTCACCTCCGAAAAAAACAAGGTGGCCGCTACGACGACCTCCTCGCCCGCCAACGGCCCACACGGGCTCAAATTCTTCGTGAATCCGCAGTCAGGTCGAATGGACATAAAGACTCCGGTCATGAAGGTGCCCCAGAAAGTCCAGGGGATAGAAGTAATGAGGGTGAGAAGTAAAGCAAAGACGTTGTCCCTGGACGGACGGTACAGGCCCATTGATTGTTTGGCGCTGGAGACATCATCATCGTGTCAAACGACGATGACGACCACGACCACGACAATGAATGCGGCAATCAACACTCTAGGGCTGCCGCTGCCAAGCTACTGTACTCTGACTAGACCCCCCAAAGGCACTTTTGCTCCATCTGCCAATGACAAAGAGAGCGAGAAGAGGCAAGAAGACATTTATTCAGTGGTCTCCAAGAAGTTACCAGAAGAGACAGTGGACGAGGTGGTGGACGACGAGGACGGCGAGGACATGACGTTGGTGGAGCCCTCGTTCTCCATCTATAGCGATGTAGAGGAACTGCAGGAACTGATGAAAGAGAAGTCGGCCGACAAACGAGCCTCGACAGTCAAAGTCAACAACGTCTATCTCTTGCGTGACTCCTCTGCGCTGGCCCCATTCTGGGACGAAGACACAGAAGACGATCTCGCCGAAGATCTTGCCGACGATGCTTTCTCTTCCGACGGCGTAGGAATTAGGGGTGTCGGCGCCGACGACCTCGATGCCGACCGACACACACTGTTCTCGACTAGCGGCGAGACATCCTCCGGTGCCAGCGACCCAGTGCTCCCCACCGGCTGCCATCGCCACCCGCCGCAGTCATTGCCTCCACCCGGTTCCATTCCGCGGCTGCTGCCGAGAGTCGTCGACCCTGACGACTTTGAGGACAGGTATCTGAACAGTCTGCTCAGTGAGGACCTATGGAGCAACGACGTCGACATGAAGACCAGGGCCAACTCTGTGGCCGACTTGTTGAGGAACGATGAGGACTCATCCATCTTTGACCCCAAGTCCACATCGTCGTTCTTCTTCGGCAAGCGGCGGAAGGAAGCGACCAAGAGTGAAGAAGGCCTCCTCGACGGCCGCAGGCATGGTCGTGGCAGCCGCCGAAGCCGTAGACAACAGAAGAGAGAAGAAGGCGCCAACAAGTCGTCCATGGCTCGTCTGCGCCTCAGCGGCCTCAATCTGGCTGCTGGCGCAGGGTCGCGAATATTGCGCCGTCACACTACCTACATCAAGGGGAGCGCCGGCAATCTGGCCGCGGCGCCGCAGCCGCCGCCGCCGGAGACACCTCCCTTGGTCGCTCAGGCCACTACGGCCGCCGCCGCTGCCGCTGCCGCTGCCGCCGCCGCCGCGGAAGACATTCCGCAGCAGCTGCAGCCGCACGTGCACTCTTGGCATCGAAAAAAGGTAACGACGTCTAATCAGTTGTTCCCTCTCACTTTCGCCCCAGTCTCCCTGGCCCCAGGCTCTGATGTGTGGGTCGCTGCCCTCGCTCAATTCGTCACACACTTGGCTGTTGTCTGTGGTCATGGGCAGTGAGTCCAAATCGAGAAGAAAAGGAGAAAAGTGGACATGTGCAGCCGGCTCCATGAGGCCCCTTTCTTTGGGTAGATGGTAGGCGTTTTCTGGCCTGCGGTCGTACAGGGAAAAAGTTACATTTCAGCTAATCATTTTTCTGCTTGGAGAGCGATGATGATGAAGAGAGAGTGATTTTTTTCATTTTTCTCCTTCGTTTTTTGTGTGATGATTAAGAAACGATGGTCCCGGAATGCCAAGGAGAGGATGATGAGTCCTTCTCCCTGGATGACTGCTGTGGCATAGGTGGGGGAGTCCCTAGACAAGAAGAATACCCTGATTCTTGTTGATATGATAATGGAGCTTTGAATGACGCCTTTAACGCCGCAGTCGTCACCACCCACACAGACTGGAGAGGAAGAAGAAAAATCTGATTCCAAAATCGCCTTCTTCGATCTATTATGTCTTTTTGTCAGCACTACAAAGCTGAACAGGTACAAGTTAGACGCAGACACCAAAATCGCTTGGAACTCAGTAACTCGTTGACACGGTAACGCTGCCTTTTTTTTCTTCACTGTTGCGTAACGTTATGCGGCATATTTTAGTCTGCCTTAATAACACGATGCACTTTTCCTGCGCTGCTGGGTACAGTAACATCGTGTGCCGAAGATGAGGGTTTTAGTGTCAGTGCCCACACTATAAATAGTGTACAGCATTGTATCACAGAAAGCTGGAGTACTTTTGGTACTTAGTCCTTCCGTCCGCGTCCCAAGCACTTGTTTTTTTGTTTTTATTTGCCGAAAAGTAGATCAACAGTGCTTGAGGCGTCGTTGGAAACTGCCTGTGCGTAGTCGACGCATCGGATCAAATGCGACAGCACCCTGGTCACTGCTGCAAAAACACCAAGTGCTACTGATGAAGTGTTTGGTAACGAGGTCCCCACTGCTCTGGTCATGCAAAAAAGACGAAACGGAGGTGCGTGCAGTTTGGGGTCGGGTCAAGTGGAAGGATTGGCCGACCCCTGGAGGGAATGACAGTAATCGTCACAGGATCAGACTTTCCTTGACATGAAAGAAGGGGATTGTGCGCTTTGAAGTAGATTGGACACTACTTCTTCGTCCGTCTACTGTTGTGCATTCTGCGAGAAGAAATCCTTCTTGAAGAAGTTCTGCCATATTTTTCCGCATTAAGCCCACAATGGGTGCACCCTTACGTAAGGTTGGGACCCCCTATCATAATTCACTATGAAATGAAGGGGAGGGGGACAGCGCAGAGTAAAGCAAACATCCTAAGCTTCTGTTCCTGTAAGGTCAAGTTGAAGAAGGTGTGATATATTATAGTGACTTTTTAGGGACGAATAATCGTGCTTTGCCCTCGGAGACGTGTTTAGCAGTAGTTCATAACATAATTGATCGAAAGCTAATGAGGTCCGAGTGCCCCCGGGGCAGTTTACAGTTAACTGTAAATTCCAGTGACTTGTGATCACCGTCCGAGATAATCCTCTCTGCAATGGTATTCGCAGTTGCTGTGGCAGACGGAAATGAGTCATTTTTTGATGCCATTGACGCAATATTGCTGCAAACTCGAGTTAAACTTCACAGTCGGCACATAATAAGTAATCCACTCCTCCATGGTAGCGGCTCTGCAGTAGGGTGGCAAGATTTAAAGAGTAGCCGTGGTCTCTCCTTCCCACGGGTGCGGGATTTAGATTCCAATGAAATGGATCCGAACAGAATCAGCGCCCCGGGGCGCTACCAAGAGAGTGAACAGCACTGGACCAGTCTTCTTGCAGGAGGAAGTTACTACGGGCTCGGGCGGACCTTTGGTCATTGGGACTTTTCTTTTGACATAGGTGGAAGATGTCTTCACCGCGCCGAAGTAACAAACGTCCCGTCATTCTGGCTTGTGCGGGCTCTTGGACATTGTCGGTTCTTGCCACATCTTTTTGCCTCTTCTCTCCTCCACAGTTGATTTCTTTCCTGGAGATTGTTGGACGTCTGTGGTGAAACAGTCAGTCCATTTTGGATCACTTCATGCTAGCTGAATTCGAGGGGCCTCCTTTCCACGGTTGAAACATCTAAAGTGATGAAGAGGGCTGGTTTGTACCTCTACAGGGTGGATCAATGTCGGCGTAACTCTGTCACGAGCTTCATTGGGATTGGTGACGACCATTTCGGAGAAGTCGTAGCTCACCTGCATTTCAGCACGGGCTTGGTTCCACCACGTCCCTTGATCTGGGATATCTTAGAGACGTCATACTCATTCGTGGAATATTTCGCAGATTCCATTTCACCCTGTAGAGAATCAGCTATGCTGATATGTGCTTGCTTGCTGGCCTGCTTGCTGGCCTGCGTGCGTGCGTGCGTGCGTGCGTGCCTGCCTGCCTGCCTGCCTGCCTGACTGCCTGCCTGACTGCCTTCACCCTTTTTGTTCGCATCTTAATTGCTTGGTCGCCGGTGATCCATCCATCCATCCATCTATTCATCCATCCATCCATCCATCCATCCATCCATCCATGCCGGCCTCCAGGTGTGCAGCCGCCGCAACAGCCGCGGCGGCACCATCTCCTTAACCTCTCCTTGTACACAGAGGAGGGGAAATCATTCTCCGCCCCGTTCGTGATGAGGTCGCGCATTTCCGTCAACTCACCTCTGCGGCGTACGCCAGAAGAAATTTCAACAACGCGCATGCGTGCAAATCACTTACTGGACGTCAGTAGGCGAGTGCAGACTGCCTTACACATTTAACAAGAGGCTGTCTCGAGGCTAGGGAGGATAGAGCAGTTAGCTGTCACAAGTGGAAGAAGAAGCTTGCATAATTTCCGTCTGCCCCCGAAGTTTTGGTGCACGCGCACCGGAAGGAAGAGGCGGTGAAGGCAAACGCGAGGACATCCACGCATTTGGCGTGGGAAAACTCCGCGTCGCTGATGGGAAATTGGGGGAAGCTGGATGTCTTTTCGCATTAGTAATTGCCAGTTCTGAACGTGTCTTACCTGAAGTGAAAACTTGCCGCAACCCCTTCATTTCCCTTCGAGAGAGAGAGAGATACGAGGATGCAGAGAGGAGGGGGGAGGGGAACGCGGGGCTGCGCGTGCGAAGACGATACCTAAAGCCCGCATGAACTGCAAATTTAATCTTTCTACAACCTCCCCTTGCAATTTCCTGCGGAATTATTGCACGAACGGACGCAAGTTCCGCCATTTTTCCTCCCTGGGTGCAGAGGCAGTCAGGCAGGAAGGAAGGAAGAAAGAAAGAAAGAAAGAAAGAAGAGGAGAGAAAAAGAATTATTAGCACCCGGGCCTTGACAGAAGAAAATCAGAGATCGACCTCCAAGCAAAGTGATGCCCTCCAGGAAGCTCACACCGGTGCTAACGACCAGAGCCACTACTGTGATTTGCTCTTGCTCAGAGCAAATGCAGCATCTCACAATGGGTTCTGGCCCGCACCACTGACTCCATCTCCGTCCATACTTTGGGATGAATCATCCCTGATTAATAATGTGATATGAATTGCATAGTAGGTGTTTTTCACATTTTTTCACTGTGTCGGCGTTGAATTTTTGCAACGTCGCCTCAGATTCAAGAGCGGCGGCGTCACCGTGAACATCGTTGATGGGAATATCTTCCAGATAACGTCATTCCTTGGTGCACATCAGTAGCGTGTGTGTTTCCTAACGACTATTGTGACTGCGTGATAAAATTCACTGAAACGTGGAGCGTGCCAGCACTCGCTATGCGACGCTGCTGCTTCCTGCATTCATGCGTGAGAATAAGCAACACAGACGACTGCCACGGGTGGTTGTGTTCAAACACAGTTTTTAACTCGGAACCCCTGGGAGTGTGGAAACCCTGAACAACTGAGGGAAACATATAAACGGCAGGTTATTGTCAATCTTAATGCACTTTTTTCCCACACTCGGCACTTTTGAGTGCTATCATTTGCACAAAGTCAGGCTTTTGAGTGGTTTGCGTCCAATCCTGTTGAGGGTCGTCCGACGAAATGTGTAACGCGCAGAAAACTTGGTCCAGATGCTTCGGGAAGGCGGCGGGGGACGCGAGAGTGATGGCAACAATAGTGGGGGGGAGTCAAGGAGTAACACCATGCTCTCTTAAGTCATACGCTATGCAGCGTTGCCACGGATTGGCCATGATTTTCCCTGGCACGGACCTGAAGGATGTAGACGGAGCATTCCGGAATCAACCACGACGCCAATGACAACAGGTGTATTAAGTTGATGCAAGTGAAGCCGTGTAGTGACGATGAGATGACCTTTTGGGCTGAATGTTGAGTGTAGGACACTGAAATTGAGCTGCCTCTTTCTTCACTCTTTCTTTTATCGTTTGCGGCGGCTCCGAGGACTTCCTTTCAATTTCAATTACCTGCCAGTACATACGGACGATGGAGGAAAATGAGACGGCAATATTATTTCTCTTTGGTCGGAAGCCGCCGCAGGATTTTTTTTTGCGCTCTTCAATGACGGCGCAGGCGGCGTAAGAGGCGGCGCAAGCGGCGCAGTCGCCATTATCGTTACGACTTCATCTCTGTGTGTGTTTCTCTAGTTGTGGTAGCCAATAAGACATCCGTCCTGATGCCTCTTGAGCATTTAAAGGCTGAAGTCATTGCTGTTTGCTCTCCCTGTCCGATTTGCATGGCTCGATAGGCCAGTGCCAATTTCGCAATGCGACAGACAAGCCTTTTTTCTTCTTCTTCTTCTTCCGTCGTCGTCGTCGTCGTTTTCGTCTTCTACTCGTGCCATTTCTGGAACGCCACAGTCGTGCATGTCTCGAGCAAACAGCTTCAAGAATCCACACACGCTGAATTGTTTGCCTACCTACGGAAACACCTGTCCCTCCCTCCTCTTTTGGGCTGTCCACCTACCCAAAAAGTTGAGATTTTTTTGAGGGGGGAGGGCAAAGTCGCCAATTGTGGGGCCCCCACCTAATGAGTCTTCAGTGATTCCGCTCAAAATGTGGACATAGAGGGAGGAAAAACAACAAGTGTCTTGTGACAGTTCAAAGATCCCTCTTGAATGCCGCAACGATTCGTCTTAATAATAAAGGACGTTCCACAAAACTATTTTGTTTATACAGCTGAACCAGAAATTATTCGTAACCCCCGGAATTTCGACATTGTGCGTGTTTTCTCTTCACAGTCGCCAATTTCTTTGGCTAAAATGACGCAACGAGGAGATGGAAAGAGGTCAAAAATGACCCTCTTGTCATAAGGATACATTCGAATCTTAAGTGGAAAAACGTCAAAGCCGAGTTGACCAAACTGACTCATAGCCAATACGCGCTGGAAGCAAAGCCCTCGTTGTTTACTCGCAAAGTATTTGTGAGGTTGAGCAGTCATACAAGTCAGTCAGCTGCACTAGCAACAGAACGCATCAGAAGAGTCGTGTTTTCACCCCCATGCTTGACTGCAGGGGGATGGTCTATGGAAATGGCAGAAGCTGACAGAGCCCGACAGACATGCACTGTACTAATCAGAACTTTGACGAGAGCATTTTGTTCCGACTGCAGCAGACAAGTGCGCAATTTTCCCTGCCTCCTACGAACCTGTGATGCGCGCAGAATGATGTACGAGAACCATCTGCAAAAGCTTACAAATATCTAAAAATTCTCTGTGATTAAGTGGACAAGACGTTGTGGCTACTTATATGTCCTGGGGAATGAATAATTTTGGTCGTCTCACTTTTGGCATTTTTCCACTTCACATTCAAATGTATACCTTATTTTATGGCGTGTTTTACGTCATTTCTTACCTCTGTTTACTTTAGACAAGGAACTAGGCAACTGTGCAGAGAAAACACGTAAAATGTCGAAATCCTGGGGGGTACAAATAACTGTATCTACCTCTGGTGTCAGATTAACAAAAAAAAAAGGTGCATCGAGAAATTGAACCTCCGCACGAAAAGTACTTTGACTTCCTAGGATGCTCGCACTTGCTTATCTGCATCCCGGAAACCATGGAAAAATCCACCCTGGTTAACGACCAAATACATACACAGGGCGAGCTCGTTGGGGGGGGGGGGGCACTCGACATAACGAGGAGCACACTGCTGAAGCATCCGAGGAGAGATCACAAAGTTTTGAACACTTCTCCACTCCGTTCGGGCACCGTCTCCAGTTGAGCCTTGGAAGTCTTTCCCACCTCTGGACACGTGCATGCACATGAGGTGACTTTCCAATGCGTCGGACGCCCGGACGTAGTTGCTGACGTGGTTGTTCTTGGCCGCGGTTGGAGTTGACTGTCTGCGCCGCCAACGTCGTATGGTGAGGACCAGTTTCGCACACGGTCTCAGGAGGTATCAACAATGGTTCACACACAGAGTGCGTGTAAACCCTTTATCTGCGCGGACTTGGTACAAAAGCGGGCGTTGCAGCGACGAAGGCAGAAAGAAAAGGAAGAAAGCCCATTTTTGCTCAGGGCGCGGCCTAGGAAAAGAAGATGAATGGGGTCAGACATTGCTTTTGGTACACGTTCGCACGAGCTTTATGCGATGCCAGCAGGCCTTTTTTTTTCAGTGTGTCCGCGGAGGCATCAGCTCGAGCATCGCACACGCGGCCTCCCACTTGTGCGACCACGCCTGACACAAATTGTCTCTCTCCTCCTCCTTCTCCTCCTTCCAGACCCTAACGGGCTTCAAGTTCTCGCTGACTTAATTGCGCCAGTTAAAAGGCGTGCTCAAAAAGAAGAAGAAGAAGAAAAAAACTAGCCACGTTTGAATGGCCCCAACCACCTCTAGTCTGAACAAACAGGTGGAGGGAAAGAATTTTCTTCGTCTACGCCCCACGTACCTGTGTACCTGTGCAACCGCGCCGAGTCTATGTAGAGGAAGACCCTCTCGACCGTTACTGACACCGGAAGTTGGGAGGCAACTTTACGTGATTTCTGCATTCGCCTCTTCCAACGGCTGGTTCGGCTCACTGGAGCAAGAAGGAGGCGAACAAGACTCACTCCATGTCGCAGGCAGGGGTGTTAGACACCGGGAGGCCCTCTTTGTATGGTGCGGATGTCGTTTCTTCAACGCGGGTTCTTCACTAGCATTTTTCTTGAAGCTGAATTACACTTGGTTAAAAATATGATGAGTTGTTATGTGACAAACACTGAAGTCGTCACCTTCGATCAACAACTCCTACCCCAAGGTGTATGCATTATGAAGGAAAACTGCGTCACGCCATAGACGCCGACAACAGGGCACCACGGGGAAATCAGGGGTTGCCACCAGAGCACGATTTCCCAGTCGTCAACGGTTTCTTTTACATAGTGTGGCCGCCCCTCCTGCAGGTGCAGTGAGATGAATTTCTTTACGAACTGATGTCCCAGTTTTCTTCTTCCTGACAAGCACGCTCGAGAGTGAGGTTTTCCTCCTTAGGAGGAACAAATTCATTAACCCTGCCCTTTTCAATCCATCACTTTTTCTTGGCTAGTCAAAAGTGCCTACCAAGCTAGTGCTTTTCTTTCTTAGTCTTCTTCTTCATCGCCCTAATAACCTCCCTGAGCTAACAAGACGAGTCAGTGATGTACGATCTGAGCCTACCTGACTGACTGACTCCACTGACCCCAGCTTAGCAATAGCTCATCTCAATTGATGGCTCTTCGCTAATTGCCACACATGGAGAGAGATTGAGCAGGAAGGGAAGAGGCCCCAAATTAGTAACCTCATTTTCGATCTCTCACTCTCTGTCTCTCTCTCTCTCTCTCTCTCTCTCTCTCTCTCTCTCTCTCTCTCTCTCTCTCTCTC
>JAAUXU010054206.1_pt1 | contig 34106 bp, 48 predicted proteins | sample 7278151 | NCBI WGS metagenome assembly JAAUXU01 (sample SAMN14350113, study PRJNA611818) | marine sediment metagenome | isolation source: surface marine sediment (1.8m) | place: French Polynesia: Moorea | collected 2018-08 | reverse complement strand
CAATAATGTGGACGTGTTATATAAGCTTCATTCATCCTATGTCACGAGTCAATTGGCCTTGCTTATGTGGAGGAGTTGCCAAACTACAACATCTGTTGTTTGTACTATATTCATACGTAATGTGGGGCCCAATTTGTTACACGTGGTCGATTGCCAACGTTCTAAAAGTTTAAAAAGGTTAAAATTCATAAAGATCCCTCAGGATGATCACAGCCTACTGTACGAACAGTGCACTCACATTCAATAAAGTAGGCCTCACTGAACCTACTGACGACATTGTGGTAAACTGTGGTCTTTTAGTGCTTGTCTACTTAAGATGCTGCACTTCGGAAATGTCAATTTCGTGAGACCTTAAGTGGTCCCAGAGCAAAAGTGCACATGAGTTGGACTTTAGAGGAGAATTTCAGAATTCCATGGACGGATGAACCACTTCTGTGGCTCAATCCCATCAAAAGTTGTGGCATTGCAAAGGTGACTTGAGTGGGCATCCAATATACCCATATTGATCATGCACACTCAACTTTTGGGCTTCAACTTTACACCCGTATTTTGGAGAAATGAGTCATTCTAAATGCAAAGTCCATAAGAGTTCAATTTTGAAGGAGATTCTTAGCTCTCCATCGAGAGGCAAACGACATCTGTAGCTCAATCCAGTCAAAAGTTATGGTCTGACAAAGTCGAAAAATTGATCCTCTGGCAGTGGAAGCTACTGTAGCTTAGCTTCAGCACAGAACATAAGGCTCCAACTTCCTTTATAGAAACGCTTGGTGTCAAAACCAAGTAGTCAGATCTTTGTGAGACCTTTGAGCGTTGCTAGACAAGATTCAGGAGCCAAAGAAGACTGAAAACATGAGGATTTTTTGTAGTTTTAAAAGCTTTGTTGTCATTTCTTGTCTGTCTTGACCGTGTATTTAGGAAGTCCGGGAGCAAAAAAGGGTCAGTCTTACAAAAGAGTCTCAGCTTTTCATAGAGGAGAGAATCCTGTCTGCAGGTCAATTTGGTCAAAAGTTTTGAATGAAGTCGTCACTTGCACATCTTCATTGATGAAGACAATCCCTGAGAGAGCAAAAACAAGAAGTGATGAAACCCGAAATTTTGAGGTCTTCTTCTGGGACAAATGATCTAAAATGGGGGCTTCCAGAGCAGAGCTGAAAGGCCAAGGAGTGCTCAAAGTTGTTCTGTTGCTCGGTCAACATGTACAAGGACATGGTCGACCAACTGACCTGGACGAGATCCAGAGGCAATCCGAGATCTGGAGGAGCTCCGACCCTTGCGGAGGAGCTGACTTGCACTTGCACATGCAACTCTGTCATCTGTCCAAGGCCTCTAACAAACAACAAAGAAACAATCACGTCATTTATTGCACTCGGTCGTTTAACCCTTTCAGTCATGCACTTGCATACGCATCTGTTATTAGCGCATTTTCCTTCCCCCTCAAGGGTCGACCCTGAGCAGCACCCCAAAGTCAATCCCAGCTTTGCACGTCCAGATGTTTCAGGCGGAAACTTCCATGATTTTTCACTTGAGTGGCACGAAGAACATGTGCCAGGCGAAGCTGATGTGCAACTGCGACTCCGTCCACTGGTTCTGCCCCTGTTCAGGTCAGACCTTTGGACAGATAGACGCAACCTTCAGGACTCGTGTTGGGTGGAGACACCAGAAGAAGACATCTTTGCGCTTGCCTGAGCAGACTGATGACAGCTCAGGAATGAACTGTTGACCAAGCCGCACCTGTCGCCTGTTGTGCGTCATCACCTGGTCATGATCATGCTTAGGACCCGTTGACGATGGCTCATTTCAATGTTAAGGCAGTTGTTTGCCTTCAAGTGTCGTGAAACGATCCCATGGACTGATCTTCGGTCTTCAATCTTGAACATCGCTACCAGAGCATCACGGAGAAGCGCGTTGATATGCGGGAATGCGACAGATAAGTCATCCTTGATGATGGGAGGAGGAACCGATTCTATTCTTAAAGCTTTCACCTCATGGAGAGAAAGGAGAGAAAAAATCTTGGCACTTGAACTGTGTGCAAGAACGCGTGAGCCACGCAGAAAAAGAAGACCTGGGCTTTCGCTCAGCTAAGTCGGTCGCTCCTTCTTCTTGGCTCATACGATGCTCGTCGACCCGCCGCAGAAAAGTTGTCCTGACGCGTTTTCTGTGCAGGAATGCACGCAAATGCAACAAGATCTGCGAGGACGAGCATGTCTTCGCCGCCTCCCACTGGTTGTTGCTTCTTGTGCCAGAGACCGGCCGAGTCCGACTGCGCAGAGTGTCATAGAGTCTTCTACTGCAGCCCCGACCACCTCCAGGTGCACCGGGGCCTCCGCGGCGATACCTGCCGGCCCTTCCGCATCGAGCGCAGCGTCGACAAGGGCAACATCATGGTCGCCGTCAGAGACATCGCGGAGACCGAGGTCATCCTCGAGGAGGGCCCCGCGACCTCCGGGCCCAAGAACAAGACCGGCCCCGTCTGTCTCGAGTGCCTGCGCACCGTCAAGGATGGCAGCCGCTGCAGTCGCTGCGGATTTCCCGCGTGCAACCAAGACTGTGAGTGGTTCAGAAGCAAAATTTGCACGGAGAATTTGACTCATACGTGTATTTCATATTACGGGTGCAGCTCCCAAGACCTCGGTATGTGCAAAATTTAGCTAGCTTTGTTACACCTTGTTGTTGTCGGGGTCGCCAGAGGCGTCGGCGCATCTGGCGTATCTCCTGGCGCAAAGGGCAGGGTCCTTTCCAATTGTGCCGAGTCTGGCCGCCAGTTGGAACGGCGCTGCCGCCGACTCCAGGTTGATCTCGCCGCTCTGCAGCAGCACGATCATGAGCGCGCGCTCCTTCTCGTCGAGCGTCGTCCCTGTCGTCCTCGTTGTCCAGTCCTTGGCGCCAACCTCGCACGCCAACCGCTTGCCGCAGTCGGCGGCCGAGTCCATCGCCTCCAGCTGCCTGAACATCGGCTCCAAGTCAACCAGGTCAGGCGCAATCACCCGCGGCTGCGGGATCTCGTCGTCATCAGCTGCCGAGCGGCCGTGACGGCGGCGATAGGAACGACGGCGGCCGCCGCGTCTATTGCCGCTGCCGCGGCTCCCGCTGGCTAGCAGAGCGCCAGTGAGTGCACCTAGGAAGCAAAAGTTCAAGATGTGGTGGCTTTTTTTCCGGCGACCTTTTTGTCTGATTAAGCAGCTCACCCAGCTTCAAAGCCCCAAGTCCACCAAGGAGTGCTGCGGCGGTCCCTGAGGTCAATGCGGGCACCGTCAAGGTCAGGGCGGTGGTGCCCGTGAAGAAGATGGCCTCGGCCTGATAGAGGCTCAACAATGCACAGCAGAAGATAATCGATGCTCTCATTTTGTATTGTCTTTGATTGTTTTTGATTTTATCTTTCTTTTTGGCAAATCGTAGCTAGTCAGAGACTCCAACGATGCCACAAAAATTATGGTGGCTCTTTCTGGACACTGAGCTTCTTTTATACAACTTTTATGGCACCGCGCACCGTATGAGACGCAACGAACCGTGTGAGGCCCGTTGTTGCTGTTGGCGGCTCATAGCGTCGATGACGACGCCAATCTTGTGGTTTGTGCACAACTCTGAAGGGGCATTTTTTCTGCAACCCTCCGCTGACGCACGCATTAGCTAAAGACGTGCTTTTGTACAAAAGGTGCACTGACAGAAGGGATTCAGCTTGGCTCATGCACTTAATAAAGTGTTGCGCTATAGTTCTCCCATTCTTCGTGACAAATGTCATTGGGAGGATGTCCAAAAAATGTCCCCGGACACGCGCTGTGATCAAAGTGGAGGCGGCAAAAATCCACTCGGCCAGACAGACATGGAAAACCTCAACGGTTCCCAAGGAGCTGAGTGACTCCTTCTGTCCAGGCAGTTCTGACGTGTGCCAAAACTGTGGTTCCTGGTCTTTTGAGTCGGGTTTAGTTGCCAACACTTTTGGTCAGAGCAGATGCACGTTTGGGTCCCCTTCGGAGCTGCCTGGCCAGCATGCCACGACTCCCGTCGGCAACGTTGTCACCGTGGTTGTCGTGATCAAGTCGTCCCTGGACCTCATGATGTATGAGTACACCATGTCTGACCTTAGTCATACGTAGAAGTGGTTCTTCGATTGCTCTCAGTTGAGGACTCGCTGATAAAGATCAACTCCTTGGTCCAGAGCGCAACCTTGTATCGGAGCCACAGTCCAGGCCTTTGTCTGGTAGAGAGAGACTCCTTCGGACTTCCCCATCCCAAGAACTATGCATGAGCAGGACCGGATGTAAAATCGACGTCGAGGAATAAAAAATGTTAATTTCAGCCTTTTTAAGACCTCAGACAGTGAAAAAAAGTCATTCACTGATCACTCAGCTGTGAAAATGTACTTTTTGGGTTGGCAACTTTTACTTTTAGTATTTGTTTACTAAAGAGTGTAATAGAAAAAGTCTTTCCGATGACCCTTAGGCGCCTCAGGTCCATTGCACTCCGTAGAGTGCCCGATTTTCGCCCGGATGGACCCAAAACCCTCCGGGTTCGAAGAACCTCGCCCTGAATACTCGGCCATCATCCCATTGAGGCTGCTATCGGTGAGGCAGTTGGACCGCGACCTCTGGCAGCGGATCCAGCTGCTCTCGGACCACATCCAGGACATGACGGAGGAGGAAAAAGAGATGTGGAAGGTCAGTAACGCGATAGAGCAGAAGTATCGAATGAGGAAACTGTGACCAGTTCTGGTTGTGAATCTTGCAGGACGTCAGTGTGAAGGTGATCCGTGGCAGGTGCGGTTGGCTCGAGTACACCGAGGACGAGATCCTGCGGGCCGTGGGGATCTTCCTCACCAATGGGGTCAATCAAGGAACCTTCAACAGCCAGGGACTTTACCCGACTTTTTCGTTCATATCTCACAGGTAACACAGATGGGGTCGGTTCAAGATTTCATTTCAGACAACGTCAAACAGTCCGATATGCCCACTATCTTTTGTCGCAGCTGCGTGTGCAACTCCCGCTACCAGATCCACGGTGGCCACGGCGGCAGTGACCGGCGCATGGTGATCAGGGCACAGCAGAACATCAAGGAGGGCCAGGAGATCACGACCAGGCAAGTCGTGCCTTGACTTTTGAGCTGACAGATAGTAAACGCATGCACTGTCACGGTTGACTCGCGTGCACTATGTGAGTCAGAAGGAACAAGAGGAGAGCCCGAGTCAAAGCTATGCCGCTCCACTAGAGTTGCCTCCAGCAGAATGTGGCCTTAAAGGCTGGACCAAGGCTCGGCCTTGTCGACCTTTGCCAAGTCTTGCCTCAAAACTATGGTCTCGGCCTCGAGGCCGGAGTATACGCGACATAGACTGTCTCTTGAGTCAAGTGTGGGCTACGTCACCACCACCACTACCAACAACAACAACAACCTGGACCACTCTCAGGATTGCAGAGTGCCAAAGGAGTGAGCAGCCGAAGACTGTTCGAGCTTGATCGTCCACTTTTCAGAGGTTTCCTTTTTGTTCTTAGTCACACTTCACACTAAAAAGCATGTCGGGTTTTGTGGAAAGGAAAGGACTGTCAAGTATAATAATAATAAGTAAAGGGATGGCAGAGCTCCAACAACGTTTCAACCAATTGTTAGACAGATTAAGTATAATCTGAACCTCAAAAAACTCATTTATGTCTCGCAACAACGTTACTTTACCGTAGTGCTACAGATTTTACGCCACATCCTGCACAAAATCAAAAAGTGTAAACGCTTCTCTTTTTCAGATATGTTCCTGCCCTAATGGGTTCGTTGCGCCGTCGCTTCAAAATCCGTCACAACTGGAACTTCGACTGCATGTGCGAGAGGTGCGCGGACAAGACGGAGTTGGGCACGTTCAACGGGGCAACCCTGTGCACGCACTGCTCCAAGGAAAACGGCCTCAACCCACAACTGGTCGTGGGCGACAGGTAACATATCAAAGATTGTGGGGACCACGCGAGGGAATTCCAGGGGAATTCCAAGACTCTGTAGAATATCCCACGGACGTCGGGGAATTTCTCGTGTGAGCTGTGCACTTTTGACAATAAGCAAGACTAGGGAGTCCCTAGGCAAGACTGCACTTTTTCAGGTCTGCCATACCCGTGATGCTCCCTGAGGATCCGCTTGAGTACTTTGGCGATCACGCGTGCAGCTCGTGCGGGCGAAAAGTAGACGGACTCACCCTGTTCGCCTTGCACAAGAGCCTTGAGGAAGAGGCTGATAAGCTCATGATCAGGAAAGTATTGACAAGTTGCTCACATTGCACACGGTCAGGGAACGACTCAACTCTTTGTAATATTGCAGCGAGGACGGCGACCTCGGCGAGGCCAAGCAGGAGGAGACGCTGCTCGCGTGGCAACGAGCTCTGCATCCTCACCACTACCTCATTGTGAAGGTCAGAGATGACGCGAAGGCTCAAAGCAGCCTTTGAAATGTAAAAGTGTCCCGGTTTTTGTTCCAGCTAAAGAAACGCTTGTTGGATCTGTTGCTGCTGAACGGCGAACCCCCGGAGGAGGACTTGCGGTTGGTCCGCTGGTCCAAGATCGTCTCCCTGGCCAAGGACTTGCTGTTCGTTGTCGAGCGGCTCGAGCCCGGGTTGTCGTTGAGTCGTGGGCGGCTGCTCGCCCAGATGCACCTGCCACGGCTACGGCTGGCGGCCGCGCGGCTGCAGCTTGGACGGGCGCCCAAGGAGGAGTTCTTAGAGGAGGCCAGAGCCGCCATCGCAGACATGAAGCTGGCCTACAGATGCCTGGAGGACTTCGGGGAGCAGAAAGACGAGGACTCCTCTGCCATCTTCTGATGCATCACTGAACTGTTCATGCAAGACTTATAGTCCTACCGCTTAACAAAGAAAAGAAGGAAAAGTTTCGGAAAGCTCAGTCTTATCTCTGATACGTCCACTTATAGTACAAAAAGCATTAGAGTTGATCTCCCTCATTCTTCTTCCTTGTTCTATACAAGGAGTATAATACTCTACAGTATGAGTCACATTTAGCTGTAATAACTAAAAGACATTTTACTCTTGTCGCAATGTTCCCTGCTTGTTACTCACGGACAGTAAGAAGAAGAAGAGGGCCCAAGGAGCGCTGCCCTGAGTGGATGGACTTCAAAAAGGGGTCAATGTCACTTGAAACACCACGTATTTCCCACTCAGGAGTCTCTACGGAAGTTGTCTTATCATGTGTACCTATAATATGTACAAGGCTTCAGTTAGGGACGGCGCTTATTAAGAAGATGATGTGGACGAAACATCTCTTGGCTTCTGTGGTCTTATTCTCGTGCGGATTCTGCTTCGAATTTGTTGAGAAAAACGAGCGGATTTTGCTGGGAAGCAACAATCGTCCGATTCTCACCTCGTTCAGCAGGTGCAAGAAGTCGTCGGTCACCGAGGGGAAGCTGATCTGCACCTGCGGCAACAACAACAAGGTCATGCATGACTGGTAATGTTGGATCGTCCGTCGCAATGACTAAAAATAGTACTATTCTTATCCGTGCAGTTGCTGCGGCTGACTGAGGACAGCAGCGCCCAGCGGGAGCTCTCCTACTTTGGCAACCACATCCGACACTTGGAGATCGTGCTGTGCTCTCTCCGGGTACAATCAGGATTCTTCGGGTTCTTGCGGTTGAATTCCCTCCATATCACCGGATCCAGGGTTCTCAGACCGGACGAGGGAGCCTTCAGCAACTTCAGCACCAATACGGTGGTCAAGATCGCCAACGTGGGCAACCCTCTCTCCCTCGTCCCGCACACGTTCGATGAGACCGTCAGTAAGGTCACCTTTGAGAACGTGAAATTCTTCGAGTTCTCGACGGACTCCTTCGCGGGGCTGCCCGACTCGGCAGAGCTGGAGATCGTGGACAGCAGCGTGACCGTCAAGTATTACAGGACCCTGTCAGGAAGACTCAAGATTCGGTGCGGACTTCTGTGCTGTGAACCGACGTCTTGAAATGCATGCCCGTTTCGATTTGCAGCTCCTTTACCGTGCTGGACTCATTGATCCACAATCCCGGTCACACCTTCATGGAGCTGGAGGCCTCCGAGATCCATGTTTTGTCCTCAAGCCTCAACCTCTTTGTCAGCAACGCCATGAATGCAGTGGGCACGAATGTCTCCTTCAAGAATTCAACCCTCAGGGTCTCGGGAGATTCCTTGGCCATCACTGCCAAGCAACTTCAGTTCATCAACGTCTGTAAATAAGCTAGTACTTTGAATAAGGAAGCAATGTTCTCAACTAAATGATCTTCAGGTGACTTTCCTGGAGCCAAAGCAGCGGGCGCTCGCCAGCCTGAGACCGCAGGACCCGGACTCCTCAACCTTGACCCTTTCCGGGGTGACCCTGGTAGATCCATCGCGAGGCGCACTCTTGAATGGGGGATTTCAAAAAGTCGCCATCGAAAATTTAACCGTCGACGAGATCTGCCTCTGTCAGATCGTCGATTACCTTTTAAGCGACCTCGATGACCTCGGGGTCAGAGTTGGGGATCTGGGAGAAGCAGAAGCGAGAAGCAGCATGGAGAGGTTACGTGAGTCGGCAGAGAATTCCACCTTTTGCCGGCCATATCCGGGTGCCGATGTGCGGAGGCCCGGGGAGGTGATTAGACACCCGGAGGAGCTCGTTTGTCACTCCCATACAAACCCTCACTTTTTTTCTGACTTATTCAGGTTTGCGCTATGGATCAATCTGGTGCTGGCGTCGATAACGCCACCGCTGGCGTCGATAGCGCCACCGCTGGCGTCGGTAGCACCACCGCTGGCATCGATAGCGCCACCGCTGGCGTCCTCGCCCTCCTTATCGTCGGCGTCATCACCGTCTTCCTCTCCGTCGGCATATTCGTCTACAAGTGGCACAAGTATGTCCTGGTCATCTGTCAGCTTCACCGACACGAATAAGTTGAGTTATTTTTCTCATAGGGTGATTCAAATGAAATACAAAATCCTGAGGCAGATGAAAGTGGTGGGCGCGCCAGGCGACAATGCTCAAGACGGTATCAAGACTTACAAGCAGACGCTGGTGAGCTTTGACCTGCAGAACGTCCAGGTAGTTGCAACTCGTACGTACATAATGAAGCTGCTAATTCATAATTCGTTCGTCTTTGTTCATCAGGTGATCCCACGTCAACCCTCAGTGTTTCTTATCGATTCTCAGCCCGACGTCGTGAGGAGCAGTCTGCAGAAGGTCAAGAGACCTCAGAGCATCTTCCAGAGGTTCAGAGCCAGCTTGGCTCCTAGCATTGAGGAGGACGAAGAAAGAACTGAAAATGTCAAAGCACTGGACGAAATAGAACGAAGCACTAGGGCCATGATAAGGAATATCCAAGAGGAGGAGGAGAAGGAGAAGTCTCAAGTCTTCGAGTCAGTCGATCTAGAGGACACGGGCAGCGTTATAATCAGGGATGACGCGGACGTTTAGGCTCTTCTGCCATACACATCTTGAGGAGTGTTGCAAGAAGGAAAGAAAGTCGAAAACTTCGGACGGTTCGTAGTGTAGAAAGTTTTATTTATATCACAGATGTGTAATTTACTTATCCAGATAAAGGTCGTAGATCCACTCTGACCTTCTCCTGACTGCTCATCATACCTATGGTAGGGTAGAAGCCACCCTTGGGAATTCGCACCTCCTTCTTGCCAATCACTTTGCCGTTGCGAGTAAAATAAATCTGTATAAGAATAAGCATTGTAAAACACCTTTAACAGTTGCTAACGACCACAGAGTACCTTTCACACACTAACCTGAACTCTTACTCCTGACTGCACGAAGACGCGATCGTTCCACCACTCCTCCTCGTCTTCTTCGTCGAGGGAGTCGGAGCCGAGCTCTTCGATCTGAACGTAGTTGCGGTCGACGCCTGCCCCTACGCCAGCGCCTGCACCTGCACCAGCGGCTGCACCGGCATCTGGAGCGCCATGTCCACCTGCCTGCTGCTCTAATTCCTCATCACTGTCGCTTTTGCACTGATAGTTCCTGGGAAAGAGGACGCCGCAGCCCATAACGTCTCCTTTGTGACACCTGGAGGTATGATCAAGGTTAAGACAATGGCATGAAACCTGCAAGGAGAGAATAACGCACCTTGGACCAAAGGGTGCTCCCACGCCGCTGCCCACGAAGACCTTCCCATCATCCGCGTGGTATGCGATCGAGCCTTTGTTCCACCCCGGGTGGCGGTTCTTCGGGTAGTCACGACGCGCCAGACCGATGGCGATGTAGCAGTTGGCGCCGGGATCCACAATCTCGATCTCGAAATAGTGATTGCGAGTGCAAATCGGCGTCTTAGCCTGCGCCAGACCCACGTCTACCAAACTCTTGCCCCTGCCGACATACTCTAACGTCTGTCCGTTAATCTTGACATCGTGCAAGCGGTGCCACTCGTCTTCACCACCGTCCACCAACATCATGTCTTCCTCGGGGTTCCACGCGAGCCCGAGACGTAAAGAAACCTCTTCTCCGGGATTTTTCAATCCTACGGCCGGGAAGAACCCGTCATACTGCAAGGGTAACGGGACGTTTCCGATCTCCCGCCCGTTCTTGGTGAAGAAAACATGTAACAAGCCTCCAACACCGCCGCCCGCACCGGCAGCAGCCTGCGGAGACTCGCTGGGCGGACGCCGCACACCGCATCCAATACGGTCGCCTGCGTCACATATAGGCCCCGGCGGCTTTCCGCCACTGCCGCGTGTCGGTCGTCCGCAAAAGATTCTTCCGTCGCAATACGCGGCACTTTCCAAGGTCAAACCAGGTTGGAGGTCCATCGGGTACTGTGCGGGCACCACCCCAACACAGACGCTCGGCGAGACACCAGAGCCCTTGTCCAGAATCTCGACCTCGAAATATGATCCACGACCGCCGTCAACGTTGAGGGGTCGTCCGCCCACGTAGAGTCCACCGTGGTCATCGACGGGAGCATAGGAGATGATGTCACCGTCGACATTAACGTTATTTGTCCTGACCACCCCGGCGAAGTCATCGTCGGGCGGAGAAGAAGAAGACACCGACGCTTGACGATAGAATGGAGGGTGCGCCGGGGCGCCACCGACCTGCAAGGCGCCGCCCAATCTTGCCGCTATCATGTCCATTATGATCTGTCTATCGTCCTGCCCCACGGCAGGCGCTGCGAATGCGCGGGCTCTTCCTAGTGCTCGCCGCATCATGTCGGCGCCTAGAGGAGCCGCCGGCATCATCGGGGGCGGCGGCAACGGAGGCGGTGGTGCGATATCAGGCCGCCATCCTCCCTCCATCATGTGCCTCTCTGCTCTCTGCCTCAGGATGGCGGCCACTTGATCCCGAGACAGCGGCTGCGCCTGCAGCATGCGTCGGTCCATGTCTCCCACGCGCGGGACGCGCCGCCGATCCATAGACTGCCCACCAAGGAGGGGAGGTTGACGTCGTCGCAGCTGCAAATCAGGCTCTCGAACTCAACTTGGAGCTGAGGCAGCTCACTTAAGTCAACTCAAGGGTGCTGATACTGGTGCTGGGGCAAGGCAGGAGCAACTGATGACAAGAGTGACCAAATAATCTGTAGCTCAAAGCACTCATCGTGACAAAATAATCGAAAAAAGAGCACACAATTTGCGCAATGTCGCCCAACTTGGTCACAGCCAGGGCTTAATGTTTTTGCGTCAGCTACCAATAGCTGTTTGTTGTTTTGTACACAAGTTTCTCCTCTGCGCTCAGATCGACGTCGCACGTGGGAACAACATGAAGAAGACGCTGAAGCGCAAGAGCAAGCGGGTCCCCACCAAGCTGAGGGTGAAGGCTGAGAAAAAGGTGAGGATCTGCTACAGCCTGTCCGGAGGCCGCAACTGTTCACTCAGATCGAAGCTTGAGCAATGTGGCTTTTTTCCATAGGTGCGCGAGCACAACCGGAAACTGCGCAAGGAAAAGCGCCTGGGTGGCGCAAGTGGCGCAAAAAAGCGGAGGTCCATCCAGGTCCCAGCCGAATGTCCGTTCAAGGAGGCCGTGCTCATGGAGGCTGAGGATGCCAGGAAGAGGAAAGAAGAGGAGCGCCAGAGGCGGCGGGAGAAGCTGAAAGCTGGCCTGAGCGGCTCAAAAGCTCCCCAAGTGGAACTGGGGCAGTTAGTGGAAGACGCCAACAGAAAAGCAGAAGAATTTGTCGATTCTAAGGACGAGCAGCAGGAAGAATCGAGGGAGCATAAGGTATAACCGTCTCGACTTGCTGTCGGTACGTAAAGTTGCCAGTGTAGTGTAGCTGCACCTTCGTGATAGAGGTCACGCGTTTGAGTTGTACATATTACTATTGTTTCCACAGAGCTCACACGCATCTACCAAGGCTTATTTCAAGGAGTTCTCCAAGGTCATCGATGCCTCCGACGTCATCCTACAAGTCTTGGATGCCCGAGACCCACTGGGCACGAGGTCGCAGGAGGTCGAGCGCCTAGTTTCAGCTGGCGGCAGCGGCGGCGGAGTCGGCACCAAGAAGCTGGTGCTGGTGCTCAACAAGGCCGATCTGGTGCCCACGGAGAACTTGACGGCATGGATCACTTACTTGCGCCAGGAATTTCCTACCGTCGCCTTCAAGTCGTCGACACAGAGTCAAAGCCGGGGCCTCGGGCATTCTGGGATCAGCATGAAGAGCGCCAGCGACGCGCATCTACAGACATCCAAGTGCGTGGGCGCTGCCGATCTGCTCAGCCTCTTAGGAAATTACAGCCGCCGCGGAGGAGACCTCCGCACCTCCACCCGCGTCGGCGTCGTCGGCTTCCCTAACGTGGGCAAGAGCAGCCTCATAAACAGCCTCAAAAGAGGCAGAGTCTGCGCCACCGGGAACGTTCCCGGAGTCACCAAATCCATGCAGGAGGTGAGTCTCGATTCCAAAGTGAAGCTCATCGACTGCCCTGGTTTGGTGCTCGACTCTGGCCCCGCGGGGGCGGCTCTCAGAAACGCCGTCGACACAGGCAAATTGGAAGACTTGATCGCGCCGGTGGAGTCCATCCTACAGAGATGCGGCAAGGAGTATCTGCAGCTGCTATACGGAGTCCCCGAATTCTCCGGGGTAACGGAATTCCTGGGGTTGTTGGGGCGCCACGTGGGTAGGGTGAAGAAAGGTGGAGTATCCGATGAAGCGGCTGCAGCCAAGAAGGTCCTCAAGGACTGGAACGACGGTAAGATTAAGTACTTCACCCACCCACCCGAGAGGAGCGCCGAAGAAACCGTAGTGGTGGCGCAGTTCTCAGAAGAGTTCGATGTCGGCAAGATGACTTCGAAGATGGAGACCGACGGCGACGGCGACAAAGACGCTGCGCCGCCACCCGTGGACAATGATAAGAAACCCGACTGCACCACGGGTATTGACAAGCGAGTGTCCAAGAAGGTCTTGCGCGAGGTGGCAGAGTCCGCGGCCAAGTTGGGCGACTCCGCCCCAGTTTCGGTGAAAAAGGCCAACAAGTTGAGGCTGAAGAAGGAGAAGAAGCAGGGCAGGAGGAGGGAGAAAGTGGCCCAAGAGTTGTCAGACATTATGAATTCGGCCCTCTAGTAAATAAATATCCACCTCCCTAGCAAACTTTATTCTTTAAGTCACGTTTTAGCCATTTTAGCCTAACAATAGCTCTCCTTTATCCTGTCACGGATCAAGGAGAGTGCTCAAATCGTACTTCTGAGCGAAGCTTTACTTAGCGTAGGATGTTGGGTCAAGGCTAACATGAGTCACTCAGATAATCGAGCTCTCGCTAATCAATTAACTTCGTCGCAAAACTTCAAAGATGCGGAAGAAACAAAGAAGATAAAACCTTCATTCATGCTGACCAAGACTTTACTCATAAAGGAGCTTTTTCCTCGCTGCCTTCGCACAGTTTCTCTTAGAGCGGCGCGATGAGAAGTTTCTTTTTGTTCCTGGCGCTCTTCTGCGCCGCCGTCGGCGCTCAGAACTGCGAGACCAACAGCGACCCAGACGAGGGCGACCCCATCGACGTCAACCCACAGCCCGGAGTGCAGTGCGACACGCTCATCGGGGAGACGAAGTAAGAAGGAAAACGTTTCTGCAAACATTGTGTGTCCAGCTTTAATTCACTACATTTGGACACCCAAATGGCGTGTTCGTGGATACAAGAATGAGCTCCAATCCTGCTTCAATACTGAGTATTAAGAACGTGACGTATCTTATGCAGTGGAACCCACATGTATATATCTCAGCATACAGAAATAGCAGTCAGTGTGGGCGCGCGTTTAGTTTATCATTGTGTTACTGGCTCAAGCTTCCAAAAAGGTCCTTTCCTCTGAAAATGACATTGCTTTTTGCTTCGGCGTCACGATCAAACGATTGCAACGTACAAAACCTTTGCAAACTAGGTCAAACGCAGTAAATATGACCGGTTGAAGTGAGTTTTTGGCGTATTCTGTTCATACATTACTTTATGCACCGGTCGCACTTCGTCTGGTGCGCACATCAGTCGGTTCCAAGTTGTAAAAGGGGGATCGGACTCAGTTCACAGGCTCTGGATGAACGCGAGCACGCGATGCACACATCCGGGGATGCAGACTTGTGGGTTCAGTTGCGTGGTGTTCGCAAGCTCGTGCCATATGCACTGGACCGTCGAGACTCATGTTGACATGCCGTGTTTCACTAAGACTCCTGCTCGAAGTTCTGTTGTATTTGCCTCAGGTACGAAGTGAATGAGGGCGACGACCTGACACTGGCGTGTGACACCGGGATCGGCGGCGTCATGGGCCTGGTGGAAACATGCAAGTGGGTTCTGCCAGCGGGCACCGAGTGCGAGTTCACCTTCCGGGAGAACGGGGGCTTCGAGCCAGACAACCTATACTGCAGCGGCGCGCCTGGGATCCGGTTCGCCGGGGACTTCACTCAGAGCAACTGCGACGCCATCCTGACCGACGCCGACGAAGGCGTCCACGACGGACTCTGGAAGTGCACGGCTCTCGTGGGCGCAACGACTTACGTGGACACCGTCGACATAGAAGTCCGTAAGTGTCATGATCAACATGGATGCTCTCTTTCCTTGTACGCCAGCAAATCTGGTCAGGGTCAACGGGGCTAGTTTAGTTTGGTTAGGTTAGAAACTTATGTGTTTTAACTGCGGCGTGCATCTTCAACCCTTAACTTCGAGAAGGGAATGTAGGAGCGGACCAACGTGGGAGGGGAGGGGGGAGATGTGACCTCGACTGGAGGTTCGAGGTTGGAGAATGGCAGGAGGATTCTTGTGCCACACTTCTTATGCTTGTTAACGCATTCTTCTAGGAAGACTGTTTAAGGTTAAAAGTAAACGTTGCTACTAAGTTTCCTAGCTAAAGATTCTGCCCCATTGGTAATTTTTTTTACTTAGTTACTGGTGTCTCCACGGCAACCGTGATGGCCATCACCATCCCCATCGGAGTCATCCTGCTCCTCGCACTCATCCTGCTTCTCATCCTGCTCGTGGTCAGGAGGAGGAGGAAGAACAAGCAACCAAAGGCTGCCCAGCCGAACATTGTGGTCCTCCCGGAGGAGCGGAGGGATGTTATTTCTCACGCTGAGGGTGGAACCCCCATGTATCAGCCCTACGAGAGCGTCGAGGACTCACACACCTACGAGAGCTCGACGAGCAGCAGTTCCCGACCCTTGAACGGGGGCACCTACGAGCAGGTACGAAGGAAATGTTTGAAAGGACTTAAAATTTGTTTTGTTTCACAATGCGTCGCATGAAGAAAAGAGTTACGAGTCTCTTTGGATGGCCTTAGGTTGTGTACACGCACCCTCGTCCTTCGATGCCAAATCCTCCGGGTGTCGGGTTCGAACAGAGGACGGCGAAGAAGATCTCGAACGCAGCTTCCATGAATTCTTTCGCTGACAGAGGAAAAAGAATGAATTATTAAAACATTGAGCCAAAATGTTAACCGTTTGTAATGCACTTGTATCTCGCTGTGAATAAGTAAATGAAGAAATACTTTTCGCCTAGGTTGCGTTGACGACGATCAAATGTTCCGGTTGAAATCTCTGTTGCGTCGGGCTCGGCCCACACTCTCCAGTACCAAGGTCAACTTGGGCCTATCTGGGTTGTACTACCTTCACCTGGAGCAGGGGATAGATCGAGCTAGGGCTTCTGCGTTTCGAGCCGTGAAAGTTGTCGGGCCTTGAAGTTCTGACCTCAGCCACAGTGACTGTCTGAGCTGAAGTTTTTCTCGTATTGACAACATTTAGGCCCGACTTATCTTAGGCCACTCACTTATCTCATTAACAAAGTGCCATAGTGGAGTGTTGGTGCCACTTGGACATTTTGACTTCCAGTCAATGAAGTCTGAACAGGCTGGGACCAAGGATTTTTGTCACACTTGGAAAGGTTTACTTCAATCGAGAAGCATGAGTGAAGAAGCGTAAATGATGCTTCTGACTCGTCGAGCCCGGCTTGATACATCGCTAACCCTTTCACATGAGGGCAGAGGCGGGATAGAGAAGAGGGTGCAGCTAGACTGAGACTAACACCTGGGGTCAATTTCATGAAACCTTAGTAGTCAATAATTTTGCAAATGCTTGCAAAATTGCAATTCAACCCTTCAGTTGTGAAATCTCAACAACTTGTCGCCTTTGGAGCCACCAATAGGTGTCTCCTGACAGTTTTACGCAGCTCCTACGAACTTTTGGGCACTCTTAACGAATGTTTGTCACAAACGTTTCCTGAAATTGACCCCCGCTAGTGCGAAGAGGACCTCCTGGCACGATGCTGCTGCTCCTGCCGCTGCTGTCGTTGTTCACGCTGGCGCTGAGTAGCGACATCAACCGCCAGTCCATCGTGTTCTACGAGGAGACGCCCGAGGTCTTCTACTGCCCGCAGGAGAAGCCAATCTCGCTGGAGGGCATGATCGTCAAGGCGAGGCCGCTCAAAAAGCTCTGCGAGCACGAAGGCAGGGCCCTACCCGACGACTACAGGTCGGACTGCTGGAACGACGTGGACGAGACGGAGTTCGCGTGCCAGGTAAGTGGACAGCCAGCATTTTGACTTGTTTCTACACGAAGAGAGAGGCCTCAAAGGCCTGTGGCTTGAGAAACAAAGGCGGCATTGGGCCGCCTCCCTTTCCGTTTTGGCCTCGAGGACAGGACTCTACGTCAGCAATGTCAAACCTGGCCTCAAAGAAAAAAAAATCTTTCAGGAGAAGCGTCGGATCCTTCTGAAGCTGAAGCCTCCAGGTTCTGAGAATGCTGTGATCGACAACTACGTCCCCATCTTCCGCAAGGGCCAATACAAGATCAAGACTTTCGAGGATCCCGCGGCCATCCGGAGGAGGAAGATGAAGGAGGCGAACAGCAGCAGGGAGCCTAAGAACAAGGATGATTTCTAACAAAGCTGTGATTAGATACTTATTGATCGAAATACTCAGTAACATGTAACAAAATACACTACACTACAAACCAATCTTTGTTACCTCGCCACTCGACGACAGAAAGACCTTGACCACCAAGCCCATCCACATTCTTAGCAGGAGGTTTAACGCCTTGATCTGCCTCGACTTGACGATCGTCTCCAGCTCCGCCAACGACGAAACGGACGCCAGAGCTGATAGCTTGCCAATCAGTGTCGTAACAGCACGAAATACCTTGATACAACGGGGGGAAATGCACACTACTGCTTGAGGCACAGCATGAGAGCCAAAAGAAGTCTTCTGTGTGCTATGCAGGCACTTTTAGTAGCCGACCAATCCAATATTCTGTATTTCTTAGAGTCTTGAGGAAAAGTTCTTGTTGTTGAAAGCCTTGAACGTTCAGTCGCTGCTGTGTCCACCTGTTGCACGCGTGATGAGAACGCAGACAACCTCGGCCATTTCTCTTGCCCTCAGCAGCCCGCCAATCTCGACGCAAAGCTTGAGTTCCACGATGACAAGACGAAGTTTTTCCATTCGCTGTCAATGACAAAAAGTGTCAGATGTTTGCATCCCAGAACATTTTGGTCAGTCTAGGCCATGAAGGCCGCCCTGAGCTCAGGTAAGGTTGAGACACTGACATTGGCAGGTCCAAGGACATCTTTCAAAGTCCAGAGGTTGCGATTGACGTTGGCGTTCTTTGTGAAGTTGGCGAAGCCATGCAAACTAAGTCTCGCATTCGACTCGCTCGTAGCATGCAGGATCTTCAAAATGTTGCTAGGTTTCAACGCTTCACTTTTGTTTCACCCGTCCCAGTGGACGGCCACCCTGACCTCGCACCTGGCTAAAGCGCAAAGTGAAGGTACATGCATTTACTACATACAGGATGAGATCTACCGAGCTTCGGTCAGACTTTTTGGCCATGACTTGATGAATCAGACCACAAGTTCACGTATAAATGTTCGCGTCAGTTAGATGGAATCTTCTTGAAGAGCGTCAAGGTTAAAAAACCGAGCACACTCTTGGGTACCACTCCCGCGTCCCGCGTCAGCCGCGTCAGACTTCAGCAAGACTCCTATGGCCAACCTCTCGTGCATCACTCTGCCCGTTATCAACCAAGCCAGCGCGTAAAAGGGCAATAAAAAGCGTGCTTGACATGTCCAACTGCAGCACGTCCACGCGAAGGACTTTCAGGAGCCTTTATGAACTGCTGAGAATGTATGTTACAAGCACCTCATCCTCACTAAAAAAAGGGGGTTGCTGTGCACACTTGAGGCAGGTCTGCAACTTTCCCTTTCGACATTGTTGATCCACTTGATGTTAAAAATATTTCACTGTTATCTCACTTGGCATTTGTGACCAGGGCAGCCTTCAGCTCCATCTCAAACTCAATGTGCCGTGCATGACGCGAAAAACCTTGGCTGAGGCCATCTTTTGAGTGTCAGAAAATCTGATGACAGACCAAATTTATAGGGTTGCCACATTGACCCCAGTTTCAACTTTGCCCCAAATTTTAGTCATCTTTTCATCTCTGCATGCATCATGCTTCTTCTTTATGGATACTGGTTTCTTCCGTAGTAATCCTGTGTAATTTGCCTCGAGAAAATGACCCTTACACCTTTTGATCCATATGTCAGTAGTTCCTTTTGCCCATTGACACTTTCCCCATAGATTCTTAGTCCCAGTGATTTTTGCATTGTATCCATTGATAGTTTTATCCACAGACCTTCGTATCCAGTGATCCTTACATCCAATGATTCCTTTTTCCAGAGTTTCTTGATCCTTATACCCGTAGGCCCGGAAACAATGGATCCTCATCCTCGATTTATCGTATACCCATAGGTCTACCCGTGTATACACACGTGTATCCTTACATCCAGTGATTGTAGCGTGCTTTGATCAACATGTCCCGAATACCCTTACATCCCCAGATCCTTGTACATCCTTGCGTGTAGTGCAAGATGCACCCCTGTTTGCGGATTGCGTCACCATGCGCGCCATCTGACGACGATTGGCGTCGGGAGCCCTTGACCTTGCACCAAGAAGCAAAGAAATCAGTTATATTGAAGACTTGTGGACAGATGGTGCCAACGAGGAACTCGATAGCAGCAAAGGTTGACTCATTTCCGGAAGAAATTTTCATGTGGAAGTCTGCAGTTCATCCCTCAAGCCATCATTGACTATGCTTTTCATGGCCTGTTAGTGTGTTTAAAAGCATTTGTACACGCTGTTTTCTGCCTGACTGTATCATGTCCACGAGTCCCCTCGTGACACGGGTGGACAAGCGCGCGCACGCCCGCCAACACCTGGTAGCAGCCGCAGAGAGCCAGATCTGTGGTGGCAGCACGAGGAGACCTGCGTCAGTAGCAAGATGGTCTCGGCGGCACGCACACGCGACTTCTCCCGGAAGCTCCTGCTGTCCAAGATCTTGCTCTGCGCCTCGGCGGCCTTAGCGGAGGATGACAGGAGGCACTTCTTGTACGTGCCCCCGGGCGGGGGGGCCCACCGGGTGCTCCAGGAGACGCCCAGGGACGCGCTCCCACCCGGAGAGTACGAGGTGAGTGCATACAGGGTGGATTGGCAGAAGGACGCTTCGCTCAGCTTCACATTAAAGAGAGTTATTACGCCTGAAGTGAACCAGAGAATAGAGCAATTAGCTGAGGCGCAAAAAATTGCTATGTAAAAAGTCATTTTTTATACACTGTGCCCATGACAAATGTATTCAAACAGAATGGTAAAATTTCCTTCGTAATTCAGCGTGAAACCACTCGAGAGAATCCGTGTCAGACTTTATTATCATTTCACTTTCAGAGTACAATAATAACAATTATGTCCCAGATATTGAAAGGCATGAAAATGGGGGAAACAACAGAAATGCTAACTTTCCTACTGTGTGAGTCAGGAAAAGTGCAACAATGCATCACTTTCAGATCTCTTCACACATGCTTTTTTGCTTCACTCTGCGAGTTTCAATTGCTCCACTGTCAGGTGCTGAAGCACTTCATGGTTGCTTCCAAAATAAAACTGCTGGAGTTCCTCTGTCATCGGAGTCCAGCCATTATTGATGTGGAAAGTACGTGACTTTCAGAGTTGGGATCCTCCTGTGCAGACAGGCTGAAAAACAGACTGTCAAACAAACAAACAAACTCTCTGAGAAAAACTTTTCCCTTTTGTTGCCTTCCATCAGATGATTCCAAAATGCGCGCTAGAAAAACTGCTCCATCATTTTCTCGTTCTTGTCTGCTTGGCATGAGAAACTTCCGCATGTAGTTTGGCATTAACAACAAATTGCATTTTTTGTGCAAATTTTTTTCAAATGCTTGATAAATCAGGACCAGGCAGGGATCATCATTTTCTGGTGGTGCCATGGGCTGAGTGTGACCTTCAGTGATTTCAGAGGACAGATCTGGCCTTGGATGTGTGACCGTTATCTTGAAGATGCCGCTAAAAGGCCGAATTCAGCCTCCGGGGCCTTGGCCTTTATATAAAGGGCCTCTTGTTTCTTCACCTTCCTGTTTTCAAAAATCCTGCCAATTCTCAATAGTTATTGATCATGCAAAAAGTATTCAAACTTGGACACTGACTTGACGCACCAGATGCTTCCCCCTAAAGTTCCTCTTGGTTGCCAAAATTTGCTGCTTTTTTTTCTGACGCAAAATCTCTCTCTTTCCTTTTTAGGTGGTAGCGCTCTTTGAAGGGGGGAAATCATCTCCCTTTTCCGATTACCGGGTGCAGCAGCAGAAAATGGCAAACTTTCCACGAGCTCAAGTAGAACAGAAAGACAAAGAAGTCGTGCTGGCGTCGAGCTACGGGCAGACGTCACCTTACGAGGACAAGAAGTATCAGTATCAGGGAGGAGAGAACCTACCCGAGGTACAGGGTGACCACAAAGTAAGGTTTCTATTTAGTGCATGCTAGGCAGACGATGTAGATGGTCTGTACATGTCATATGGGCATATCTATTATATAAAGCACTCGAAGCAGGTGTTCAGCACGAAGCACGTGGTGAGCGCGAAGGCCTTGTGCACGTCTCTCAGGCTCGCACACATAGCGCCTATTTCCTTGGCCACACTTCCTGCCCAACCAAGTGGGTAGCGCGTAAGCGGTTGTCCATACATGTCTGCGAGGCTGGGTTGAAAAAGGTTGAATTGTTTAGTTTGCCTTAGTTCACTTAAAGTTTGTCATCCGAGGTCAAATGACGAAGATGCTGCCAAAGGCTTTTGCCAAAAGGGTGATTCCATCCTGCTCGACAAGGTTTTGAGTTTTCCTGCATAGGACGAGAACATCAACAAGTTCTAAGGCTTTCAAGGCTTCAGGGCAAGCATGTATATTAGTCTATTTTTCCAATTTCACTGCAGTGCTTTTATGTGGCACTCAAAATTTGACTAAGCCCTTCAACTTCACGGGTAACGTTGTTGACTTAAAATTCTTATATACACAGTGATTGCAAACCTTCACACGCAAAGCTAAACCACTTTTTCTTATTTTCATCTTACTACAAAAACTTAAAATTACAACTAGTAAAAAATTTGACCTGTCCATGTGGAATCCCAATTTCAACTATGCCTAATCTTTACATTTTTAGAGCTATTCAGTTCCGAGGAGAAGTCATCCACAACAGAGCAGCTTCTACTACTCCAGCCCAATCAAGACACGATTTCCACCTCCGCCGCCTGAATATGTGCCAAGTTCCCGTCAGCATGAGGCTGAATATGGCCGACCACCAGTCCACTACGCTCCGAAGCCAGAACCCCACACACATCTTACAAGTGATTTCGCAGTGCCGTCGAATGAATATGTCAGACATGATTCTGAGCGGACAAAGTCTGACTATATCAGCTCTAGGCCTGAACGAGGGTTTACTGAAGCTGAATATGGCAGAGGAAAGCATGTACCAGCAGCATCTGCACATGTCGGACGAAGTCCTGCATCAGCAGGTCCGACTGCATATGTCGAACCAAATCATGTATCAACAGAGCCTGCATATGTCGGACTAAACCAGGTACCAGCAGAGCCTGTATATGTCACACCATATCATGCACCAGAAGAGCCTAAGCACATCAGACTATACAATGCACCCCAAATTTCCCAACATGTCAGCTCGAATCGTGGGCCAGTGGTGGCTGAATATGACAGACGTAGGCCTGCAGCCCAGGCAGTGGTGGCTGAATATGACAGACGTAGGCCTGCAGCCCAGGCAGTGGAGTCAGAATATGACAGACGTAGGCCTGCAGCCGAGGCAGTGGAGCCAGAATATGAGAGACGCAGGCCTCCAGCACTGGAACTAAGTTCTGAATACGTCGGACGTGGGCCTGCAACAGTTGAAGCAGAGCCTGAATATGTCCGACCCAGAAGAGAGGACTTCACGACAAAGCAAAGAACCAGGGTGCCCGCCTATGACCCCAGAGAGTCGACTGAATATCACCAACAGCAGCAAATTAATCACTGGACTGGCTACGACCTGAAGGAGCAGGATAGTCATCTCTTGTTTGATGATGTTCAGCACCAGACAAATTCAGTGGAAAATGTCTACGTAACTCCCAAGCCTGCAAATGCAAAGAGGAGAAAAAAAAATGGAGCTCAGGAATTGAAAAAGTACGCAAAAAAGCACATTTTTCATTGTCAAATCAGCCACCTGCAATCCAGCATAGCAAGCATTGAACATAGTCAAAATTACTTAAAGGACTACTTCTCTTGGCCTCCCAATACTGCTGGATCTCTTATAGGCAGGAGAAGATTCGTAGGATTTGTCTGGAAGAAACCACACGACAGGCAGCACTTGGCAGTCAGTGGTGCAAGCAGCAGTCAAAGCTGACAAAACATTTGGACTAGATATTTCTGGGCAATACAGGGTAGGCCATAAATTCGCCGGTACTATATTCAGTATCTAATACAGTAAGTAGTAGAAGTAGGAGAACAAGAGAAACGTTTTCTTTTCCCCAAAAAATCTTTGACAAAATGTCAACAAACATACTGTGGTGCAAAAAACAAGCATGGCCAAGTTCAGAGCGCTTTGACATCTCATCATCAGACTCCATGAAGAGGAAAAGTCAAACAAGGAGATCAAAGTGGCCTTGAAGCAGTTCCAAGTGTCCAAGACCTTTGTCTTGTCTGTCCCAAACATGCTGCGCTGCTTCAGAGAGTTAGGAACAAGCCAGGACCAGTCTAGGAGTGGGCACCTAAGATCCCAGAGGACCCCAGGACTCATCAAGTGCATTCAGGAAAAGATCCGGAGAAATCCATGCTGACGTCAGGCTGATCTTGCTCAGCAGCATGGAGTCAGTCGTACAAAAATGAGAAGACTTATCAAAGATGATCTTAAGGTCAATAGCTATGGTCTGAGGCATCGCCATCTCCTCTCTGAGACCTCAAAGAGCAAGAGAAAGTTGAAATGCAAAGATTTCTTGAGCAAGTACGAGGATGGCATGCTGGGAAATCCTGCGTTCACAGATGAGAAGAATTCCACCATGAGGCCAAGTTGAACCACCAGAATGACCAAGTGATATCCAGGGACGTGACCTCCCTGCCCATAGAGACCACTTCTGCCCTCCACAGGCAGAAGCCAGCCTCTGTCATGATGTAGGTGGCTGTGAGCAGGGACACCAAGTCCCCTTTGATGTTTGTGGAACCTAGCATCGAGGTGAACAGCAAAGACTGTCATGTTGCCCAGGGCACAGCAGGAGTTTGGGGAGAGCAACTGGACGCTCACCCAGGATGGTGCACCAAGTCACACCAGCAGATTGACACAAAAGTGGCTGAGAGACAAAAATCCAGGCTTTCTGGACAAAACTTGTTAGCCCCCTTCATTGCCAGACATAAATCCTCTGGATTTTTCTCTGTGGGCCATTCTGGAGGAGAAGGCCTGCAAGAAGTCGTACAAGAACATTGATGACCTGAAGTGAGCCCTTCTCAAATCCTGGGATGAAATCCCTCAAGAAGTTATCCGTGCTGCTGTGGATGCAGTTCCTGACAGTCTGTGCCGCATTGTCCAGGCTGGAGGTGGCTATATTGAATGATTTTTTTTCCACTGATAGATTAGTGTTGCAGGACAAAACATCTCAAATTCCATGGTAGCCCATCCAGTAGTTTTGAAGTTATTAAGGTTTTCAATCACCGGCGAATTTACGGCCAACCCTGTACTTACTGTCCAGTACCTCACTTGTCTCAGCTTAGTCAGCTAAGTGCAACTCCTGCCAGATGTTCAATCAATTCATGGTTGCTTCCATACGGAACTGCTGAATCTCCTCTTTCATGCAGGCCGAACAGATCTGGATCAAAAATGTTGTTAAGTTCCCTTTGACTCACCAAAACTGCAAGTGTTTATATCAGCCACCTCAAGTGGCAACTCTGAGGCGCAAACTTGCTTACTTATGTATTCCTACATTAGAGGTGGCGTGGATGAGGGGCAAAGGAGTTCGGTGGGGGAGCCTCAGAGGTGACGTGGTCAGGGGCACGAAGGAGGGCAAGGGGAATGACAAACGTAATGTGCCGTTGCGGTCTGTCTAGAGCTGCATTACGCCAATCCTAGATATGATCCAGAGAGAGGGGCGGGGTTTAAGGAGGCGGAGCGTAGGTCGTAGTTAACCCTGGACAACTAGATGGAGAGTTATGATCATTGGAGAACCGTGCATCGACTGCGTCTTCTGTCTCCTCACAGGGGAGGGAGCGCGTTCGCTACGGATACGCGCACTCGAGCCAGAACTACTGACACAGTGTGCACTTCCTACTGGCCACACGTTTACATGCTCTTATACTAAACATACTGAACATGATGCATAGGAGAGGGAATTGTGACATGGCTACGTCCCATCCTCAAGAACCCTATTTAGCGAACATTTGCGAACTACGTCCTCGTCTACTGAAGTTCACAAAAGGGGGGCGGGCCTTGAGTCTTGGGTAGGATCTGAGGCTGTCTGGAGGCTGATGAAGGCTGTTTTGTGTGAAGGCCAGACCAGAACTTTCCTGATCTCCTCGTCTTCCTTTTGTAGGCTCTATGAGATCGCTTCTTCTGGCGAGTCTGCCACCTCCGTGAAGTCCTCGTTCAAGTGCCCGCGGGATGGCCACTTCGGGGACAAGGATGACTGCGCCAAGTTCTACAGGTTCGGCAATAAACTTACGTAGCAATGTCTCTTCTTTCTCGTGTGTCTCATTTGGCTTCATTGTTGTCTAGATGTGCCCATGGCAAGGCTCTGGAGGAGTACTGCCCAGGAGGGCTCTTCTGGAACTCAGGTACAGTCAGAACTTTTGGGTCACCCCGTAGCAGGGCTCACAACGACGGAAATGTGTCCTTCACCTTAGCATCTGAGCAGTGTGACTGGCCAGAGACAGTGGACTGCAGCTACAACTCCGTGTCCATGGCCGCATTCAAGGTCAAGAGACCAACCACACTCTTCCTCACCTTCGACGACGGCCCAAACGAGGGAACCGACGGAGTCCTCGATGCCCTCAGCAATCAGAACGTCAAGGCAACCTTTTTCATCAACAGGTAAAAGGACATGCACGGTGCATCAGAGGGGGTCAGATCTGGACATTGAGACTATTAAAGGCTACTTTTGATAGACAGAAAACGTGGGCCTTTTTTACCAACCTTTAAGAAGCGATTGTCACAATCCATATCTTGCCGCAGGTCATTGAGCAATGTTTCAAGACGAGACACGAAGTCACCTCAAGTTTTACCCTGATTTCAGTATGCAACTGCACGATTCAGACCCTGCAAAGGCCGCCCGCAACATGAGGACCTTGGTGAGGATGGTCAAGGATGGCCACGTCCTTGCTGACCACAGCTATGACCATATGAAGCACAACAGCAATAACTCGCCAAGGTAGTAGCACCACACCTATGTACATACTATGAAGAGCTAAGTTGTGGTAACAATTGGGTTCAAGAAATGCCTATAAGAGTGTCAAAGAGGATCTCAAGTACTTTGGTCTGATGAACACCTACCCGGTGCTGGACATCTTCTGGAAGGCCAATTACAAGGAGGCCATCCCCAGTGTCAACCACACCATGACCTACTACGTCAGGATGCCCTACACCAACAATTGGAGGGTGGGCGATCAGGTGACAAAAGAGACAAACGTTTCACTTCCGACTCTCCCTGAATGCTTTGTGATCATATTGTTCAGATTCGTGACTGCCATGGCTGCACCATTCCCGCGTCGTCGGGGTCAACTGCCATCGCCATTGCGGACAGGCTAAGGTCGTCTGGCAAGTTGGTCTTTGGCTGGGATGTTGAGTGGGATATCAACTGGGACAACAACAGGTTCAAGTACGGCGGCAAGGATCTCTTCTTCAGACTGGCCCGGAACCCCTCCCACGGGTCAAGGTTGGTGATTCTGTCGCATGACGTCGCCCACCGCCCAGGCGGAGCCATTGACGGCCGACAGGAACTTGAAGAGTTCATCAGGCTCGCCCGACAGGCTGGATACCAGTTTGACACCGTCAACAACTACTAGATGGATCTCTTGCTGTGAAGTCATTGTCGTTATCATTGCCACTGGATGTTTGAAGGTGCTCATTGACATACAACATTTGTCATTGACATTTATATTTATCTATGTAAACTTATCTATAAATATATACTTATCTATAATACCTATCTATATACTTATCTATAAATATATAGTACTAGTTGATTGTACCCTCTTTCCAGGGGGAGGGGAGAAGTGACGACTGTGCGAGCCGTGACTTGAGGAGGAAGCAATATAAGCAGAAAGATGGAAATGCCTGAAGTGTCAATGTTGCTGTTATGAACTGAACATTCAACCATGATTATCAATCAATTTTAATCATTACATTATGAATGCAACATATCTTGAACAGAAAGCATCCCTTGGCAGATGGATAGTGACGTTGCCCTCGCCTTGGCCGTGGGTCCACCGGCTCCTCCCAACCGTTGTGAATCCACCTGGGTCACAACATCTTATCGTTGTCCATCCCATCATACGCGGACATCTGTCCAGGAACGCTGCGAACTCTTCCGTGCGCATCTTAGCCTCGTTGACGTCTCTCTCCTGAACCACGTCTAAAGTGGTCAGGTCGTTGCAATCTACTTCGATTGGCCGGGACACGCATGGCAGTAGGCATAGAACCTGAATAGGACGGTGTCCGTGGTGGTGAGGAATACATGCAATGGTGTCTCCTCAGGATCCACGGTGGAGTTGGAATGTCCGTTGGATTCTGACTAACTTAATCCAGTGATCGTAGTCCGTATCAGTCTTGTTGAGTGAAAATTGACCTTGACAGTCTGTTGAGGTGGGGCAAGTCAATGCCGCAAATCTCCATGCTGGAGCGCAAGTCCGAGTCGCTGGAAGTCATCAAGACTTGGGTCAAGTCACCGACATCTTACATGTTCTCCAAGAGATACAGAGCATGAGCGACGTTGAAGTGCTCAAGGGCACGTCATGGTCAGGCTCGAGGAAGGTAAAGACAATGGCCGTGAAGTACAGTAGCTCCGGTATATACTATGGCTTAGGACTTTTTTTTCTCAGATTTTCGCGGAAAATGTTGCATTTTTTGAGCGTTAGATACTAATGAAGATGTCGTCAAATTGCTTTTAAAAAAGAGGTGCATTTACTTATGCCCGACTTGATTTGAATTTTACATAGTGAGCCACTGTAGCAAACTTGCTGTGAATGTAGATTTCAGCTCTGGTGGCTGTCTGAAGCTGCACAACTGGGTGAAAATCACACACCAAAGTGCTGACATGCTCCAATTTGTTAGAAAAATGTTTTTACAGCAAGTCTGGAAAAATAATTTACACCTTATTTTACAATGTTACACAATTTTCATTGCATTGTGGCAAAGCTAAAAGTCATTTTTTTAACTTTTATTAGATTATGTTTTTGCTTCTGGGCCATCTCCAAGTTTGGGAACATTTTCTGGCCGGATAGAAGTTTTCTACCTAGCCTTCTCTGGCTAGTTCGATGCTTATGCACCTCAAGGTGTGTGTGCAGTGCACCTTAGCCCTCTTACTGTGTTATATGAATAGATATCAGTTTGTAAGTAAGTGTGTGTTAGTGAGACTGCGTGACAGACAAGGTTGGGGCTCCCACCGCCAGACTGATTGTCCCCGAACTTGGTCGGCAGACACTACTTATGATGCGCTGTCCAATGGGGGGACTTACGTTTGCATTACGAGGCCGTTTTGAGGCCGAAATCGAGGTCTCAAGTTGCATTAACCACACAAGTGGTACATAACTACTCCCACAAGGTAAACTATTGCCTTTTGTGAACTAACGTTATCCGTGCCTGTTATGGAGAGAAGCTTATGCGAGAATGATGAAAGTGAATAAATAATGCCGATGAAGGATAAAAGTCACCATTTAAAAGCTATGGGGTTGTTCTCATGGTTTTCCAGTGTGCGCGGGGCGTCTTCGTGGGTCAAGTTGAACAAAAGGTGCCGCCTTGAGCAGGTGAACGGCGGATGAACGCCAGGCGAGCTGAACACGTGGGTCTCAAGCGACGCGACGTTTTCGGGGTGGGAGCCCCGTGGGTGGACGAGCTGAACGTGGGGCAAGGGACGTTGGCTGGACACGAGGTGGACCTGGGTGAGCCATTCACTCGTCGACGTCTCGACCACCAACGCATCCTAAATTCGAATGAATATTCATTCGGCGACTCCTCAACAGTCAACACATCAAGGTAGGACAGAACAAAGTCAATACTTAGAAGGCGGCGTTTAGAAGTTAGGCATTTATGGCCAAGATGTACTAGAAATGATCGGTAGAAGACATTTGGTCCATTGCCAAAAGTAGGGCACGCCCAAATCGGACTACTGAGTCAAAAGTACTGGTAGATGTCATGGTACTCGGTACTCCGATTGGGCCTACCAAGTGAGCGATATCAGCTACTCCTCAATGGCTCTGTAAAGCACTGCTTGTGTGGTCGGGATGCACGTTCTTATTTCTCTCTTTCGTGAGCCACTCACTATTTAGCAGCATCCGGTGCTTGGAGGGCTGCATGTTCACCCTGAATCTCTCTTTGGCGTGCCTGTCGTTCAGCTGCCTCAGGTGCTTGGCAGACTGCATGTTTATCCGTAGTCTCTCCTTCCGCCTATATCAGATTCTTGGCAGGCTGCATGTTCATCCTTCGTCGCTCTCGTTGTTCAGCGGAATCTTGGCTCCGAATGTCTTGTCAGAATGATTGAGAGAGTTGGCATTTATCAGTCCAATGCTGATATGGAAAATGTCGTCGGATTTGTCCTGATCGTGGCACGAAATCAGTCGAGGCGCACTCCATCACCCTCATTCTGTCATATCTGGCGTCGGAGGTCGCGTTGAAAGGTGCTATGACCATGAGGAGATTGGAAGTAGGACCCTGGGTCAAGGATGATGAATCCCTACCCATTCAGGACAAGTCGCCCGAGGGGCTCGTGCTCGTCGACCTGACCAGCTCTAAGCTGCCTATCTCGTCATGAGCGTAGCGACATCTTTGTCGGCTCGTTCGTACTCTCAGTCAGGTCCTTGATCTGAAAAATAGGTCCTTTATAGGAAAAACAACGTGAACAAGAACAATGAAAACGAGGTTAAGGGGCATAATCAGGGTCCTTCCGGACATCGTTGGCAGGCATTGATGGAGTTGCGGGGGCGTCCGCCTCCTCCATCATTGTGTCGTAGCCAGGTGAGATGACGGATTCTTCCAAGAATTCATTTTGCCGGCACTCTGGGAGTGTTGGCTTTGGTTGTGTAACGGTCGATGATGCTCTGATCCCTGGATTGGTTCAAATTATAGTACTCCCGCCCTCTGGACAATTCTTCGGGCGTGCTTGCATCAGTTTCGCCTTGTTCTGGCCGTTCAAGCGCTTGCCTCAACCTGCGCTGTAACCGTTGGATCTCCACTCTTTGTGTTACGATCTCTTCTTTGACCTGGTCGATGCGTGTCCCGAGCTCCGGTAGCCATCGTCGAGTGATCTTGATCAGGACGACTAGCGCAACAGTAGTAATAAGCAAGGTAACAGCTCCGAATATTCCTCCACTGACATCGTACTTGGTCGTCGTCAGCAGGTCGAAGTCTTGGTGAATCTTAGACAGCAATCTCACTCGATGAAAAGATGTGTCGGATGCGTTGTAGAGGAGAGGTATGCTTCAACCATGGGGTGATCTATAGTAACACCCAGGGTCCAAGGCGGCAAATCCCCATCCTTCGAGGACAGTCTCTCGCCGAGGCATATGGTCATTGTCTTGTTTTGCAACGAACCTCTCCTATGATCTGCTCGGGTGTAGAATAGACAATCCCTTGCCTGATGGTGATGATCACCGCAGGTTCACTAGCATCCTCATATTCACATGTCGTGTGTTGATCTGTTCAGACGAGAAGTCCAGCCACACACTGTTCATCAGTAAACCTCTGAGTGCTGTGGGTAGGCTGACAGTGTCCCAAGCGACGCATGGTAGCTTCTTGTGTGTCCATCGGTGTGAAGTACGTGTGGGTGTAGTCTACCAGCATGTAGTGGTAATCCAAATGCTGCTGTAGAGTTTGTCCTCCACATTGTCGTGGAAGCGCATAGATGCGGTAGAGGGACCAGTTATTAGGCCGGATGGCAAAGAAACGTGCAATGACAGTCACTTGTCCTCCCCGGATCTCAGTGTCCAATTCGGCAGAGTGTTCATCGGGGTAGGTCTCGTAGCCCTCCTCATGATACCAAGACAAGGCCCGCTGGAAATACTGATGAAGCACTGGTGGCATCTGTCCTTGCCGAGCTGGCGCAAGTGCCGAGGCCATAGTGGTCCTCATCTGTTGGACCTGCAACTGATCACTAAGGGTGATCTGGGAGGCAGATCTCACTGCCTTATGGAGATGCTCGATCATAGCCTGCGTCTCCGCATATTTCTGCAGTTTGGAGAGCTGGATCTGTATCACTGCGGTGATATGCTGCCTGTATGTTATGCTGTCGTGGCCATATCGGGTGACCCTTGTGGTTCGCTTCACCAGGCACCAGTGGGCCGTCACGTATGATTCATCCCTCTGTTGTAGCAAATGGACCACTTCCATCTTTGGACTTTGGTAGTCCTGTTTCGGATCTGGGCACTTACTGGGTCCTAGAAGAGAGATCATTTCGTATTTGGCCCCGGGTCCGTAACAATCGTAGACTTGGAGTGGTGTCATCTTTGAGATCAGGGCAAGGACTGTGGCTGCTCCTAGGATTCTGCTGGGTTTGCTCATGTCAGTGGTTTGTTGATGGGTTGCCTATAATTGAGAGGAAATTTTTGTGATTCTGCACGCTGTTGCTTGCCCCCTGCCCCCCAAAATTTATTCATAAGAAGCAACATAACAACAAATACAACAAACAGGGCAATCCCTGCTGAACAGGATCTTATAAGGGGCGAACCCTGTAGAACGGCAGATAGCTGTACGTAAGACAAATAGTGCACTGGGGAACAATTCTTCCCAGTCTTATGGGTCACCGTGGTTGGCCACGAGAGCTTGCGGGATGGTGTTAAGATCCCTGTGCATTCGCTCGACTTGACCATTACTTTTGGTGTTGTAACCTGTTGTGTCTGTGATTTGTATGGTGAGAGCCATCTGCAAGTGTTTGAAGAGTTGCGATGTGAACTGTGGTCCCTGTGTAGCATCTCGCCCTGGGGCGCTATGGGCATGTCTCCCTATGCGCCTTTCACCGGAGTCAAGACCGGTACCCTTAATCAAGACACCATTACGCCGAACAGGAGCCATGAGTATATTATCAGTCACACAATGTAGATAAGATGTATTCTCTTCGAACTCCTAGGAGAGACTGCCTCTCCCACCCTTCTCCCCCAGACGGGTGACTCTGTGTCCTGGTCCTAGAAGGGAGTGTAAGGCGTATCGGTTCTGTCCTCCTGCGAGTGTGGTGAGTGCGTTTTCCAGGGTTTTACGTTCTATCTCGCATATCTTATGGTGGATGGTGGCGAAGCTTCAGTACATCATAAGGTTGGTGGCTAAGTGGGTGTAACCTAGCTGGGTTTGCTGAACTATGAGGTGCACGGGGAAATCCGTCTGCCATTTGACTTCCCCTACCATCTGGTTGTCCTTTACAAAACAAACTATCAAGCTGGTGATCTGTGTAGCGTGGCATCTCTGCCCACATACGTCCTCTGGGTACCTTAGTACTAAGCCTGCGTATTTTGCCTCTTTTACTCCTGCGGCTTCCCCTACTTCATGGTCTAACATGATAATGGAATTTCCTAATAGCGCAGGTCCTCCTTTCTCCTTGCGTTCTCAGTGTCTAAAGAGCCTAACCCTGCCTAGATAGACTTGTGAAAAGGTGTCTGTGCAGTTAGCTGGGTTAGTATCCCAGACTATAGTTCCTAGTTGGTTGTCTTGTAGGTATCCGTCCAAGAATCTACCTCTTACACCTCCTTGCACTATGATAGTGTCTACCAAGTTGCGATGCTGAGCTTTTATGGTTTTGGCAGTGATTTCATATGTGGTCTGCTCATATGCTTTTGAGTAGTGTCTGCCCCCTGATATGAAGTTAGTGTGCTCGCAGTTCCTGTCCCTGTCTAGGTTACCCTTCGTAAATATAGTGGTTGTTAGGGACCCGCTATTCCTGATTGTGAGGGTCCTCTTTTCCCCTTTTCTGCCTAGGTCTATCTGTTTGGTGTCTATTAACTTTTTGCAATCTTCCCTTGCTATTGCCAATGTGTTCCTCCTTTCTACTATGTGTGAACTGTAGGTGATGCTGGTGAACCCGCATCTGGCTACCCGTATTGTCCTTTTGATCAGGCATTGATAGGCCATTACATGGGCCTCTTCCTGAGATTGTAGGACCTGGACTACCTCCAACCTTGGGTTCTCGTAGTCCTTCTCTGGGTCTGGGCAGCTTTCTGGTTCCAGCATCAAGATAACCTGGTATGTCGTGTTTGGCCCTTCACAATCGTAAACTTGCAGTCAGTCCACTCCCCTTCCAGATAGGGTCATAAGGGTGAAGAGAATGGCTGGTGCTCCTGCTCCCGCTGTTGGTTCCATACTGTGTCGTAGGTGTGCCTGGAAATATCAGTAAAACTTTCCATGTTTGTTAACCATGTGTATGCCCCCAAAGGATTTAATGTGGTTGACAGGCCGACGCAGGATACTAATAGGGCTACGGAGTGTTATGGTTTCACAAATTTTCTATGTCTGAGTCATCTTCTGGTATCGACACATAGTCCGGGTCCAGGGCCGAAGGTTCCTGGTAGTCCCAGGAGTGGGACGAGGAAGACTGGGGCAATTCCTGGTTGGTCGTCATGGTCTCTTTGGCTGGTGCAGTGTATCTTGGCCGGAAGGCATCTAAACCTGAAATGCTCTCCATGCTAACATCTGGTAAAAATCGGAGTGTAGGTGGGGTAGAAACATCGGGTGTAGGGGCAGGGGTGGGGATATTGGGCCTCGGTGGTCATTGGGAGCTACTGTGTGCAGTTTTGGGGGGTGTTGGTTGGCTATCCGCAGGGGCCGCTGGTCTATCGTGGGTGGGGGCAGGTGGTCTGTTAGTGGGGCCCCAACTTTTCCCTCTCCCTGGACTACGGTAGTTCTTGTAGTAGTTCAACATATCCGGTGGGATGGGTGTCAACTCTACCCTGGGTTCCCTTGCCGTTTCTTGGTGTATCCTCTCTGCTGGTATGGGGGTTATTTCTACCCTAGGTTGCCAATTAAGACCTGGGTCTGGTCTAGCGGTCCTAGGCCCCTGGCTTTGGCCTGGGGCCGAGGCTCGTTTCTTGGCCTCTTTGGCCGCTTGTGCTCGTGTCTGTGGGGGCGAGGAGGGTTTGGGTGGTGGTTTCCTGGGTTTCTTTGTAGGTTTCGGGGTGTTGGGGTGACCTCTTGGGGGGATTGCTGGCCGGGGGGGTCCCTGTCTAGGTTGTAT
>JAAUXU010119407.1_pt1 | contig 34133 bp, 29 predicted proteins | sample 7278151 | NCBI WGS metagenome assembly JAAUXU01 (sample SAMN14350113, study PRJNA611818) | marine sediment metagenome | isolation source: surface marine sediment (1.8m) | place: French Polynesia: Moorea | collected 2018-08 | reverse complement strand
TTCGTGGAAATTGGATTTCACTTCCAGCGCCAGAGTCATGACTGTTATGTGTGCATAATTGTAGTATGGCTTGTGCACTTTTGCTCTTGGCTGGGCAGGAACTTCGTCAAGTAGAAGGCAGGAGGACGGAAGTGCTACTTTTTTCTCCACCTGCACACTCAGTCGAAAGTGGCTTAACAGAGGACGGAGGAGAATTAAACATTGGACATTTCTGGAATGTGCAGTGTGAGTCGAAAAGAAAATGACACTTTGGACGCATGTCGGCTGTGCAGAATGCGCCCATGACCGATGTTTTTTCTTCACTGTGCAATATGAGTCCAAAAGAAAATGACACTGTGGACTCATCTTTAGTGTGCAGTGTGAGTTGAAACAAAAGTAACACTTTGGATGTTGCTTGACTGTGCTGCATGCGTCAAAGGGAGACTTTTTTTGACTACACTGTGAGTCAAAAAGAAAATGACACTTTGGCCGCTCCTCAAAAGCCTGCACAGTACGAGCCTAAAATGGCTTAAACGGGGTCAGAACGAGACTCGTGCACTTGTTGACTGCACAACTTTTTGCATGACTTTGCATGTGGACGACTCTGCAGGCTCGATGTGACCTTTTATAAGAGTTAAGTTATCTCGTTTCCTTTGAACGTCGGCGCCGAAACTTTACGGCGCCTTCCAAGTCAAGGCTATTGTGCAAAGTGTGACCTTGCCTTAATGAATAAAGGGAAAAAAGTCCGCTCTTACTCGGACGATCTTACTGTGATGCGCACGAGATAGAGTAGATTCCAGCAAAAGATATCAACGTCACGTGCGGTTTTTCTCCGCTCTCTTGCAGACTCCCCCAAGGTCAGGCTGTCATTTGCTTGGTCCATCCAACGCTGCACTGGATGCCTGGACAGGTGAGAAAACAACGAGGAGCCAGAAGTAGTATATAAATGGGGATTCTAACACACTTCAACCTCATTGTGGTTCAATTTTAAGTGTTCATTTCAACCATTCCCGTTCAGTCTTTGCTGAACGAGCGCTTCACGAAGCTGGTCTTGCCTCGACTCGAAGCTGGTTCTCGACCAGACGTTGGCACACTTGACTCGCTTGGCTGGGTCATGTGCCTGGTGCTGACCAGTGACCATGCACTTGGTGCCGTCAAATTTGGTTGCTTCCTTGGCCCCCAACTTGCAGTGGGGTGAGGAAGTTCAGCCTCAGAAATGTCGAGGAACAGTCAGCTGCTTTTTTGTGATGAAAACTTCCTTGACCCACCAGTTGACGAACCCGTTCCTGCGCCAGACCCGAGACCCTAACCCCGACAGGCAGTGGCCTAAAACATTCCCCCTGTCATGCTGATTCCGATATCTATGGTCTTAGGGGTCGATGTCCTGCGGTTATTGCGTGAAAACGGGACAAAAAATCAACTTTTCCTTTATATAGAGGTATAGATAGATAGATTGGAACAGCGGAATGCTGCCTACAGTTTTGCTACAGTCAAGAACAATGTCATGCCCAGCCAGTGCCTGAAAAATCATCATGTTTCCTACCTTAGTAGTCTAATAGTTAGAAGCTGTTTGTATCATCATGTTTACGGGGCGTATTTCACAATTTTTTAGAGGCGTTGGTGTGAATTTAGAATTCTCAATCATTGAATTTCAACCTGGACATGGTTGAAATTGAAATTTGAAATTGAGCCACAATGAGGTGGAAGTGTGTTGTTGGAACGCCCATTTATGTACTACTACTACCAGAGGTGGCGCTGCTGCCTTCATCGGGACTGCCCCGTGCCCGTCAGTGGACATCAGCAAGAAGAGGAGGAAAAGCTGTGTAGACAAGTTTTTAACCCCGTAGGCAGCTCGAGAATACATCTTGCCCGCTGGCGGTGCCACAGGTTAGACGATACGAGTGTGCGGACCCTCCCTGTCTCTCATTAGACGCAGAGTGCACAGGCTCACGTTGGGGGACGCGCTCAACAGAGTAGTGTGTGTGGACACCATCCTGTAGTACTTGAGACTGCGCTACAGCCTTCAAGATTTTAAAGTTTCGCTACCAGAGTCCGAACGTCCCCGGCGGCGGCGGCGGCGAGCCTCGTCGGAGTAGCTGCGACGGCGCCAGCAGCAACGACCACAAGAAGATCTGTTACAGCAGTACAGGGAGCAGTGTTATAAGTGTGTGCAGCAGCAGCTTCAGCCACAACAATAACAATCACAACAGTCACAATAACAACAACAACAACAACACGTTTCCGTCCATTCCCGACATGGAAACGATCTCGCAACACCTCTCGCTGCTGATGGAGGCGAAGCCGTACGAGGAGATGTACGAGTTCTGCGACTTTTCTCTGACTGAGCAGAACGAGGCCTCCCTGGCCAAGGGCGTGCAGCCGTCGGCGCCCGCTGACTTCAAGCCGGTCATCAGGAAGTCGATCACGTACATCGTGGCCGCCGTGCTCGTGGACGACAAAGGGGACGTTCTAATGATGCAGGTAAGCAAGGAACCATTCTTTACACTGCATTATTGAATTGTTTGTCAAACCACGAGTTACAAAAGCAAAAACTTTTCACTTCCTCTGCATACTAATGCTTTTTTGCAAAAACGAATGAGTTGAGCAAGATTCGCGACGTCAAGAACAAGTTCGCCAGCGGAGGATGGACGAGAATCGTCCAGGAATTGCATAGAGGAGTCTTATCGAGCCTGTCACAGGTACTGAGGTCAAGGACAAAAGGCACCACGAGCACAGAAGAGGCGAGGCCTCTTTCGTCACCCGGCCAAGCCGCCGCCAAGTCCAGGGGTTCTACTCCGACAGCAACAGCTCCGTGGAGAACTACTGTCTGTGGTTGAAGGATCGCCCACAGCCAAAACCGCGCCAATCGTCTTCCACCTTGTCAAAACTTTCTAATAGATGACAGAAGAGTTTTCATTTCTCCTCCTTGGACAAGTGCGCGGCGAAGCCGGACCGGAGCTGATAAAGCGTGACTTAAGCGCGGACTCATTCCCAGTTGTCGGCGGCAAATCAATCACCACAGATTTATTTCTTCTCTCTCCTATAGGAGGCCAAGAGCTCCTGCGCCGGCCAGTGGTACCTTCCCGCCGGCCGCATGGAGGAGGGCGAAGACATCGTCGAGGCCGCAAAGAGGGAAGTGCTGGAGGAAACAGGATTGCACTTCGAGCCATCTACGCTTTTGGCTGTCGAATCGGCCGGTGGCTCTTGGTATCGCTTCGTGGTTACCGGCCACGTGACCGGGGGCAAGCTGAAGACTCCCGCAGATGCAGATGCCGAGTCTCTCCAGGCCAAGTGGATCAGTGACTTGGGCGAGCTAAGTCTCAGGGCCAACGACGTCCTATCCTTAATAGAGAGGGGGAGGCAGTACATCTCCAGAGGATCCCAGGAGCCCTGGCACCTGCCGACGGTAAGTTGAGAACGTGCTCGTACGTGAAGACATTCGTTTGTCAAGAAATTAACGCTGTCCACATGCGTGAAGACATTCGTTTATCAAGAAATTGATGTCGTCATTCCAGCTCCCCGCCATCCGTCCGCACAACAAGCTGCTCCTCCGTCTCGTGGTGGTTGCCCGCAAGAAGTCCACCAACCGTGCACACGTGCTCGTCAGTGAGAAGACCGCGGCGCACCTGCCAGTGTGCGAGCTGAACCCTACGCGCTCCGTGCACGCGACGCTCAAGCGCTACATGACGGAGATGTTTGGCTCGGATCTCCCGCCGCACAGACCCCACGGGCTCCTCAGCGTGGAGCACAGCGGTAAACCCGCGCACTCGAACGACGGATGCTGCCTCACCCTCCTCGTGTCGGTGCGCGTCCCTCTCGAGTCAGTCTGCCTGATCGACAAGTACAACTGGCTCGAGGTCGACGTCGCTCTGGGAGAGGAGCTGCTCGCCAGGATGGGTAGGAATCTGACCCTGCCCCTCGTCGTCTTACGATGAAGGAAAGAAAGTTACTGCACTGAGTTCAATGCTCAAGTATCTATGTATTATACTACGTTCTATTGTGTCAACTATACATTCGTCATCTACGCGTCAGCACCAGACGCGATCACAACCGAAGCAAAATGCACGAGTTCATCACGGTTGCTTCTCCTTATGAGTGTGTTCCAAAGAGGGCGGCCTGTAGACCGGCACCTCCGGGCCGGGCGACAGCTTTACGCCCTTCATAATGTCGGCGGCTCTCTCAGCGATCATGATCGTCGGAGCGTTAAGGTTGCCGCTGACAATGCTGGGCATGACAGACGCGTCCACCACGTAAAGCCCGTCCACGCCTTGACAGAAATGGAACAGAAGTCACGCTGACTATCGTGTGTCCACTGTAAACGTAGGGCAACGGAAGGATTCTTACCAACGACTTGCATTGTATCGCTGTCGACGACCGTGTCGTTCTTGGCCGGGTTACCCATTTTGCACGTGCATGAGGGGTGATACGAGCTGTCGGAATTAGCCCTGGCGAACGCGTCGATCTGATCGTCAGTGACCACGCCCTCGCCGGGTTGGAGTTCGACATCGCGATACGGGTCGAACGCCGACTGCGCGAAGATATCGCGCGACAACTTGATCGACTCGCGCATCTCCCAGCGATCAATCTCTGAATCGTGGATCCTCGATCAAGATTCAATGCAACGATTGTGTTACCAGTGATCCCTACCAGTGGCCAGGTAATTAGGATTAATGATAGGGTGCTCCTTAGGATCTCGCGACCTTAGCTTGATCCAACCTGCACTGGTTGGTCTCATGGGTCCAACGTGTACCTGTGAAGGAGAACTTGAAGTTTTAATTAACTACTGAAATACAGTAAGTAAAAGACGCACCTGGAAAGCCTCAACTTCTGGACTCTTTCTGCCATGGTCGATCACTTGACTGGGCAAAAAGTGGAACATGATGTCCGGGTGCGCAACCCCGGGTCGACTGCGACAAAAGCCGCCGGACTCCAGGTGAGCGGTTCTGGCAGGACCTAACAATACGTATGTACGGTCGCGAAATGGTGCTCAATCACTGATCGTACCCGTCTGGTTGATGAACCACTGGATGCCGACCTTGATCATTCTGAAGCCTTTCTGGTCGCCGAGCAATGACACCGGCCTCTTACACTTTTGCACCACGTAGACCTCCAGGTGATCTTGCAGGTTCTGCCCAACCCCGGGGACGTCGGCGACTACTTCGATCCCGAGATTCTTCAAATCTTGAGCTGGCCCAATGCCGGACAGCATCAGCAGCTGCGGCGTGTTGATGGCGCCGCCGCAGAGCACCACCTTATCGGCCATGACCCTTTGTTTTTGGCCTCCTTTGACACTGTACTCCACCCCTACGGCTCTTTTTCCATCGAAGATCACGCGTTCAACCATCACATTCTCCTGTGTGGTGAGATTCGTCCTCTTCAGTGCCGGCCGCAGGTACGCGCTCGCCGCGCTCCATCTTTGGCCGCGAAAAATTGTCATGTCGAACCACGAGACGCCCTCCTGCTGGAAGCCGTTCACGTCTTTGGAGAAGGGGTGTCCAGCCTGCTGGCCAGCCTCCAAAAACACCTGCAAAAGATGAAAAGACTCAAGCGCGACGTCGAGAGAATCACTCAGAGCCGTCGAGAGATCACCTCATGCAGCGGGTTGTTCCAGTTTCGCATTGACACTTGGAGGGGCCCTTCTCCCCCCCGATAGTCATCCGGGCCAAGCTGGTGAGACTGAGCACGCTTGAAGTAAGGGAGACAGCTAAAGTAGTCCCATCCAGTTGCACCATTCTCGTACGCCCAGCGGTCGTAGTCTAATGCGTGTCCTCGGATGTAGACCATGGCATTGAGGGAGGAGGAGCCACCCCAGACCCTTCCCCTGGGCCAGTACATGACCCTGTCGTCACAGTGAGGCTGCGCCACTGTGTGATAATACCAATTATACTTGTTGTCACACAAGTTATACATAAGAGCTGCAGGCATATGAATCTTCCATAGCAATAGCATGGAACTCATAATGGTGTCCTTGGGGCCGGCCTCCAACAACATAACAGAGTTCTCGCTGAAGGTAAATATATGCTATAGTAGACAATACTAAAATGTTGACTGGCTTTAAGCATAATAAACGTAAGATAAAAGAAACATAACAGTTAAACGCTTTGGAGGCAACCAGTTCTTCAATAGTCACGTTCGGTCACATGGACATCACGTGAATACTCATGCACGACTCGCACATGTTCATAAGGAGGATCTTGCCAAACTTGTTTGACAAGTAGGGAGCGTTGATGTGACAAGAAGTATGACGGAGCAAATTTAAACAGTGCAATATATTTTGCAATTCGAGGGTAACATAAATGTCTTCGCTATTCAGTGATAACATTGTACTGATCCAGTACGCTTAAAGCTGAAATATTAATATAATACATCTGTCATGGGGTATTTAGCGCTCTCTCGGTACTATACTGATGCAGTATAAATGATTGATTTTTATCTTACGTTATTAATGGGTTAGCTTAATAAAGTGGTCTTTTTAGTATTGTCTGCGCTTCAGTCCACTGCCCTTTGTTCGGTAAGCCTGTTGGCCAGGACGCAACCCGCCGATCCTGCGCCAACCACCACGTGACTACACGAGGTCGCTGCCATGGTGGACATCCGCCTGGCGGTGCCGGCCGCCGAACCGTTCGGCAACCACCAAATACCGCTCTGCGCAATTTTAGCGAGCCCTCTAGAGGTCACGCGGTGGACTTCCCGGGCCACCTCGGGCTTCTGGTCCAAAAAGAGGTTCGCGCACTCGTGCACGCACCCTACGATGACGTCTGCATCGGCCAGGTCGGTCGCGCTTCCGACGCCGGTCAGTACACCTACTGTCAGCCCCAAACCGGCCTGCTGCCCCATCAGTGTATCCGCCGGGGTGTCCCCAACCATGACGGTGTCTTCGGGACGAACGTTTAACTCCCGGCAGAGCAAGAGAGCATTATGGGGGTCGGGCTTGGGCCGGCCATGGGAGTCATCTCCGCAGAGGACAGCGTTCACCAGTCCGGAGAGCCTCTCACGGTCCAGAAACTCGGTGGTTCCGGCGCGGGAGTCAGACGTACAAACGGCAATCTTGATCCCGGCGCAGCGCAGTCTCTCGAAGAGTCCCCCCACGTCACCCGTGGTCTTGATCTTCATGTCCCCGGGTTGGTCCTCGAAGGCCTCGTCCACGATAAAGGAAGCCTCGCTGGGTGTGAACCCGCGGTCTCTGTAAAGCATCTCCTCTATCATCGTTCGGATCTGAGGGTGTGTGTTTTCTGCCAGGGCGCCGATTCGGACGCGACAGCGTGAGGCGTCGTAGCCCAGCACGTCGTACAGGGGAGCCGTCAGATCAGACCGGCCAGACACCTGCTGCATCCTGGAACAGCCGAGACCTTGGTCGACAATCGACTACGTTTCGTTTCGGCCTCGTCCTAACTTGCCTTTGCGCCAGGCGGACGCACCACGGAGTCCACATGGTGTGGAAGCAGACGAGAGTCCCGTCCTTGTCAAAGACGACGAGCTTGGGTTTGAAGAAGGCCGGCCTTAGCTTGGCTTCGCGAGCCGATGGGGACAACGTCGAGAGCGGACGTAGCAACGCTGAGTGGAGAGACGAAGTAAAACTTCAGCGTCTGTCAGGACTTTCGGAGGATCGGACTCACCCTTCTCAGCGCCGAAGGCATACCTCTTCATGGCCATGGTACCGGAAAGTCAAAGATCTTCAAGACCCCTACAAGACTTCTCTACCCCTGAGTCTTGTTTTTGTCTTTGTCCTGTTGTTACGGTGCAGAGTACAGACTGACTGAGGCAGGCTCGACTGATCTGGTTTTGACGTCTATCTTCTTTCCCCTTGCAGATCTGGGCCTCTCCCCTGCTCTCCTTCCTCCTTAGAAAGCACGCAAGCAACCTCGCCGCAGGGCCGCAGGGCCGCAGACCCGCGCGACCGCTGGGGCGCAGGGTCGGGCCCCACCCGCTAGAGACGGGTCCACAAAGGGGTTATCCTTGATCAACGCTTGTACTGCAACATGTATTAGCCATGCGTGTGCTCACAGTACTGGGCCCGTTGCATCTGTTGCGCAAATTGTTGCTGTTCGCGCACTTTGCACTCCTTAGGTCAAGCGAACCTCGTCAGTCGTCACGTCCTGAAATCTCCTACGCTGCATTTTTCACTGTCCGCGACGAAGAGCCGAAGTACCCAGCCCCTTGGCCGCTTGGACCGGTCGGACTTCTTCTACAGGTCCCAATTCTTTCAGCTGACACAGTTTCAAGCAGAGTTTTTTCTTCTCCTTGTCCATCGCCTTGATCACTTGGTAGTTCTTTCGGATTTCTTCTTCAAGCTCCTTCTGGCGGCTTGCGGCGGACTCCAGACGCAGTTTCAGCTGGCCGTTCTCGTCAGTGAGGCGAACGACTTCGTCGCGGCCGCCTCTCTGCTCCATCGACTTCAGGTCTTTCTTCAGCTCCGCATTGCCTCGAACGATGCCTTCTAGCTGTGACACCAGATGGAGGATCCACTGCTCTGTCTGAGGAGTCGCAAGTCTGTAGTCCTGCTTTGGTAGCGCCCCGGTGATGTCGGCACAGGCGGAGTTGTTCTTGTATTGTCCTCCTAGTTCTTTCGCAAGTTTCTTTATGATTAGGTTTTGGCACTTCAGTTCGTCTGCCAGGCGTTCATTCTCTTTCAAGAGGCTGGGGAATGGGTCCTCCTTGTGGGTGTCAGTGCAGCAGGAAGTCGCCGGGGCCTCGTTTTGCGAGCAAACAGCTCCACACCAAGATTTACGTAGCAACATCTGTTTTCCCTTGGCGGCGGCTTGATCGCTCTCTCTGGATTCGCCCACTTTGTTGACGTGGGTCATGCGATCCTCAGTGTCACCTCTCAAGACCGCCCGGCTCGTACCTCCAGACTCGTCGTAGTCCTCTTCGTAAGCGTCAGCCTCCTCCTGTGACTCGAGAGAAATCCTCTGCAAGCTCCATGATGTCTGACAACTTGGACTCTTCACACAGGTCCCACAATATCGTCGTGCTTCCCTTGTCGGTCCAGTCGAACACCCGACTTCCACCCACTCTTTCCCACTGGCATCTTCCATCCGAGGCTGTTGCTCGACTCGAGCCCTTCAGTTGCTGTTAGTTGCTTCACGGTAGCTTAGTCTGATGAACTGTTTTGAACGCACGTCATTTCACAAAAAAAGGAATAATTCGGTGGCTTTTTTACAAGATTTATTTGTGCAAATTCATACAACTGTCGACGTCCTGTTTCGTTCTGGCTAGTAGAATGAGCCAAGAAATGTCCGGTGGAGATCAAGTAGAAGGACATGGGAGAGAAGACTGGCGGTCAAGAGGGGGTGCAAGGGGTCGTTGTCGTTGGAAAGAGGGAAGAAGCTGGAAGGAGACGTCAAAACAGTATGCACCGGCACATCTGTTGACACACTGCAAGTACCGTGATCCAATTCTTTGTAATGTAGCAAGGTCATCTAAGAGCACACTAATGTCTAAGCGTACAATGAAGGTGTCAATGCGTAAGAATTTACATACAGAACAGTCGTAGAAGGCCGAAGTCGTTAATTTTCATCTTGCTCTGCGTCAAAGTCGAGCTGGACTCCTCTCATTCCTACTGATTTCCTTTTGGACGGAGGCGGCGAGGACTTTCTGACCGGACTCCTGATGGCGAAAAAGCCCCCCTCGAACAGCTTTTCCTTCTCTTTGTTGATCGGTTTGAGCACGCTGTTGTCTGAACTAGAGTCCTGGGTGGTCTCACGGGCCTTTCGGCCTGCAGCTATTATCGCCCGGAGCCCCAACGAAGCCTTCGCACCCGCACCAGGAGCTGGGCGCTTCCTACCGGCCACGGTGGTCTTCTTGTCCTTGGCTGGAACAGGTCTGTTCTCTTGGGTGGACGACTGTGAATCCACCCAAGAGTTGGCTTCCAACGCAGACAGCTGCTCGAACCCTTGCACGATGTCCTCCACTTGGTAGTAGATCATGTCCCAGAATCCCTGGAAAAAAAAAGAAACACACCCACTTCAGAAAGTCCACGACAAATGCTAAACGAGCGTCGATGCTACACACCTGGAGATCGGTGGTGGTGGTGGGTTTTTCTCCCCGTCCGAACTCACAGTTATCCACCAGTTCGCTGAACTGATGAAACCGTCCTTTCTTGTTCATGAGAAGTCTGGCCTTGCCGACGGCAGAGCTGATGTTACCAGCGGCCTCCTCGGGAATCGACGCGTTCTTGTTGTTCACCTTTGCTTCCCATGTCTCGCACAGACTGTTCAGGCGCTCCGTCTCGGTCTTGAGAAGCTGGCGGAAGTGGGCGACGTCCTGGCCGCCACTGGATTCTTGTGGAACCTGACTACTTGCGTCCTCCATCGCAGCCTCAGCAAAATCTTGTTCGAGCTCCTTGAAGATATTTGGCGGTTGTTCTCCAGCGGCTTCGGCCGCTACAATCGACTTCACCCTCTGGAAGATGAGCGCGTCCGATGGCCGGGACTTAACCTTTTCCAAAGACTTGAACAGGATGCTAGAACACAAGGGGGAAGGGGATGGATCAGACCGAGTGAAGAACTTAAACGAGAACAACTACGAGCAAGTAGCCTTTACTGGTCCTCCACAGGAGCAGATCCTTCCCGCGTCTGCTTAGATTTGTTTACTTGCATGGGAAAAGGAGGGAGGCAGATGGTGAAAGAGCGGGTCCATGAAATATCACTACACACCCCACCGCTGCACCCTGCATGAATACATACATGCATGCATGCATGCATGTACAGGGTGGAACAGTGCGTTGGTGTTGACGTCCCTACGAACTGGACGCACCAGACCATGAGGTAGCTCCTTCTAGTGACGTACCTGAGCTGGTCGTGCACTGGAGATGATGGATCGTCAGGTATGATCTGATCAAAACCAAAAGACTTCTCGGCGTCAAACGGACTCTGGCCTTTCTTCTTCCTCCGTTGGTCACTGTGCGAGCCTCGCTGGAATTCCAAGTCGTGTCTGAGGGGGTCCAGAAGGAGGGAGAACTGACTGGGGCGCCGGCGCCTCTTGCGCACGCTGAGTGTTGGAGTCTTAAAATCATCGCTGTGCTTCTCGGGGTCCTCTGCCTGCGATGGGGTGCCCTCCTTGTCTCTTGCCGCCGCGTCAGCGAAGTTGAAGTTAAGGGGCAACAAAGGGTCGAAGGCATAGACCACGCTCGGTCGCCCGCCGTCTTTTCGGCGGTTCTCCTTGACTGTAAGTAAACGACAGAGAATAATACACTGAATACGAGCAGGGCAACTTCTCGTTAAGAGTGTTTTCTCACTGTTTAAGGCATTAAGTCCAGGCGTGAGTGAAGTGGTAGGCTTCAGAGAACCTCCCAATTTCTCCACCCTCTCAGGTGACAACGGGGATAGAAGGACTGCGTCACCGTCGTTTCTACCACTCTTGACATCTTCCTCCCGCCTTTCGTCCTCGACCTCCTCGGCGACTGAGAGCAGAGGCGTGACCGCTACACAAGAAGGCCTACGAGGTTTTCTTGGTGCAGCAGGAGAGCTGGCTGTGACTGGCTTCCTGCTTTTCTTTGACCTGGGCCCTCCCTCGTCCTCATGGGTCGTCTCGACCGAAATTCTGGCTGATCGCCGGCGGGGAGTGTTTGCTACTACGTTCTTCTGTACTTTCCGTTCTAGACAATGACCTCCTGATTTGTGATCATTTGAGACCTCTTGTTCGTTAGCAGCGGCAGCAATTCTAGCAGACCGACGGCGAACAGTGGCTTTTGCTTGGGACTGGGGAGGGATCTTCTCCGGTTCAGGGTCTGGATTAGATTTTGCTTTTGACAAAGACCGTCCTTCCTTCACCTCTACTTCAGGCGATGCCACTGGAGCTACCTCGACATGTGGCGTAATCTCTCCTTCTCCATTCTGTGGTCCGGTGTCACTCCGGGATACAGGGTGGCGCTGCTTATTGACTCTATTCGTCACTTGCCTCTTTTGGCTAACCTTCGTCTGATTCTTTAAAGTGATTGAGGACAATGATTTCGTGGGAGGGCCAGGAAGGGAACGCTCATGTGGAACTGAAACAAAAGCACTGTACACCATTGTTCGGCATGGACTAAGAAGGGATCTTTTCTTACCACTGTTAGACTTGGAAGCGAAGAGACCTCTTCGGACCCTAGTGGGTAGCTTCCTCTCAGCCGAAGGCTCGGGCTTGGCAGACGATATCGTTTGCCTCTTGGTCCTTGTTGACGAGGCCGAAAGCGGTGTCTTAGTTCTAGCTGGCATCTTGCCGTCCAGTTTGTATACTCCGACCAAGAACGGGGGCCTGGAGTTATTCTTTTTCTCTGCCAGACGAGTGGCCTTCTCTTCCTTGTATTGTTTCAGTCGTTCCGCTCGCCTCAACTGTCCGACCGTTGGCTTTTTTTTCGGAGTCCTGACGGGCGCCAAAGAGCTGGAGGAGGCGGTGACCTCCTCGACCGCCTCCAACAGCCCGGGCCTCCGAGCGAGCAAATTGTTCATTCTCTTGTCCTCTCTTTGTGCTTTCACCTCCGCTCGTTTACTCGCCCGGCGGGCCTCACCCACGACATACTTCGACCGGGCCTTGTTTTTCAACAAGGAGCGCCTCAACTGCTTGTCCTTCTTTGTCAGTCTACTCACTCGCGGTGTCCGTGCCGGCGGCACTGGCGATGGGGTAGCCGCCGAATCCAGAAGCGCCGCCAAGTCCATGAAGCTGCTCCGGAGAAACAGGTGGATCCGGGTTCGTCCGATAGCCGAACCGATCAACTCAAGCCAAGTCCGGACTCCCACTCGAAAAATCAAATTTGCCCGACTGCTGTTTTCCCGCTCGAGGTGACCAGCTAAGTTGTCCCAAACGCCGACAAATCGAGCTCGAGCAACTTCTTCGAGTCCACCGAGCTCTGGAGATCGGGGTCGTGTCCCAACCCGAGACTGATGTCAGTGCCTCTTCCCATCCCCCCAACCCTTCGTCGCGCGCAGGAGATGCCCGTTGAGGCCCCGGTCTCGGACGCCCCGACGTCTCATCATTCCGGTGACCTTCCGTCTGTCATAGTGGTCACGAGGTCGCTTTCGTGGGATCGGGAAGTGCGCTTTTTGCAAAAAAAAATTTTCTACCCCTTGGAGCGAGCGCGCGATGTCTACGAGGTGAACAAGGCGAACGAAGACCAGCAGCAGCAGCTCAGCAGCCTCTCGCCGGCCGTGTCCCCGGGTCGGCACGGCAGAGGAGCAATCGGGACCGCTGGACGTCATTGAGAAGGAAAAAGAACTCGCTCGCTCGCTCTCCTCCGGCCGCTGTCGCCGGCCTCGCGGCCTCTGCTGCGAGATCTGCGGCTGCGACATTGGCGGCCTCACCCTCCTTATCCGCCTTCTTTCGGAACCGTCGCCAGGCAAACGAGGGAGGGACGATAGCGTGACGTCACGACGTTGAAGAAGGCCCTCTGAGTGCAGGTGCACCCGGCGCCCATCGATCTGGCCAAAGCCAGCGGACGTCAGCAGCTTTCTCCTTTCGACCTCCGAATTGGCCGAAGCGATGGCGTCGGTACCCAAATTCATCGTTGTCGTCTCCCTCGGCTGAGGAGGCGGCCATGATTTCTCCACCCTCGTCGCCTCCTTCGCCGGACCCGCGACTGCTGTCGTGGGTCACCATCGCCGCCACCACCATGGGAGGGGGCGAATGCACCTCCGACTGCTCGGGCCACGGAGACTGCATCAACGGCACCTGTCTGTGTCAGGTAAGGTTGTTGTCTACATTGTGCCGACGTATCTGTACGGGCACTGAGGTTAATCTGTCCGAAGATTCGCTTCGAGGGATCCGAGTGCGGCGTGATCAACTTCTCTTACCACGTGGCGTTTGCCTCCATCTTCTCCCTGCTGGCCCTCACCTCCCTCATACAGTTGGTCATGTGCATTCACGCAGGTAAGGCCTAGCACAAGGCACGCCTGGTATGATTATTTATATGGGCAACGCACATCATAGAATACCTTCGGATGAAGAAGAATCCCTCCATTGCCAAGGCTTGTCGAGTCACCACGCAGAAGCTGCTCTACTTCCTCATCTTCCTGGCGTCCCTCCTGCGCAGCGCGTACTTTGCTGCTCCGGTATGAGTCATCAACGCTGGAGCGTGTCATGCGAATTGCACTGTGTATTGTCTCCTTGCAGACTCTGAGCGCCCAAGCGTCGGTGAGCCTGATGAGCGCCTACTACCCCCTGGTACTGACCGGATCTTCGCTGATTGTGTGTTTCTGGGCGGAGGTTTTCCACTTGCGAGAGATCCGGTGGGAGCGTCCGCGGTTCCTTTCCAAGTCGTTCCTCGGCTTTCTCGCATTTAACATCATCACTTACTCGCTTCTCACCGCCGAACTTTTCCTCGTGTGGGCGGAGCATGAGCACAAGGACTTCTATACACACATTTTTAACGGTTGCTACGCAGTGCTCATGTTCGTAGTGGTGGTATTTTTCCTCATCTACGGTGTCGAGGTCTTTTTCAAGGTGAGAATTCAAACCTGCTGTTAAGTCACAGGCTCCTAACAGAAGTCTTTCTAAAGGTTCGTGGTGGTTTCACTCTATCCGGAGTGCCTGATGTGATCGCGTCCACCCGCACCCCCATTATCCGCACGAGTAAAAAGTCGAACTTCACCCTGGAGCCGCCAGCAAGCGGGCAAGCTCAACCTGACCATGTCCTTTTGGACAAACAGGTACGTTGGAAAGTGTACAACCGGCCTCAGGAGGTTCATCATTTGCTTTGGCCAAATCGCAGCCTCAAGTTCGACGCGTTCCCCCGCTGATGTGCCAGAGGAGTGACAGCAACCACAGCATTAACACAAGTCAGCTCCATCAGTCTCGCCTGGGTCTCTTGTCGCAGGCGCTCATGATGATCATCACAGTAGGATTTCTCTTCTCGGAGACACTCGAGAAGTTCTGGAAGACCAAGTGCGTATGCGAACAATCAAGGTTATTTTTATTCGGTGCTGGAAACTGTAGTAGTACATGAGGGGCTTTTTCCAGAGTTGATTTGAGCAGTCGCAATACCCATGATGTAATCTTTCGGACGGTGGAGATCGGAGTGGCCTTGTGGTTCCCATGCGTGTTGTGGAACTGCATCAGGCCAGAGCAGCTCTGGTGTCTCAACCCGAAGAAGATCCTCAACGTATTGCCTCCCCTGAAAGCGTCCGCCGCTGCTACAAGCAATACCGAGGACAAACTTGGTGCCGCTTCTACGCCAGATACCACAGATGACGGTGAGCTTCAATTGTTGGGTGACGATGACCGCTACGTTTCTATCTAGTCTATTCATACAGATGAGGAAGACAAGTCTGTCGAGTGCTGGATCTGCTATGACAGCAGCAACTGCGACGTCATGATCAGCCCTTGTAACTGTAAGGGTGACGTGGGCTCCGTGCATCATGACTGCCTTCGAAGGTGGCTCGTAGAGGTGAGGTCGATGTTTTTGTCATCGCCACTCGTAGCTGAGATGTTGGATTTCTTAGAGCGCTGACAATCCTGGTGCGCTCCGCTGCAAGGTCTGCAATGCCGGCTACATGATGGAAAAGGGGTCCTCATCACAATTCTCACTGGCTCAGGGATTCACGTTGAGACAGTGGGCGAGCACCGTTACCCTCGTCAGCGTCATGTGTGCCACCATGGGTGGGTGCTGGGCTGTCATCAAGGTTTATCCCCAAGCGTCGGTCAGAATGCTGGCAGTTGGAGCAGCTCTGCTTGTCCAGTATCTTTGCCTCAGGTGCGTTCCGCGTCAGTTGCTGTCCTTAAGCAGTACTGCATCATGTAGAGCATTATTCGCGAACAGGTCTTGCTCATCTGACTTATCCACACAGGCATTTTGCCTTGGTAATGTTATTTATGTCCTAAAGTGTATTTCATTGTAGATATCTGGGCTTGAACACAGTGACGGCGTACCAGCGAGCCAAGGTGTCCGCCCTGAAAATCGTGAATCTTCGCAGGACGGTGGTCAGAGGCCACGCTGGAGGGTACAATCTCCAGACGTTCAGGAACATCGAGAGAAGCCAGTCAAGAATCTGAATCCTTGGTATCATGGAGACTAGGTTATGACTGCCGTTTCTTTTGTCACGTGGGGGGCAAAGATCATAGTTGACGAGCAATGGCTGAGAGCATCCCCACTCCACTCATTCCACGTAGAATCAGAAAGAGAAAACAGCCCAGGTCAGTCAAACGTGACTTTCTCAGAGCAACACACACGTGATGATGTAAGTGCGTAGAACTTACTGTACTGTATAACCTAGAACCATTCGTTGGCTCAATGAAGAGTTGTGCTAGTTCGTTAGATCAGTGTTTTTAGAGGTGAAGATTTATTCAGATACAACCTGTGTATATCATTGTGATTGAACTTTTCGCCTACTAAATAGGTGTGTTTCTTCGTTGCTTTTAAACCTGTTATATCTTTTGAAACAGTAGTGCATAGGTCAGTCATAGTGTCACTTTCAAAGGCATTCGTGTTTTCAGTCAATGAACAATAAAAAGGTTTTCTTCTTCACGTTGTTGTAGCCTCACTGGGCAGGCGTCGTCCTATTGGCCTCCGGCCTCCCCACCACGTCACTCTGTGCGAGTGCCGGGGCCGTGGACACAACTGCCGTGCGCAGAATGATCAGGCTCACGATGTGGATAGTTGGATATAATTTTACAATGGTTAAAGGCTTCTAACAGAGCTTTGTGCTGCTACATTTCATTGGGTTGTCACGTTATTAAGGAAAACCGATACTCTCAGAAAAACAGATTGCACAGGATGAGTATGTCAGAGCTAGGAGAGGAGGTATATATTTCTCTCCAAATGCGGTCTCTGCCAATACTGGTGTAAGAAAGTTTCTTCTGCGGAAAGCCTCAAAAGTCCGCAGGACGAGTCACAAGAACCTTTCTTTATAAGTTCCTCCATAGGACTCGCGCAACTAATATTTCGGTACTGAGATTGCGGACTTTGGTGAAGGCTGTCAAACGTAGCCAAACACCTCGCTCAAGCTCAATAAGTGTTTAAGGACGACCGATGAGGATGCAATAATGTGCTGTGCAAATGTTGGAAGACAAAGGGCAAAAAGAGGAGAAAAGAGTCCCCTTTGAAAGGTCATCACCTGTATCAGGTTGCTCAAGGCTTCAAAGGATGCTGAGATTGGTAATATGAGGAAGTCTCCAGCTAGCTGTAATCACCTTGCTGGACTCTGACAAGTGTCTGCTTAACGTCTGATAAGGAGAACGGGCAGAATGATGTTCGCAAGCACGTTTGATAACTGAAATAGGCAGTAGCCGCGTTGAAAAAAGGACCTCACCGAGGACTCTGGGACCAACTCGAACATCTTCGAACTGGCCACGTCGGGGTTAAGACTGGTGGCGGCTCCACGACCTTGTTCCTCTTCCACTGCACGAACCCGGCCGTGGAGCATCGGTCCACGACGGTGTCCCTCGTCTCGCTGCGGCTGTTGTGAGCCTCCCAACAGAGATGACGCCACCCCCGTGGCTGCCTCAATAGACGCGTATGAGCACGTTGTCGTACGTGACGTGCACAAAACTAAGATTTCTTTAGTATATGCAAATAGTGTCTTTGATGGGCTTGGCAGCGAAAAACAATCGTTCCTTCTCTGCTTCAGATAACTCGACAATACTTCTGCTCTGATCTCCTTTGTATTTTGAAGCTCTTTCTCGCTGGAGATAGTGGGTGTCTTCCTTCTTCAAAATCCTTCGACGAACCTCACTCCAGGGTTCTACTCCTGGATGCAGTCGAGCAACTGGAATGTGCCACAGTTTATTGCAAAGGTGCAGCTGACTTGAACAACGATAATTAACCTTATTGCAGAGCTTTCTTTAGGTGACGATACCTGGAACAGACATCTTCACTCGAGATCAAAAGTTTGTGTCCAATCAGAAGAAAAAAGTGTTTACTTTACTCCCTCTGATATCTTGGCAAAAATTGGCAAAAACATGTAGAGAGAAAATGATCAGAGCAAAGAGCCTCTTGGCTGTTTTCACTGCAAACCCACTGCATTGAACTACGGGATCGTCCTGGCCCTTTCTCCCGCCCGCCATGAGGAGTATGGCGGGAACAATGCCAATGCTGCCCAGCTCAGGTTCCGGAGGGTCGGCAGAGGTTTCATGAGGCCATTTAGGCCCAAATGGTTGAATTGGTTGCCCTAGTGGCAGTAGGACGCTTTGGAGAGATGGACGAGAATTACACTGTCTTATTTATTTCCTGATATTATAGATCACTTACATTGCACTACAGCCTGGTTCGTTCCACGCTAAAGGTCTTCTCATCAGAGGAAAAGCCACCGTGTTTCATGGTCGCATTGCAAGGTCAGCGACAATCATGCCATCTCGCTCAAGACGCCTCTTCTTACCACCCTAGGGGATCATGCGGACGCTGAGCCTTGACTTCCCGCTGAGGTCTGCTACCATGTTCCGCACAGTCTTCTCATCCACACCCATGTCTTTTGCATGCGAGCGCATCGGCGTTGTTGGGTCACTTTCATTTGCAACTTTCCAGGCCCTCCTGGTCCTGTTGGTGTCGACAGTGACAACAGGCCTGCCAGACCTGGGCTTGTCATTGAGGGTCTCCCCGACCTTTGCCAATGCCTTGACTTTGAAGACTGTCGTTCGGGAGACGGTATATAAAGGACAGGCCCTCATGTGCCAGTGTCTGTGTGTCCCTCTGTCTGAATGTCTTCGGCTGATCTTGGCAGATTTTCGACCTTAGCGGAGGATTTTCGTGATCTTGAAAATATCTAGAGGGATTTTAGGGGTGGGATTGGCGGTCGTCTCGGGTCAGACCCGTAAAGTCTCTCGGGGAACTTGGCGCTCCCCGACCTCCCCGGCGGCTCTTGGGGAGGGGAGTCGGTTCTTGGGCCGCCCATCTCGGGCCGTAACTCTACGGGTCGGGTCCGACCCGAGCCCACCACCAATCCCACTCCTAAAATCCCTCTAGATTTTTCACTGATTGCTCTCCCTTATACCGTAAGATATCAATGAAGCATCGTATTGAAGTACACATTTCCTCCATGGTACGTTCGCTTTCTTTGTACATTTAAGGTCCCCTCTGCACGTTCACGGGCCAAAGTCTTGTTCCTCTCAATGCCTTGACACACTGTAACAATATCGCCGCATCGCATTACACCCACGTCGACACCACTTACAACAACAGGGACAGCAGCCGGTACAGGGTCCCTCCAAACATTTCCACTCACTTTGAGGTTGCAGCTCATCACTGGAGTGACAGGTCGAGGCGTGCCAGGTTGCGTTGGAGAGCTTTGAGTCTTCCATGCAAGTGTTGTGACATCGGTGATGTCGATGAAGTTGAGGGATGTCCACGTGAAAGTCAATTTGCTGTGGATAGGCCAGGTTGGGATTTGACATGTCCACTCCCAATGACGCTCGTGTCCGTCCAGTACCAGTCGGTTTCCCGAGGTTGTGTGGGTTCATGAGAGGAGGCGGGGAATGAGTTGCCAATGTTTTGCTGGCTGGTGCAAGTGCAATGTTGCGTGACGAGGCATCCGTAGCTGTTATGGGGGGAGAGGGAAACCTTATGTGTGATGAGTGAGCAGCTCTTTGAGGTAGGTGTGTCCAAGTGCTGTTGCACGTGTCACTGTCGGGGAATTCGGTCCTCCGGCCGCGTCAGCGTGACCTCGGAGAGGCCGTAGTTGGAGGCCTGGCCGGCCGACTCGGCATGTCGGCGCCGAGTCCACGTCGACCGTCCAAGACGGGGCCGATGTCGAGGGGGATCTCGCGGGTTCCGGTGAGGTCCCTGGCTCTTCGATGGGTTGAGCGGTCGCGGCGTCAATGCCGTCGGGAAGTTTGGTCCTGCGGCCGAGTCAGCGGGACCGGTGTGGTCACCCTGGGAAATGTACCTCCGCTTCGTGTTGGAAAGCAGTGGGTCCGCTATGCAAGTGTCGTCGTCTGACTCGTTAAGGTGTAGCCATGGTGTTATGCGGTTGGAGCCGGGAGGTCTCATCATCGTGTGGTCCGGCAAGACTTCCTTGACGGCAGCGACCACCTTTCGGCGTTCCTTTGTGTTGTTTTCGGCGCTCATTTCGTCGGTGACCTCCAGTAGGGGTGGATCGAGTCCACTTTTTTCGAGTACGAGGATGCAGCTTTGAGTACGAGTCAAGTTTCGTGTACGAGTCAAGTACAAGGATGGAGTTTTTGAATGGGTTGAGTCCATTCCCCAAAGTCCTATTGAGTCTAGTTCAGGCAAATTTTGAGCCTACTGAGTATTTGAAGCTGCATGAATAGTGTGAACTGTTGAATCTCTTTGACAAAGCAACTTTTCACTTCAGGTTGGATTTCAGACAAACTAGGATTCTAAGTCTTGCCACTTCCACTAGACTCTAAATAGTCAGACTCGCAGGTCTTTTGAGTACAAGTCACGTGTGATGGGTCAAGTACGAGTCTAGACGCGATCCATCCCTGCTCTAACGAAAGTCGCCGACCTGCAAGAAGTTGGATGTGGCGAAGGCCAACGCCGGCTTCAGCACGGACATGCTGAAGACCATTGTCGTGCTCCAGGTTGCTGTCCGTGATGCGTATGCAGAAATGTGCGCTTTTGAGGTTCCCGGAGCTACATCTCATCGTGAGTGATGTCAGATTTGGACCCACAGAAACCCACGGAGCAAGTAGTGTGTACGGACCGCTACCTGAACAAGAGCTGGGCCCCGACGAACGGGTTCCCCTCGTTGGACATGAGGCGATTCTCCAATGCCGTACGCATATGGATGACACCGTTCCGAAGTAAGCATTTCATCAGTGCAACTTTCCTGTCCAGTTGCACAGAGCAAACGGCGCTGTGAGCAAGATCCAAGATTTGGGCTTACAAAAAGGGGGCAATGTGCAAAGGAAGGCGAGCATGACCTTGAAGTCCGCCATTGCAGCCCTGAAGACTGCTATCAGTTTATCCCCAAGACTTGCTTTGCATTCCAGCCCAAGCTCCTGACGATCATTAATCACAATGGCGGCCACACTGACCAAATCTGGAGTGCCATCCAAAAAGTACGATAGATGATTTCCTGAGCCGTTGAGTAATTGTAGCTCATTGAATCATTAGATAGTTTTTCCAAAGTTGCAATTAGCTACATCTAGCGAGTGATTAGTTTTACTCCCTATGATCAGAGCATAAGGTTGACAGCAACTACACTGCCAGACATAACTGCCTCACTCATACAGTTGACGCTTGTGGAGCTGAAGATGTCATTGTTGCTCCCTTTCATCTCCACATTGCATTTTGCGGCAAGACTTAACATAAGGGAGTCTTGACATAACTTAACTTCACGTAAGGGAGGAAAGATGCGAAGACATTCTCTGAAAGACATAGTTGTGGAGTCTAATAAAATACTTTAGTCAGATAAAAGAATTTTCAGCACTCTCATACTGCCACATGACAGGCAACAGAGGAAATAAGCGCTACTCTCAAAAAGCGCCGCATTCAAAAAATGCCGCACTGAAAGAAGCCTGAGAAACTTAGCACTATGATGGTTCTTTGCAAAACTACAGTAACTTAGACAAATGAATGCAAAAACAAATACCACTTTCCTACATGTATAACTTAAGTCATCAGTCATCACCTGTGCTGCAGAGTTGCCACAGTGCTACTAACACAGAGCAGTGCCTAGTGAGATAGATACACATGTGCAGGGCTATGCGTATACGTGTCACATTGTGGTTTCTGTGTCCCTCGAGACGTTCAATGGTAGATAAATGGGATAAATATTGTGTGACTACTGTAAACATCTGATACGAGGAAGATAACAAAAAACGCCGCGAAATCAAACAAGAAACACACCTTCATCCAGGCCATCACATCTTCGAAGAGGAGAGCTGTCATCATGTGGGGAGAGGCTTACAGTAGGTTCAACTTATTAAGAGCAAAAACAAAATACGTCATGATAACTAATGATCCAAATCAATGTCTTATGGCTCCTTTTACTTCGGAAAATGTGTTTTGACTTCATCGACAACATCACAGTTTACTTAGCTTCGCTTGGCTGCCACTTTGCTTCAACATGATCCTAATAACTAAGTAATAGCGTCAGTGATGACAACAAAGCATCAGTTCTTATCTATAGTCTGTTTGCTAACTGACGGTGGCATTGAGTCTATGCTATGAAACGTTAATGGCTGTAGCTAAAATCTTCCTTTCATTTCGGCTAGACTGAGAAGCATTCGTACCTGGTAGCAATTTTGAATTGGCCACAGGGAATCCCAAATTGTGACCTCTTTCCCAATGTATCTTCCTCAAAATTTTACCTTATCACTGATAACTGACAAACATTAGTACTATGTAGTGCAGGCATGGGCGGTTAACGCCGTCAGCTCTGCTGTGAGGCCATCCAGGTCAGACTGGTCTACGTCATGAGCAAACTCCTCTCAGCACGAAGTGATGCCAGGAACATTCACAGTGCACAGATGCTCACTGTTCAAGCCCTGACCCACGGAGTCAGGCCTTAGCTGCCGCCCTCAACTGCAGGGAGAAGGAGCCGTGCGAGCAGCTTCAGGGGCTGCCCAACCAGCTCTGCATGAAGATGGACTTGGAGCAGTCGAAGCCCAAAGCCAGTCTGATGTGGCCACATCACGAGCATCTCTTACAGTGGGTCCACTCTGGACTTCTCAATCGAGTAGTCACGTAATCAGCACTCTCATAAGTGGAGTCAACTGCACTCACATATGATAACGTATATACTGTGTGTGAGTGAGGAGAAAGGCCGCAAAAAGTGGACAGCGTAACAGTGCAGCCAGGAACTGTTGTAAACTCCGAGGGCTGTCGAGTGTGTTCCTTAAGGAACAGAAACTTGTCTCAACCGTAACTCGTGGAGCAAAAGTCCATTTGAGAAAGCTTTTTGTCCTTTTCCTTTTACGCCTCGTAGATGCTGGAGCCACATTCACACTTATTTCGATGATTGCAGCAAATGCAACTTTTTATTCCTGTACGGATTAGTATGTTGTGGCCAATGCAGCAATAGCTGCAAGCGCATGAAAGCTTCAGACTCAGCCTCGCCAGAGGTACAGGGTGTCTCAGCCTTGGATGTATTTGACTGACTTAATGTGCCCGCATCTAGGCTTGTGCAAGAAATTGTAATCGTCATTGAGTGAATAGTTGATAATCGAACCGAGTCCCAAAATAATCGACAATCACCATTGGTGATCAATGACAAGTTGCCAACCAGCTTCTAGTGGTGCCAGAGACCCCAACCTGCCTACTCTTCAGAAGCTGGTTTGGAAGTCTGAATCTTCTTCTCAAACGTCTTCGCCTGGTGGCAGTGCTACCTCTGTTCAGTGGCAGCTCTGTCTCAGCCACTCAGATCGCGAATGTGACAGCACTGGTGTACCTTCACCAGAATTGACAGATCCCGTGAAAAAAGTTTAGTCAAATGAGTTCAAAATGTACTGATCATCACTGATTCGTGTCAAATATCGTATGGTCAACTTGTCAACCAATTGATCGCGGGCAAAAATTAACCGGTAATCACAAGGTGCTACATCAACTGATAATCGAGATCACCATTTTTTTTTCACTAATCGCACTAGCCTTGTGGTAAACCCGTACTAAGTGGCTGGTAATGTATTCTATGAAACCACTTTGCCACCAGTCAACCCCATGACCTCAAAACCCACCAGCTTGGGAACCTGCCATGACCTCCAACCTTGCCGGACTTGAACCCCCTGGGTCACATCTAGGGGTTGTGGCAAGAAATGAAACTGAGTACCTTGGATGCTCTAGTTACCTAAATATGCTTCTCCCATTGACTCTCACATGACTGAAAGAAGGTGCAGTCATGTCAGACAGAGCAGAGCTGGATCTGACTGAGAGAGTACATGTTTTTTATAAGAATAAATTGCACGATAAGGTAGTCAGGTGGGCCCACCACTTATTGCGGCAGAAGCACACTGCATAGATAGAGGCCTCGCTCGGCTTGCACGCTTAAGGGAAGTGACAGCTCCTGACCGGCGGTCGGTCGGCTACGGCCGCAACCTCGGTGCAGACATTCCCTACGATGAGGTCGCCTCCACCTGTCGCACTGGTCCGTCTCGAAGACCAAGAACAACCTCCCGGAGCTGAGGAAACCGCTTGATCGTCGTCCTGGTCGGAGGCCACGAACTGGCATCACTCCGTGGTCCACTCGTCGTGGCCAGAGGACTCCCTGGTGGTGTCTCGAGTGCTTGATGTCTCCAATAGGCTCCCTAGAGTGCAGCGAGGCCAAGAAATATGTGCTGGGGCCTCTAGCACAGTACATACAAGGCGGGATATCATCACTCTTCGACTGAAGGAGGAAGGAGTGAGAATGGTAAGGGCGCGATTTCGCTGACGCTGTGACAAATGACCTCCTTGAGTCCGAAACAATGACAAGGGCCAAAGACTGTTAAAATGGACTTGGACGCCGGCATCCACAGTCCATTGTCCGAGGCGGCTCTTTGACCGTGGCGTTCATCTTGATTTGCAATCATGGCGGAGTCGTCTTCCGTCACGAGGGGGAACGGCGGCTGTCCAACTCAACCCTTGGAAATGTGCCTGCGGCCCCGACTGCAACTCCGCCGTGGACTCGACGCAGGTTCTGCACACGCTGACCTCCTACTCGACATCGACCGTATGATTGTTCCCCGAAGAGTACAAAATTGAGCATGGTGTTTAGAGCAGCACCAGCCAGGACGTGAGGCGCGGAGACAGCGTGAAGACGAGCGACGACACCGCCCTGGAGAGGAGCTCCCGCGCGTCTTCCCACAGTTTGGAAATCTACCCCGTTCCCTGGAGAGGACGGCGCAGCCACTCCATCAACTTCCCGCACGCGTGACACCGGTGGCAAGCGGCCTCCTGGACCACCTGTTACCTACTTAGGGCGGACTCCGGCGTATAACGCATGTGTCTATATGCGCTTTTTTATCCTGCTCCCCTCTACAATGAGTTCCTTTGACAGCTCATCAAACATTACATACAGATTGCAGATAATCAGTGTATAAAGCAGGAAAACGAAGGCAATTGTGATACACATGATTTTTGTGGCTCACACAGTACGTTGACGCACCCAAGGTTGTACTTTCAGCCCTGCTACAGTCAGATGAAGAAAGAGAGAGAGAAAGGCCGCATTTGTGACATTAACAACTGGGACGTGCCTTCATCGAGGACCCAATTAAGCATTCTTACCCGCACTGTTTGGTTCCAAGATGTCTCACACGGTCCACTCATCGTGTGAGTCAAGAAAAAAGCTTCCGCCAGTACTTCCTCTGCCCTTCACTTTGGCGGGTCCACATCCGACTGTACTCTGACGTGATATTTTCGATCCACACTGCACGGTTGGTTGAAACCTTCAACTGTCACTGTTTGTCTGATTTCTGGACCAGTTCTTGGTCTGAGTGTACAATTCGTCGTGGAACCCACCAAGCATACAAAGCATAATATTACATGTTGGGTTGGATCAAATAAACTGAAAATTTTAGACTGTTGCTGAGTGCATCTTAGGTTTGTTACCTAATCCCAGATGGTGAAGGAGTAGTAGAATGGGAATCTATCCCCTCCCTTGGGATAAATCTTTATAAGATAACTTCATATCAGGGTGTTCAGATTTGGAAGGCAAGGCTGAAGATACACACAAATTGAACGAGTTCGCAATTTCAAGTCATGTGACTGCAGTTTCGAATGCGGAAAGGAATTGAGCAGGTCCACGATATATTTGTCACGTCGACCTAACATCCCTATGTACTGTGTGATATTAGAACTCTGAAGGCAGAGAGGGCACCCAAGTTACTATTTCATTTGACTAGCATGTCCTCAAATGAAGTCTGGCACCAAGTATAGCACAAAGAAAGTGATTGAAATTTTGGCTTCAGCCCAATACAAATATAATGTATGCACCTTACGAGTACCTTGATTATTATGCCCTCGAGAAGCGATCAAACGGTGCCCTGCTAGGACACTTCCGGGTTCTTCTGGTCGAAGCACAACAACGAGAACCGTGGAAGTTTTGGTGAGCCCCAGTCCATCGGATCAGCCACCTACCGTTGGATGGAGAATGCTTTTAAAAACTTTTTTATTCACTATATCTGTCTTGGGCGATTACAAAAGACATACATAAGCTTTAAATCTGAGCAGTTAAGTGTGACGACGAATGAGTAAAGTTTCTATTCACTCGTCGCCTTCAGCTTATTTTCACCGGACCAGAGCATAGCTGATGCTAGTGCAGATCAGTGGGAACTAGCGCCGCTGATGTGCACAAGGCATCACAGCTGCAACTTCGACGAAGCTCTTAGGACTTGACAGTCTTGTCCCTGTTGGTGGTAACTTCCGGCGTGGCATTCCTGCTTTTGGAGGCCAGCAATGGGGCGACCTCCAATTTTACGGCATTGCTGACCTCGCCAAGACCCAAGAAGTGATTCCAGACCGGCCTTTTGTCGCATACGTAGAACATTTGGCCTCGGACTTTGTATCACAGCGAACAGTTAGGGATTCCACTAATCCGCACCAACTTTCATGAAGCTGTCATAACTTTCAGATATCATTTTGGTGCGTAAAGTTCTCTTTACTTCCCCCCATAATCAAGGCGACCTCGTGGGCTTGAGTATCTGGCAGAGCGCGTACGTGGGGGAAAACTTTTCCGTCAGATTGTCGTACCCTCTTTTCTTGTCATTTGGTCTGCACACATTTTTGGGACGATGGAAGTGCGCCTTCACCTGACGCTGCTGGTGTCCCCCCAGTGTGAGGAGGACGAACGCAAGAAGCTGCCCTGCTTCGCCCCTCTTGGCGGGGTCCACGACAAAGTTGTTGGAGGCGTCCGAGGAGGTCCTCGGCATGAGACAAGGCCATGAAGAGACCGATGTGTCAAGTCATCATTTTTTTCTTGGGAGGGAGGAGAGATATCGTGAGGAGGTCACCACGCCCTGCAACTAATGCATCAAGTGTGATGGTTGCAGCAACTTTCGATCACTGCTGCAACTTTTCCCATACAGTAAAAAAAAAGTTGCTACGACGATCGCATGATCATGGCTTTAGAGGCCATTTTGTTGCATGTCCAACTTTCACGTAGGTGCGCTTGATGACCAAAGTCTTCTCCGGCTCTCTGACAAAGCTGAGCCAAGAAGAAGACGGAAAACGACTCAGGAAAGGTAACAGATGGCAAAGAAATCAGCTCAAAGGGAATCGTTGCTCTCCAAAAACAACAGTTGCGGAGCGAGCGAGAGAATTGGAGCTCCTCTTCTCTGGTTCCCTCGCTACATTTGAGCTGGAGACCGGACGAGACCGGACGAGAATGAGATAGCATCGGGATCGGACTCAGTGCATTGTGGACCACGCGTGAAGCAGCTACCGGTAGCACATGGCGCTGCTCGACCAGTCCACGACACACACCGTGGAGTACCACAAAGTAGGATGGAGTGAGAGGTGCCGCCGAGTGGTGTTGCCAAGTACTTGCCAGTGCTTGAGATGCCTCCAATGATCAGTACTTTGAATGAATGAAGTCCTTTGTCAGTTCCTGGGACACCATGTCAAGTGCTCGGTCACGCAGTGGTAAGAAATCCAGACGCTCCCGGGAATAGCGCAGAATTTTCCGGATCCTGGTCACGTGTGCACGGTGTCCTTGACGACCTTCGACATAGGCAGTAGCAGCTCGGAGCTCCTGCACTGGGAGACGGCCAAAGATTTGCGTCCTTCCTTTGTAACGTTTCTGGTGAAAGAGTCCCTGTCGATGGGTTCATGGCTGGCACGAGCCGGATTGTTGGAAGCGGCCACGGCCAAGTCAGCTCTCCAGCTAAGCTTCGACCAAAGACCTGTAAGACCAGTATTATACGGTACTTGAACCGAGCAATGAAAAAATGTTGCGTCATCATCATCAGTCCTATTTTAAAGACTAACATAGCGATTTGAGACCTGAAACATGAAGAACTTTGTTTCTTTTACAAAAAAAGCCATCATATGAGTTAATGGTCAAGGACAAGGACTTAAAATCGATTTTAGGACTATCTACTAAAACAGACTTAAAATAAGCTTCATCAAGAAGCTTCTAACAGCTGCAGTTTCATATCTTGAGCTGTCACTCTCAAGAGGATTTTTCCGCACATTCCTTGAACTGGTGCAGATTGAATGTGTGCTGAACATTTAATGATTTTCTTAAAGTGGAGCCCGCAAGCAGTTAACTCGACCTGACACTTGAGTCTGGTCCATGCAGGGCCTGTCATATTCGACATGGTGATGACATGGGCGTCCACGCGGTGGGGGATGGGAAACAGCCCCCCCTCCCTCAGGATCCTGGAGAACACGCACCTGACCTTCACAATGTCTTATGACTGCTCCGGACTCCAAGCACATCCTCCTTGTCAAGGTCTTGACAGGTCTGTGTTCGGAGCAGGAAATTGGAAGCGCCAGCACTTTTTTTTTTAAAAAAAAAAGGAAAATTTGGGATTGTCATATTGAAGGGAGACAGCGTCGATATCTCAGCACAAGAGGCTCATATCAGTTCCTCCAGTTTTCTCCTTTGAAAATGCCGATGGTTCATACACTCACGGAAACTGCGGTGATTCCATGGCATTTAATCGACACTAGACAGAAGAAAGAGACCCAATTGAAGACCTGTTGGCCACAAGTTCATTCTTCCTCAAAGAAAACCTGCCACAGATGGACTTTGGTGACAGTCAAGGCTGCTAAAGCCTAGGTTAGGGCTGTTGGAGCTGAGTTTTTGTGACGTCACCACCGGGAGGAACGCAGTGCAGCCAATCCAGCCCCCAGCAGGCCAGCCCAGCGGCACTCCCCGTGATGACGTCACGTCCAACGCTCTGTTGTCGGCAAGCGCCGAGCCTAGAAACCTTGGGGTGGCTTCGATTCGCCCTGATCATATCAGGTGGCTTATTTGGTCAACAAAGAGGGTTGCTGAAGGAGTCTTTTGAACAGTCTATCCATCGCTATTGTCCCCGAAGACGCTAAAGTCGGTGCTGGATGAGGCTCGTTCACTTCTCTGAGGGACCCGCATGAAACAAGGATGCCGAAATTCAGAAGAACTTTGTTAAGTAGACACTCAAGCTTGGGTGAACTTTGGGGTCAGTGAGTGGAAGGGACAGAGGAAGCAATGACTTGACAAGACGCTCAAAGCCCTTCAGTGACAGCTGCCAGTGAGAAGGAGACGGCAATGCTGATCCCTCCTTTGATACCAGTGCTCTGCGTAGAACTAATAGACTCTGAACGCACCAAGTGCCAGAAAGAGAAGAAAAAGAGAGGAAGAAATAGAAGGCCCGACACAAGCTGTGTCAAGACCAGGGCCAAGGCCGAGGATGCCTTGCACAGAAGATCAAACTGTCAGCTTGATTCACCTGCTCGGGGTCACTTGCTTCATCACTTACTCCGGTCTGGTGGAGAGTGAGAGGGCTCACTACGCGTACTGCTCGGCCAGCAGGAGTCTGTCTGCGGCGCATGAATGGCCAAAGTTGTTCTTCGTGCACATGTTGACCGCGAGAGCGTGCGTGGACGCGCTCAGTAACAGCTCCCAGAGGAGCGAACTCCCACTACGTAGCAGTCTTAAAACAACTCTTTGCCGCATGCACCGCGCGGACGTGTGCACGTACATGTGGTGCACGCTTACGCGCTTCACACTGTAGCTGGCTGGAGCAGCGAGTGGCGGCCACCGTGTGTACAGCGATCCGTGAGGGCCTTTGAACGGCTTTGCTCTGGCCGTCAACAACATGAGTGGCGAACATTTTCCCCACTGATGCATTTGGATGGATAAGGCTCATCTTTTTGCGCCGGTGCGAAATATTCGCACTGGGCCCTCCTGGACGCAGGATTAACTTTTGACGCTTTCTCAATACTTTTCGCGAGTTGTGGCCCAGGGAGAAAAGTCGTGGGGCTCTTGCCAATAATTTGGCCTCCACCGCCGAGTCCCAGTGAGGGGAATGACCTCTCCAAGCGGCCCTGGAGAGAGCAGAGGCGGAGGTGACAACGGGGGGCGCCTCCAACCCCCTCTTCCACCCCAGCGTGAATCGTATGCACGGAAAAGAAGTGTCGATATCGTGACATCAGGAGGCCAAACTGTGCATTTCTCTTAGTGTGATTGGTTTTTTGGGGAGAGCAACGGTTGCTATTGAATTGTTTCATATCATCGCTCTCTCAGCGTGATTGAAGAAGTTTCCGCACGTTCTACGTTCTGATAGGACTTCATTTTCGTCGGATGGAAAAGGAGCTTCAGGCATTTCAGGGCAAGAACTTAACACATAAAGCTTGTCATTGATCATGGTTGACCTTGATCCACAAAGGCAAAATGGCGGAGGTGGGTGATTTTTTTTGCGGCACACAAGATCTTCATAGGAGCATAAACAGTTCCAGACTCCAGCAATCTCACATGGGCGGGGCTACAGAGCAGTTCTATTGGCAGGACACAAGATTCCTGCCCACCCTGACTGCGAACTTTCAAGCTGCCAGCAAGAAATGCGTATGAGAAGTACTTGCTGTCATATAGGTGGACTCCAGAATCACATGTGAGACTTCGAGGTGAGCTTGTTCATATTCTCCAGTCATTTCTGCGACCCAGGAGGGACTCAAAAAACGTGTACAATGTGTGATTCCATTGACTCTATTTGAGTTGACTCAGTCATCCTGAGACTGACTCCATAGTCTTTCAACAGTCATCCTCGTCCAGCTTTAAGGTACTCTACCTATAAAACATTTTGGATGGTGAGGAACTTCCAGCATTTACAGTTGGCCAGCACTGACAGTATGCACAGACTCGGGGAAAGTCATTTTAAACCAGCTTTACGTCTGTCAACAGAGATTACAGTGAGAAATGGTACAGATGAGTCAGGCCTAAACGAAGGAAGGGGGAATCTTTGACTCAAAAATTGCACCCTGCCATCTTTTTGCCGAGATTTTAATCTCCTCACACGGAATATTCCACCGTCAGGACTCGGTTGCACAGGAAGAAGAACAGAGAGGAAGACGTATTTTCTATGATACATATATTGGACTCCATTCAGTCATTCAGGACGCGCGCGCACACACGCACGTACCCACACACGTGCTACGTCGTAATGCGTGCGCTCGTGTATTAGTACAGTCATCAATAGTATTATGCCTCTTGCTCTACAATAAATATATATATATATATATATATATATGTACTGTACAAGTACTTACCAATACTCATAGCGTACAATGAGCAACAACTCAGTCTACGAGGAGGGACTCCTGCGCCCTGCCTCTAGTACATAAACTACCGACATGTACACGGATAGTTGTAGATATATGATATTATGTAGTTCAAGGTTTGAGGATGCGTTTACACTGGTACAGAGCTGCCACCGTGCACAGGGCGGAGGGTGGTCTGCGAGGACTCCTGACGCACGTCGAGAGAGAGGTGTTGCCAGTGAAAAGACACCCTCAGACTTCTGTTATGGCCGTGGTCATCTGATAGTGTTGGTGCGGCGGCGGGGCGAAATGGCCGCGGTAGCCGTTGCGGCCGCGGCCGTGATCGAACTTTCTGAAGCTCGTGGCAGCAGTGGCTGGAGTGGCGATCGTGGTCGTCGTCGTCGTCGTCGCGGTTATCGTCGCCGTCGCCGTCGCCGCCGTCGTCGTCGTCATCGTCCTTGAAGCAGTCGCATCCTCGCTCTCGGCTGTCGTCACCAAGGTGGAGGACGGCAAAGGCCTCATGGTAGACATACCTGGAAGAGGAGAGAAGGCTCCCAGGATCCATCCACATGTACGTGTAACGTGCCCACGGTATGACTCAGCTGATATGCAGAATGTACCTGCTTCATGGACGTATGCGTGTACATAATCCTTAGCATATGCCGTTAGGTAACAGACCCAAGTGCATTTCGTCATAGTTCACAACGTTCTTCTACCTCGGCCATTGTGCGACGAATACAGTAGAGCCTCGATTTTGTGAACTTCACTAAACCTTAGTGAAGACTCTCAATCGAAGATTTGGTGACGTAGTAACGTTTTTTACCAAATAACTAGTCCCAATTTAGCACAGATTTTCTAGACAACGAACGTTTCTCTTTAAATAAATTGTATCAATTTCGTGACGTTGGTCGAAAATCAAGCCAAGTCTTGTAAATACGCGTGTATAAAAGTATGCAGACAAGAGTCACAGATCTATTTTAGTTTAAGAACAATATGCTAGTTTGCAATAGCTGGTGGAAGACGTAACTGTACCCACAGTAAATGTCTCAAATCTATCAAAATCTGGCTGCTTAGATACAAAATTTTACCGTATAACTGACAAACATTAGTACTATGTAGTGCAGGCATGGGAGGTTAACGCCGTCAGCTCTGCTGTGAGGCCATCCAGGTCAGACTGGTCTACGTCATGAGCAAACTCCTCTCAGCACGAAGTGATGCCAGGAACATTCACAGCGCACAGATGCTCACTGTTCAAGCCCTGACCCACGGAGTCACCACCTTAGCTGCCGCCCTCAACTGCAGGGAGAGGGAGCCGTGCGAGCAGCTTCAGGGGCTGCCCAACCAGCTCTGCATGAAGATGGACTTGGAGCAGTCGAAGCCCAAAGTCACTCTGATGTGGCCACATCACGAGCATCTCTTACAGTGGGTCCACTCTGAACTTCTCAATCGAGTAGTCACGTAATCAGCACTCTCATAAGTGGAGTCAACTGTTTTCTTTGTGCCAACACCACCCCGAGTCAAGCAGTCAAAAAAAAGTAAAAAGTAAAGTGCTGGATGGACTCGCTCGTCACACATGCTCACCGCAAATGTGGTGGTTTCTCTTTTTATTTGCAGGTCGCATATGGCAACGGCTTTGATTGATGGTCACACTTTGTGAGTCACTTTGTGGCTTTGTCGCACTTGGACTCACATACGGACAATTAGGACGACGAGAAGAGGTCCGACAGCGTTCTCAAATAGTCTCCTCTCCGGACTTGGCCGGCACTCCCAAAGCTGAACCAACTACTCCAACCCGGGCAGGTCGAATCCGCTCCTCAAACCTTGCTTGCTACCTCAGCCTTAAATACATCGCCATGGCACAAATGTCCAGTCTCCTTTTGAGTTGCCAGTCCTCCAGGCGTCCCCAATCATCATGTTCCTCTTCAGGCCCAACTCGCACGGCCACCTGGGGTCAACATCACCTGGCAGCTCTAGCTCCATTGACCACTCTTGTCCGCGACAAGTCTGTCTGTATTTGAGCACTTCATCCCCTGCATATCTCCATTACTCATAAGCCACTGTCGATATAAGCGTGTCGTGTCTCCTCCCCTGCAAGGCCCACTCTAGGCCCAGCCAATAACACTACACCGATCACTCGCGAGTGCCTTAAGGCCCCGAATGCCTGCGTCCACGTATGCAGTGAAGTGAGTGAGGCCGCTAATGGAAAACGCTCTATCAATTGAGAGAATTTCTCCTCTGGAGACGTCACAAATAAGTTGTTTTCCTCCCAAAAGTCAACAATGCTTTTGTTGGTGGACTCAAAGGAGAATCTAATTGTTACATCCCCTTGGGAGGAGACAACAGCTTTGGTTTCTAAGGCCACGCTTTGCACCCCTCAACTAATGGAAGACTTCTAAATGTGTTGTTCTTTGAGTGTTGACGTCGCATTTTCTTTTTCTCACAAGCGTCCTGAGGCTTTTTTTTCTTTCATATTCCGTTCGCTTTTCTACGGCGAAGCAATAAAGAAAACCTCAGTGCACGCGACCCTTTTTTCAATTACTACATTACGCGTGGATACAGGGTGAGTCAGCAAGACGCGGCAGACGCTGCTCAGCTGCGCACGCTGTACTGAAGGGTCTCTTTTTGTGGCACACATTGTATTTCGCTTTTCATTGCGTGGCCAACACTTTTCGACGGCATCAAAACAGGCCAAACAACCGTTGCTCGGAATAGAAATTGTCTCTCGGTCTCCTCTACCAGAAGAAGGAGAAACAGAACAAAGAGAAAGCGAAGAACAAGGACAAGGAGAAAGGGACGCAGAAGAACAAGAGTAAGGAGAAGCAGAGTAAGGAGAAGCAGAACAAGGAAAAGCAGAACAAGAGCGAGGAGAAGCAGAAGAGCAAGGGGCAGAAGAGCAAGAGGCAGAAGAGCAAGAGCAAGAAGTAGAGGAGCAAGAGCAAGGAGAAGCAGAAGAGCAAGGAGAAGCAGAAGAGCAAGGGGCAGAAGAGCAAGAGGCAGAAGAGCAAGGGGTAGAAGAGCAAGGGGCAGAAGAGCAAGGGGCAGAAGAGCAAGAGGCAGAAGAGCAAGAGCAAGAAGTAGAGGAGCAAGAGCAAGGAGAAGCAGAAGAGCAAGGAGAAGCAGAAGAGCAAGG
>JAAUXU010017341.1_pt1 | contig 34138 bp, 29 predicted proteins | sample 7278151 | NCBI WGS metagenome assembly JAAUXU01 (sample SAMN14350113, study PRJNA611818) | marine sediment metagenome | isolation source: surface marine sediment (1.8m) | place: French Polynesia: Moorea | collected 2018-08 | reverse complement strand
GACCTTATATGGCATGGGTCGCCTGACTGTGAAGGTTGACTTGTTTTGTTTTTTGCTTTCTGTCACGAGCAGGCACTTCTTTGCTTTCACTCTGGTCACAGACCTTGGCAAGATTAGCTTTCCATCGGTACCAATATTGCTTCATCTGACGGTCCAAGATTGGAGCTGCACAGCATTTTCCTCTAATTGTGGCGCTCCCCGACACAGTATTTAGTAAGACTCGCAGGTGTTTCAATTCAAAGGTCTTTGTTTTGCTTTGAAAGTCGAAGCCAGATTAAAGCACTGTGAGGTAAGAAATCCGGCTTCCTATACGACCGAGTGCCAGGGATGAAAGTGAAGAGATGACAAACACCCCCTATTTTTATACCGTGCTATGAATGCCTCATGCACGTGTGTGTGAACGGCATCAAAGAACAGAGCATTGGACGAGAGCTGCTCCTGCCTTACTCGCATGTAGTAATGTTGACGTACGTAAGACCTTCGGAAGTATTTCTTATACACGTATGCTCAGGAAAAAGGCTTCTGTGCTGCGCAAGAATAGTCTGTACAAGGTAAAATACGGTACTTCCATTACGCCAGAGCGCGCGCGAAGACATTCCAGTGTGTACACACTGAGGCTAAGTATTTTACAAAGTTACGTTCGTTCCTATCTTCGTCTCTGCTCTAAAGTTTTTTGTCTGAGCCTTTGCATATGACGACGAGGCAATTTTTTCCTTTCTCTCCCTCTTTTTCACTGCGCTCTCCCTACAAGCATTTTGTTTGGCACATTTCTCACATTTCATGACATCCCACCAACTCTGAGACACACAGAGAGTGAGAGACAGCAGCCCGACTTTTGCTCCTAAGACCCTTTTCACACACAAACCCGGAGAAAAAAAAGTGCCCCAATCTTCGTCGCTGATGATGCTCAAGCCTTTGCTTCTCTCGCCAAGCAAACGCAGGCTCTTGCGCGCGCTGCTCTCTCAGTCAGACAAGAGCAAATCCTTTTTACCCGGCATTTTCTGGTGGAGTTTCTTGCTGATACCCTTTTTCTTCGTCTTCTTCGTGCCATCCTTTTAGGCAAATAGTTTTCTCTCTACCCCTCGACCAGGCGCGACTTCTCCCCCTTGCTCGTGTAGTACGTGCACAGAAGAAAGGAATGATCGATGTGTCCTGAAAGCACTGGTGCAGAACTTCAAAGCCTTGTTTGCACTAGCGATTTTTGGGGGCAGGGGCGCCACCCATAACCGTGACTTGATGACCAATATTTACTGACGTCTTCATGAAGCCGCCCTGATGGTATTTGACTGCTTGCGTTAAGAACTCGCCCGACTAAACGTGCCCTCACTGTATTCATTCAACAAGGCAAGAAGAAAACATCATCTCACGCAGGGTTGGGCTTGAGATGCCAAAGCCACCAACACCAGGCAAAGGCCAAAAGACTTAGGAAGGCTTCTTCTTCTTTGGTTATGGCTACAAATTATAGTTTCCAACGGGGCAGAAAAGCGAGGAGAGAAAGCTACCTGCGGGTAAAGGGGAAGCCTCGTTCGTCTCTTCTTCCGTCAACCGTGGATAAAAGCTCATTTCGCTAGAGTGGATAAACAAATCTCTCTTCTCTCCTTTCACCTTTGGTTGCGGAGACGAAGGCCGCAGAGATGACGGTTTAGCCATCTGGGTTGAACGTGCGCAGGCATTTCGCTACTGTGCAGCGCCAACAGCTCTTGCACGGCACTCGGTACTGAGTCGGCGTTCGCCTACGCATGAAGTCATGGCCAGGGTTGTGGTAACGGCTCATTGCAAGGACGACAGGATCAAGTGTGGCGCCAGTCACAGTGCATTCAACGGTTGTTATTAAATCCTACGAACAAAAAAAGGGTGACGGCAGGCAACACTTGGCTCGAAGAGGAAAAAAAAAGTGCGTCACGCGATTGGAAGGCAAGTAAAGGCCTCTCCGTAACTTGGTCTCTGCAGATTAGGTCGCCTGGCTTTTCTCGCTTTGCTCTGGGGAATAAAAGGTTTCCCTCTTAGGCCCTTCTACAGGGCACTGCGTAAGTGTGCATTAGTTGCAAGAATAGACCCAGACTAGTGGCCTCTTGAGGCCCGTCTATTTCTCTGGCTGGGACTCTGACTTTCCCAGGCACATAATTATTCAACGAATCACGGTAGAGCCTACAGTTATTTATATCAGTTTGCATGCGACATACATCAAGCTACCTGCTTTTTACAGGCTAGCTCAAAAGTTGCTGAAGCTCTGCATGGCTCAACTTTTTTATTACGCTCCTGCCTAACATAAAGCAGATGAAATTTCGCGCCAAGGGCCTGACAGCCTTGCCAGGGGGAGGGGGATTTGGCATATGCATTGGATTGCGGTTTTTTCTATTTTTTGGATGAACATCTCACACTCCTGGGGGAGAGAGATTGTCAAAGTTTTGCAGCTCCTTCCGCGGCTGCCGCGCAAATTACGTACTGCGAAGCACCACCAATGTTCGTCTTCGCACACTGCAGTAAGCATTAAAACACTTCCATCCCGCAGCGACGGTGGAGGCAGCGCCACAGAAACCTGATTGAGAAAGTTAAATCGAAGAAACCAGCAAAAAGCGCGGCTTCTGCTTGATGGGCGAGGTCGACTGCTTTCCAAACTCATCCCGGAGGTGCAGAGCAACAAGAATGTGCTGCTACGCACTCACTCGTTCAGCGAGAGCACGACCGCGTCCCTGAAGTTGACGTCGGGCACGTTGGACTGGGAAAACAGCGGGAGGGCGAATTTCCACGCGTGTGACGCCTGTCTCAGCTACAAAAGTGATCTCAACTCGTGTGAGAAGTTATATTGTGTTCTGTCTTCTTACCGGGTGGCGGGAAAGTCCTCATGTCGTCTTTGGAGCAAAACCAGTCACCGTCTGGCAAAGAAAGTTTGGGGTCCATCTACGATATGCATGCCCTCGGAGACAAACGCGAACTTGCGTTAAATAAATCTCATGATGCACTGTGACCACTGAGATTGATCCTGTCTATGTGTTTCCCGCAGACTAGGTTAGGACTTTCCGGGCACCCGGTATATGGCAAATAGCTTCTTACTGCTAGGTTAGTTTCCTGATTCACCTGAAACTTCGGTCTACACAGTTTCTGAGGCGTCTTTAAAACTCTCTACCGAAGGGTTGTGACATAGAAGGAGAGAAACTCTGTCAAGACAAAAAGCCCAATGTGTTCACCATTGACCTGTGTTTTGTGCGCTCAGAGCAGAGATGAGGAGAGATCTTGACAAAGCACAACTGAAAAGCATGAACAGAACTAAGGACAGTAAGGTACTTCCTTGTGTAGTACAGCATGTCAAGAAATTGATGTGGACTTTAAAAGTTTCTTTCTACGCACACAAGCAACTTCTGCCTCTGTTGTGGAGGGCATCTGATCGCGCTTCCTACGGATCTGTTACCAAGTACTTGCGGGTGCCATCCTACGTCCTGGCTTTGCATCAGACTCTTCTACAAATAGTGCTATGGATAAAAAATAATAGAGTTTGAGGAGGCTTCGGAAGCCGACATCAATCCCTTGACATAGTGTACATACCACCCGTAAAGGCTCTCCTATGAGCGATGTCTATCGATAGCTTGTGGGCATTTCGCAGATTGGCCTCCCTTCAAGTCTGTTGCCAGAGATCTCGCTAACATGATACGAGCTGCTTTTCTGCAAGAGATCACCTCAAGAGTCTCGCTTACGTCACCGGCGGCCCTGCACTTCCTCCAAAATTGTTACATTCGAGCTGTCTTGACTGTTATTTTATAAGAGTTCCCTTCTTGAACGCCCCGGACATGATGATTGTTTTCGACAGCAACCAGAGTTGCCACAGTAGACGGCAGGAAGACTGAGACAATAGGCACGGGCGAAGAGGTCAAAGATATCAGATGACGAAGATTGAGACGCTATCAGTATGACCTCTGAAGCCAGCCTCAAAAAGTCTCTTTTGACCTGGAGACTGAAGGAGCTTCCGTCCATGACATCTCCAGTGAAGGAACTTCCAGAGCCCGAGCTTTCTTCAAGCTCAGGAAGAAGGCGGAACTCACCAAGGTGAGAGAAAAGGACGAGTCCAGCATGGTTTCCTCCGATCGAAGACCCTCGGCCAGTGATCGACGTTGGAGCAGGAAGAAAAATGGATGGAACGTTCCAAGGAAGCACAAGAGAACGCATCGAAGCTCGTACATACGTAGCACGTACATACGACGAACAGAAGAGGAGGAATGGACTGAGAAAGAAGCCACCCTCCCAGCATTTTCCGTATTAAGTCTTGCAAGAGAAGCCTGTTTTCAAAGTACCAATCATCAATTTTAGCGACTGTCTCGTGTAATTCTCGTCGAACACGTGCGACTTCTAGTCAAGCATGCGTTCTCAGACGCAGGACAACTTGTGGATGCCTTCAAAAGCGTAACATTCATGTGTGGCATCAGGTGGAACAGTTAGAAACTCAATAATCATATTGGTTACTATCAAAGATGATACAACACGAACATCAGACGCGTTCAGTCCAACATGTGGTAAATAATGTCCTACCATCAAAGAGTGGAAACAACAAAAAGAAACCTGTGGCTTTGAGTTTGGTTTGTTTGTGTTTGCCTGTGGTTATTGCTACCACCGACTGTTTTGTTTGAGCGCAACTTTCTAGATGGCCAGTTTATTTATCACCCGCTATGAGGATGAGATGCCAAGTGGTATAAAGAAAAGGCCAGCAATTTGGCCCGGTATGCGACAGAAAAGGAATGAGCGCCGGAAGCATAGACGCACATGGAATATTTTTCAGGAGCTTCTCCTCAATTCTAGGAAAAGCTTCCGCTTTCCGAGTAACTGCATCTCCTGGTGCGCATTACCAAGGAGTCAGGAGAGGTTTGCTTACTTTTGCCTCTTGTCCTCCAGGGGCGTCCACTGCACATGCGTGAACCCCACTCTCTTTTTGTCCCAGGACAAATATTGTTTCAGGACTTCAGTACCATACGTAAAGACGTAAGCCTCTTAGTATTTAATGTGTGCACTTCTTATGATTCGAGAGCGCAGGAAAGGCCTGCTGCATGTGCATGTTTCATTTCATAACCTTCAAAGTAGCTCGTTCGGCGTGGGACTAGAGTCTCCTCGATCATGGTTAAAATGTGTGCGAAAGCTCCTGCGATGCTGGTACGCCCCTAACCTTGATAGCATTATCACTTCACATGCTCATGCACTTGTGAGTCAGAGTACATATTATCCTTGGCTACAAGTGCAAGTGTGTACAGTATATCAACGATGAGAATGTAATCAGAGCACGCATCAGAGGACGCATCAGATCTTCCTCCAGGATTATTGTTCGCACGTCAGGGCCAAGTTGACGAATACCCACTGATGACTTGCGCAGCTTTGCACACGTAGGACACGTGTACCTCATCATAGCTATGCACGCTACCTGGCGCGTGCCAGCAGCAGGTAGCAAGGTACAGGGTGGTCCAATTAGTTCAGTTAACTGCATGTACAACTGACTTTAGACGGCAAGATCGTTCGACAAGATACTCGATATTGACGTTATTACTCTTTCCATTGAAGGCTCCACAACTGAAGCTGTACCTCATGTTGCAGGCCGTGAAGTCCTCCGAGGTGATGGAGTGGGACATTAGACATTCCTGCAACGCCTTTCCATGTACGATCCGGGCGTGTCATCGCGGCCAGGAAAATGACACTCTGATTCAGCCTCACTAAGACAATTAGCGAATGATCCACGTCAAAAGTGAATATGCAGAGCTCACAAGACGTGCTGCCTAACAAATCCAGTACATGTAGCAGAACCTAATATCCACACTGTACCTAAGATTGCGTACAATTGTGAGCAGTCCTTCTCATTACACAAGTCCGATATGAGACCAAGTACTCATTTTGCGGCGCGGCTCTTTCATTCAGGTCGCTACTGCTCAATGTCAAAGAGAAGTAAGTAAATGGTTCAGAATCAATTCTTGTCTCCTTGACAAATAGCAGAGGTTGCCCCGTAGGCCCACATTTCCGCACGTGCACTCGTTCACGGAACTGTTGACGATGGCGCATGCCTTTGATACTCCGCTGTACACCACGAGGGGGGAGGGCTCGACGGGCGCCATTGGGAACCACATAAATTACTCCAGAAATTCGGTCCCAAATCCGCGACGGAATCTTAAAACAATTTTCTTGCCCGTCTGGGTGTCCTCTTAGAGATTTATTGGCACCGCCAGCGCGTATGCATAAGGGAGGCCAAGCCTTGGCATGAACAAGAGGCTCTTCTGTACCTCAGGCTTTAAGTTTTCCTGTTCTGACACTGGCATCAATGTTATGCAACCCCATACCGAAGGTGAGATACAGGGTGATTCTTCGCCAGCGTGAACGAGGCTTTTACACAAAAAACCGGGGAGGGAGCACACATACGTATGTACGTTCTGTCAGCCTCTGAATTTATATGCCCTGAAAGTGCGAAGACGAATTTCACCCATTTGTGTGTCTGTCGAAGCCTCTGCCCACTTTTTTTTTCCTTTCTGGGCTCTCAAGGCTGCTGGGGGAGGAGGTGTTGCTACGTGATACAACAGTGCTGTTGCTACCACTTACATGAGCAGTGAAAATAACAACAACACCTTAGTTAAGAGCAAACTAGCAATGCTGTAACTCGTTGCATGGAGAGCAGGGTAAAAGTAACTGCTGCCTACAGCAACCTTACTATCTGAGAGCCGAATCTGTATCCGCTAATTTACAGTCCGCACTGCGCATTCCACAGCACGTAAGTACATAGGAGAGTGGAGAGTTTGCTGGAGTGAGCGCAGCAGTCAGTGTAGGAGATATTTATCTCCCACGTCTTTGTACGAAAACGTAACAAGAATTTGGAGGCCCCATCGACTTGGGATTGCATGTACTACATTCGTTTTCTGTTTTTCTCTCCCTAATGCTTTCCGTGCGTACACATGTGTACGTTGGTCAGAGTCACTGATCGAACTACTGTAGAATTCTTTTTTTTTATATGCAGCAGTGCAGGCGAGGTGGACACGAATACTAACTGGTGTGTGTCCTTTTACGCATGCTTATTTTCTGCGATAGACCGAAAAACATAAAGATTAGCTTTCGTGGCTGCTGCCTTTACTCCAATTCCCTCCACCGCTTTTTTTATGGAAGGATACCCTCAACGCACGTATACATAGGAAGTCTGTACGTAGTACTAGTAAATTCCTCTGGCCATAAATCGTGCTGCGAACACGAGGGGTGGTTGAGTAAATGCTTAAACATATTACTGTAGCGGCCTCCCCGCATTCGCGTCCTCAGCACAGCCTCAAGGTTCGCTTCTTCGCACGCCAACGCATATGGCACAGATCAAGATTTTAGAGATAGTTTTTTCTCTTTTTCGGAAGGCAAAAAGCGAATTTTTGGTTCGTGTTCTCTGTCTCACACACGCGCCTGCTGCCATTTCTTGCTTTCCTCCGACTGCCGAGAGAGAGCGAGAGTTTGCACTGAAAGGGAATCATGGCGAAAATGATAGGGGCGGCAATAAATCTCTTCTTTCCGTGGCAGCTACTATTTCCTAGAGTTTTTCGCCTGAAAGCCATTTCCTCCTCGCTATGCTCAATAGGAGGAAGGCCTCCCATAGGGTCACCAAGGAGTGAGGAGGCCCTAAGAGGACCAAGGAGGTCATCGGCGAGATTCGAACGCGGGCTGTGCTCGCAGTCAATTCACTGACGCGTCTGGGAGGTACCCGAGCTCGCACTCATTGCAAGCTGCACCAGGATGTGGCAGTGGTGGGCGTCCATGCATCTGCAGGCTGACTCCAAGCACCCCTTACACTACTCGTCCACTGAGTGACTCTCTCACAAGCGGAAGATGAATGCGGTGTTATTGTTTACCTGGAGGAGCAACAGGGTGACTCCAAACGCACTTCTTACTATATCGAGCGACCCTTGAAAGGAGATGCGCAGACTGGAATGTACTTCTTTAGGTAATGCCTCTCGTGGCTACACTACGTAAACGATAATGTTACATTCATCGTACAGAGCAGTAAGACAAGAAAGTGATGTCGGCTGATGTCCTTCAGGCAAGCATCATCTGCCTCTGTTGTGAAGGACGTCTGATCACGCTTCCTGCAGGATCTGTTACTAAGTACTTGTTGGCGCCATTCTCCATTCAGGTTTTGCATCTAATTCATCTTTAAAAAGTGCTGTGGAAAAAAACAATATAGTTTGAGGAGGTTTTGGAACCCGACATCAATTCCTTGACATGCTGTACGTACTCTGTACACTTCCCAGGCACACGCTGGACATAATACAGCGTGTCTTTTGAGCCATACAGCATATGCAGTTCGTAAGCAGTGGCATGTCATACCCATTGTACACTCACAAGGCTCTCTGAATAGAGTGTATCAAGGGCCACACTCCGTAAGCACCAACGTGGCAACCGTTTTCGTACCTGCACCGATAGATGAGTAATTGCTGTTGCAGTCCAGCATTTTGCCCTGGGCGAATCCATGTAAGCAAATGAGACAATTAGACTGTCCTGTGGTGCACTATATGTACCTGACTGCCTTTTAAGCAGCCTGTAGTACAAACTCTAATTGTGCCTCGTTAGAAAGTGCAGAATAATATCGGCCATCCATAATAGCTTGTGTGAGGTTAAGCAACAAAAAAGTCCAGTAAAAAAAGGAGAGAACCTGCACGGACCTGGCGGGATTTTTTTCCGCCATTATTCTACGTCACGTTAATTGGACGGTGCATCAGCATCACCGGGGGGTGCAGTGTAGTGCTTACAACTTGCTCTTAGCATGGGGTGTGACGAGTGAGCGACTAAAAGCGAGTGAAGGGACAAAAACAAATGCCAGGAGAAGATAAGGCTGAGAAGGTGTCTCTCTCTGCTATCCACAGATCGGATCTGTCCTGAGCAATGAGAAGAGAAAAATCCAGGGCCAATTTTCGCTCCTTTGTCGCTTTCTCCTCCCTTTTTTTTTGCTCCCCCTCCACTCCAGCCATTGCTGCAACCAATGTCCTCCTGATTAAGAGGGGATCCACTTCTTCTGTCTACTACAGATACAATTGCTTCGTGCCGGTAGGCAAGAAATGCCTCCAATAGCCAGTCGAGTGAGTGGGTGGTGGGCCGGGACTGGAGGTAGGGAGGGGTGGACGACTGTGCTGCATTAAGAGGGCAAATAACTGGAAATGCCAAAGTGTTTTTGCAACGTTGGTGCCAATCAAGCAAAGAAAGTTGCTCGTTCTCTTGTTGCCTGTGTACATATTCCTAAGGGGCGCATTGCCTGATAAATTCAGAAATGAGACTGTTGTGACGTTAAGAGTGTTGAAGTACAAAAATATGTTGAGCCATTGATTTGCGTCGTAACTTGTCACTGAATGTTTAACTGAGCTCTTATGAATCTAGTGCAGGCCGCTCACCACGTGCAGACAGCTCTAATTGTCGGCCTGCCTGAAGGTATTGCTGTTGCTCGGCTTCCACAAATCAGACTTGTACAGCAGCCTCAGAACATTCCACTGATCTGTTCTCCCTAAAGCTAAAAAGTGACATTGGGCCACTTTTGAATACCTACACGTATTCAGGACGTATTTCTGCATACGTGCTGATGAAATGTGGGATGTGTATTTGTACGTGCGAGGTCACATACTCCTCTTGCCAGTCGTTCATCTCCTGCTGCTCCTTCTGTGTGGGCCGAACCTAATGGCCGAATGTAATTAATGAGAACAGAACTCGTAGTTTAGACGCCTCTTAACGATCATGCAAAATTGACCAGCACCTGGACATGGAAATGGTAACGGTGCCAAAGCATGCACAGGTTTCTTACCACATTCGCCTGCTTCGGAGGTCGTCAGACGTTACCAACTTGAGTGAGAAGGAAAAAAAAACAAGTGTAATGTGCCAAGAACAGGTTGCCGCGGCTACTTTTTTTTTCCTTTTTCAATTAACTCTTTCGCCATTGACTCACTTTTGTCATTTATTGCGATGTGGGTGGCAAACCGACGCCAGTTACATGTCCGGGCCAATATTTTTAGCCCGAATGATCAAATTCACGTCATCAAATGATGACACGTAGATCTTTTTTGCCTGCTGTTGCCAGGCATCCATCGGTTGCGATGTAAAAGGCCGAGGCCCGGCCTCGAGGAATAAAAAAGTCATGCATTTTGAGTGGGTATAAACAAAATGGCTCGCTTTGAGGCGAAACCGGTTGGTTGAAGAATTTATTGATGTGACCCGATCACGGCATCTCACACTACGTACGTAGTACGCATGTGCGTACTGTAAGTACGAGTCAGTACAGAGCCTTCGTCGGGGTCGCCTCTTCTCCCTTGTAATTACAGAGTGTCCAGAATTAAATGAGGGCTGCGAAAAAAAAAGGTTTCTTTGGGAGTGAGAGGAGCGACACTAACGCTGGCCAACTTGACAGTTATGTAACTGCATGCACTGTACACGTCCTGGTGCGCATGCTCAACCAAATACTCCGCCCCACATTTCACTTCAGTGTAAGTGACATGTAATTCAAGCTTGAGACTCACAATCATTGAAAACTGATGTCAGGCATGGCCATGGGTGTGACACAAGTTGACAATAACAAGGCCGTGGGGATGGTAGGGGCTGGAAAGCCGCTGTAGGCTGTTGCCAAACAGTTCGTGGTGGCCGTGAGCACTGGGAAGCATTAGTGGTGGGCCCACAAGAAGCTCAAAGACATGACTCCGTCCAACAAAGGCTTGAAAAGCAGCTAAATATGGCTTGGTCCGAGATGATGTCGCCGTCAACATTGACTGACTTAACAGCTGGCATGCCAGGAACAAGGATTAAGAGTTGTTTAAAGGCTAAGGGAGGGCATATCGGGAAATACATAAATACGTTGTTCTGAAGAGCAATGTTATTCCCAACAGCACTTTTGTTATGTTTATTCCCTGATAGCCTGAACACTTGCTCAAAATTCTCTGGGCTGACGCTTCATGCCTTTTGCGTACTTATGTCCGTGCAGTGTTAGCCATGTTTAGCGCGCTCAGAGGAGTTTCTTTCAAGATGCTAGTTGGAAATCTTACAACTCGGATCAAGTCCAGTGAAAAGAGAGAGCAGGATAGAGTATTCGAAACATGAGCATTATTACCAACATGGGACAGGTTTTTCAGTGCCCACAGACGTCTGAAGCCACTGACCTCATCAAAAACAGATGTTCTTCCTGCATTATGAAATGTTGGCATATGCCCTCCCCTTCGATGCCAATTATGGGTCACATTGTACCTTCTGATTCAAGGCCCTCCCATAGAGAGCTTTCATTGCCATTGGCTGTGGGATGAGTGAGTCAACGGAGAAAGAGGACATGCGTTACCGTACGTATGTCAGCATTGTCATTAAATCATTGTCAGTCAGAATGTATTTTTTGTCTCCTCTGCCACGTTCATTTTTTTACCAGCTCAGCCTTTCCTGTGAGGTTTGACGCTCTGAGCGATAGACACATGTGATATGGACGCTGACGCAAATGTAGACACGTCTCAGGAAAGGGTGTCAATATTCTCACCCGCGGAGCAGGTCAATAAAGCGAGTCTGAACGTAAAGTGCTGTAAAGTGGAGTAAGAGTCAGTCAATAACGCAAAGTACTGTAGAGTCTGTCAATAATTGCCACAGGTGTAGCAACTTTTCTGAGCACACAATTAGAAAAGTTGCGCTGGTGACAGGTAAAAATAAGAGTTACGCAGAGATCAGTGTTCCCGGGCGAATTAGCAGATTAGAAACAGTGTTTCATCTTGGAAAAATATGCAGAACACTTCTTAATCATGCATGGATGTACGTGCTGTAGATCGATAAACTTTAAGAAACGACTGAAATGGTATAAGCTGACCGAAGCAAAAAAAATAGCGAATGAAGCGTTCACAATATTGCGGCTACACGAATCCTCTTTTCAACTTTGCAAAGCTTGAAATCATTCATTTCATTCTTGGATAATATTGTGTATCTGAGGCAGCGCTGACAGTTTTGTCTCACATGTGGGGCTTTGCATATCGGGCCTTCGTAGCCCCTGACACGACATAACATAACTTTCTACTACGACTTTTTTCTGCACCGTTGCGAAGTTGGAGGCCTTTGCACGTTCAAGTTACGTACTTCAATTTGGGGAAAAATTGCGTGTTTCAGGCAACGCTGACAATGTGAGTAGGAAAAATACTACTCGATTTCCCGCTACTGAGCTGAATTGACGTGCAGCTACACGTGAGACCATAGCTTCTTACTTAATGAGCAATTCCGGCAGCTCGTCCGTTTTTCCACGGATTTTTTCGCATCTGCAACTATTAGTTTTGCAGAACATATATATGTATATATATATATATATGTATATATCTGTGTGTGTGTGTGCGTGCGCGGGTGTCGCTGCTAGACGACCCTTGTCTCTACTGAAACGTCCGTTGGCGCCGGCCGGCCGACGCGTGCATGCACACAGTACACGCATGCACCACCGACACCTCATGCATATGAGGATTCATCATTCGAGGCGCCATGAGGCAGAAAGATTGCGGGCATCATTTTTCGTCAGGTATCTCAAGTCATCTCTCGTTAACCTGGATGACAACGGGCTCACCGATGGCTGTCCCGCAGCCTCCAGCGCCTCCTCCAACGCCAACGCCGACGCCGACGCCTTCGTCTTCCTCGGCGTCTTCTTGGGCGATGATTGATTAATCATCGGACCGACGACGAGGCGAAAAACACAAGAAACCGAGGCCTTCGCTCTCATGATCATGGTATTCTCCTCATCCATCTATCTCGTTTTCAAGCTGGACGAGTTCAACAAATATCTGCTACTGCGGAAAAATTAACAAAGAACAGGTTCCTTCCAGACTGAGAGGCGGCATATTCGTAGTCGTCGTTATTATTATGCCCTTGTTTTGAGGCATCGGGAGCAAAAAAGTTAAGTGGACGTCACAATTCCGCCGTGTCCAAGACCACGGCTGTAGTAGAGGTGGTGTCAGCCAGCCTCTTCTCATATCTCGCTTGATTAATCGTAGCACCCCAGGGAAGAAAAAGGTCAAGTTCTGGCCTCCACAGGTGGCTTTGCTCTTGTACAGTCATTAAGGCCAGTTTTCGCTATAGTGACGGCGGAGGCGGAGGCGTCGGCGGAGACGTCGAAGACTACGCGCTCAGTGGCTAACGAACCTTTTGTGACATCGTTGGTGTAGTTTTAAGAAAAAAAAAAAAGTCAGCCCGTTGCTGTTAATATCGTTGTAGCAGAAATGATAAGGCGCAGATTGACAAATGTTCTGCTGTTCACAGAAGTGTTTGTGCAAATCTGATAGCCCCTTTTTCCCCCTGCCATCAGTCGCCACTCTTTGTGTGGATCAGGAGAACGAGGGTTTTTACTTACTTGTTTGCACTTGTCTTTAAGCCAGTGCAAATACCTCAGAACAAAAGTCTTTTAATGCAATTTTCTCTTTCTTCTACAGTGATTGAACTAAGACTAGGAGCCAGTGCTAAAGGATGTGTGGATGGGGGAAGGGGTCTGGAGGTGCCAGATACGGTTAAAAGCCCTGGAAATGGGACGAAGATGGCTTGATATTTCTCTTTTACGATGTATAACCACTATTAAAAGCAAGCCCACGCTCCTTAAGACGCCCCAAAAGCACTTTTTTTGTCGTTTCCGCATGCTTTCTGCACTCTGGGCGTCTACACAATGCTGCAAACATGGCTTTGTCGCTCCAGTTGCGGTGCGCACCACTCCGGACTGTGTCAATATCTCGACAAAAGCTGAGTCAATTGCTCGACAAAGACTGCGTCAATGGCTCGACTGACTGGAAAACGCGACAATGCTCAGGAATTTTGACTGCACACAAAGACAATGGCGGACAGCAACTGCAGTCGTCGGTGCACCGTCCATGAACACAACAATGGCACCATCTTGCCCGAACAATCAATGTCTCATCTAATTATTTCAGGTTCGACACTTAATTTTGGTCAAAGTATTGACCAATTTTGCGCATGCATCGAGACATTGACAAACGACGGCATTTCTACGCACTGACAGCGCGCTTTGCACTCTCCATCCCAACAATAAAGGTAATGTCGCTCAGTGCCTTAGAGCGTATCAGAGTGGGGACAACTGCCATAAATTTTCATTATCTGATTTCAATTTCCTGTTCTCCAGCTTACCTTTGTGAGGATGATGAGAATTGCTGCGGTGACTGCGAGGCGATGGCGCTTTGCCTTCGTCCAAGCCATGATCCTGGCAAACTTTTCCGCACTCTCGATTAGTCTCTCTCTGTCTCCAGACTCCTTTCAGTCACACCTGTAATGAAATATGCACTTGTGACGTCCTGCTCAATGTCAGGCGAGACATCTTTGTTGTTGTTGCTACTCCCATGATAACAAGCCCAGGCATTTCCTCCCTGCCTCCGCAGCTCACGCACAACCCGGCAGAGTCAATTTTGCCTCTTCAATCGCTGTTTGACTTGGATTTATTAGTTCCCACAGGGTTCTCAGTAAATCAGAGAAGCAGGCGCCCCCCTCTCCACTCTCTTGACTAATAGGTCCATAACATGATAGAGTGGCTTTTTTGTTCATCATCAATGTTGCTCTCCTTATGCCTAGGGAGACAAAACAGCGTATGAAACGCCCTTTTTTGTGTGGAAACCCTGTACGTCGTGGACTTGCAAATTTCCATCAGCCACGTTTTTCTTAAAGGTTACTTTGAGAGTCACTCTCAGTGTGACTGCGGTGCTCATTCGGTAGCCTCTTATACCTAATACTATACGGTATTATTAGACCTTCCCTGCAGTAACAGCCCACGTAGAGGACGCGGTATTCGTCTCACGTAGCAGAAATCAATATATGTACTATAGTGTGTATAGAGGAGACGGCTTTGACACCATTGCTCCCCCTCCAAGAGCTTTCTAAGGAAGACGCACACGCACCCAAAAAAAAATCAAAATAACTGGCTTTGTTATACGTAGGACATCAAGATTGAATTAATTCACCAGTTCATAGCAACAATGTGCCCTGACTTCAAAGCTAATTCTCTTCTCTGAAAAATGAGATTGCGAAAGCTATTATCAGGGAAACACGAGAGAAGAGAGAGGCTATTGACAGTGGGACCATAATTTCTTGTCATGACTTAATACCTGCTGTCAAGGCTGCCAGCCGAGAAACTGCAATCGTTAATAGAGCAAAGTCAACAGCATTTGTCAAATATTTAATGCCCCAAACTTCTCACGTCGCAATAACAAGTCGTATCTTTTTATGTCAGGATATATGATAGTAGAACGTCACCTTCGCAGCACTCTGGAAATGCTCACACATACAATGGGGAGCAAAATGGATAGAACAGAAGACCTTTGTGTCTCAACTCATTAGGCCTGCTGCCGACCCTGAAGTTATAGCCAACATTGCATAATTTTAGTGCTACCAACAACAACGAGTCGACCTTAATCTAGGTTTTTTTCTGCTTTTTTTTTCTTGACCACGTAATGTCTCCTGGACAAGCCCGAGATTTTTATCGGCCGTCGTCGACGCATCCCTGGTGTCCGAGCTAAATGTCTTGCAAAAAAAAACCGCCTCAAATTTACGATCCAGCTCCAGGCAGAGAGATATACAACTACCGTAACACAAATTCCAATAATCAAGAGTGATGTTCAGCCGTACGTGGTGAAGATTGCATCGCCTGCCTGCCCAAGCTTCAGATTGTTGACAGCGCCTTTGAGATTTTGGTGGAAAGCGTTGCTATAGTTTATTGGAGGCGCCAAAAGTCCAGGTCTGGACATGGGTGCAAACTGCAGTGGCAAAGGAACCCCAGGCAATCGTTGTTTGTACTGTGGCGTCTGCCGACGTCTCCTTTGGCCCCCTCGCTCGTGTATAGGAGAACCAAAAATCAATGATGAGCGTAGGAGTTTGGTGAAAAATACACCTCTGCTGCTCCATTTTCGCAACCACAGTTGAGGTCAAAACTTTGCATAGTTCTTAGGACAGAGAACAAACTTGAGCCTTATTGCGAAATGCTGCCTCACTTGTTCTCCTCTCTGTCAGCATCACAGTAGGTGACAACAGGAAAAGGTTCCTCCTTGGGTGTGCGCAAATTTTTGACCTCGACGAATCATTCTGCGTTGGGGTAACGTCTGAAAAACCTCTCCTTATAGGCAGGGGTTCCCAATGATCCTGTACAGTGGTGACGTCTCTCCCCCTACGGCAGGGGTTTCCAAACTTAAGAAGCCGTCTCCAAACGGTTAGTGGGATGATGTTTTAGTGGTGCGCAAGGATGTCAGAGAAGAGAGAAATGACTCCACCGTGACATATCCGGTCTTCTATGTACCTTTTCTTTCAATCACTGGACGAGTATGTATGCGGGTATGGGAGGGGTCTTGGAATGGACGTCTTTCAATGAGTAGAAAAAAAATTAGGAACCCCTGTGCAATGGGGTGGGCACAGAAGTTTCACGTACTTCATCTAAATACGAGAGAGTGTGTGAATGTCTTCTTTTTTGCGTCAGCAAAAGTTTGAGCTTTGAGTTAGTCGGGAAAGAAAACTTGTTGCAGCATCTCGGGCGGGTGCAGCTTTCGTCCGCTACACCCTGTATTTCCTTCCACTCCTTCACCCCCGTCCGCTTCTCGACCACGTCGAAGTCCGCCAGTTTCGATCACACGGGCGTCACATTTCAATGCCCAACGCGAGCGTGCGCACGAGAGCATTTGATGGAATCGGTGCTCATAAACTTCTTGTCCGGCCGAGGAGGGAGGAAAAGGGGTGATGTCTTAAATATGGCAAAATCCCTCGAGCGAGGAAGATACAGAAAGACCGAGGAAAATGGGTCGACTGAGGGGGAGAAAGCGAACTAGTGTATAACGTACAGGTTGGCTCAGATTTCTTAAGGAAGTTTTTGTCCATCCAAGTTGACGACGATTCGGACGTTTGGTTCCATCTCGACCGACAGCTGAACAAAACTGAAACGACATGCAACTTCAAACTTTAAAAAGCCTACATGTGCGACAAGGAGAGACGTTGACCACAGCTGAAGTCATGTCTGTACAGCCTTTCATGACAAAGTCCAAATGTCAAAATAGCTACAATTAAAACTTGCCAACCTCGAATTGTATCCACCTTTGTCTCAACTTTTACAACTGGCACGTCGACCTCAATTTGATTCAGTCAAAAAGAGGCCTTCACTTCTCCTTTTCCTGCTATAAAAGCCCACAATGTACGATGGTACATTTTCTCGAACCATAAAGCACCACTAGCCAGCGCCGGCCAATGCCAGCCAGCGCCAGCCAGCGCCAGCCAGCGCCAGCCAGCGTGTGAGGCAGAAAAAAGCACACACGTGTGTTTCTCTCTTTCGCGGTGCGTGACCTCGAGAGACTAAGATGGAGAGCCAGACCCAATAACAGCGAACCACTAAAAAGGGAGGTGAAGATGGGGGAAATATATGGACACCGAGATTGTGCATAAACCATACTAGACTTTTCTTATTTGAGCATGATATCGAGCCTATGTACGTGTGTGTTAAGCTTTTGCGGGGCCGATTTGAGCACAGAGTGCATGATAAGTGCGAAGCACTTATTGAGCATGCGAGGCCCGTACGTGCGTCTGCCAGACACACACAGCACTTTATATTTTTCCGTACCCAACGAAGTAAGCAGCCAGAAACCGCCAGTAGTATACAGTGCTTACCGTGAATAATGTTGCTTGGCACATATCGATGTCCTATCCTTAGTGGGGTACAGGGTTATACGATAATTCGTTCTCACCCAATAAACAAGGCTCACAATCAAGTTCTCGATGAATTTGCCAATTAATCGACATCAATCACTTATTTATTCATTAAATTAATTAATCAATATAACTGCCGCTCGCGTCGATTACAGCACGTAGGCAGCGCCTGAACCCCTTGCAGACACGTCTCACGTAATCAGTCATCATGGAGGCCTAGGCCTCGTTCATGGAGTTGGTCAGGGCATTGATGCTGTCATGGCGCAGGCCTTGGCCTCCATGGTGGCCTAGATGGAGTAGTCCAAGGGGTTCAGATCCGGTGACTAGGGGGGCCAGAAGAACTTGGGCCAGAAAAAGTCGGACCCGAGCTCATCACGCAGGAAGTGTTGGATGATCTTGGCTGTGTGGATGGAGGCCCCGTCCTGCTGAAAGACGAAAGGACGGTCTCCAGCCACTCAGTGCATCCACGGAATCACGTAGTCAGCCAAGATGTCCATGTACTCGGCAGACGTGGCCCTTGATCCCCCTTGGGAACCAGTATGGCAGCATGGTGTCGCCTGTGGAGGCCACGACACCAAGCATCATGACCTTGGCCGGGTGCTTGGTCGTCGGTACCATCAGGTCGTCCTAGTCCGGCTCACTCAAGCTCACAGACCGGGGTCCTGGGGTTGGCAAATGCATTGCACAACTCATTGCCGGTCATGGCGGCGGGCCTGCCAGATCTTGGGGTGTCATTGTGGATCCTGCAGTAGTTGCCCTTGCGCATCAGGCTCCTCACTTTGGTCACCCCTTCCAACTCGCAAATTTGTTTTGTTGACAAACCAGCATCGATAAGAGCGCTTATGCGTGTCTGTTTTACCACGAACACGGCACTCATGATGAGGCTCTGGCTGTTGTTGAGTAATGCAAAAAGTTCCGTGAGGGATTGTTTTTGAAAAGCTTTGTTATAGAAAACCCGGTTTTATCAGTAATTTTGCATCGAAAAGGTTGCGAGACTAAAGTGAGAACGAATTATAGTACAACCCTGTGATTGTAAGGTTAAATCTAAGCTTGGAATGTGTGATGGAGAGTGTTAGAGATGAGATCCTGCAGTTTTGTCAAGCTTCAAGCACTCATTGTGATGCTAGAGCACTTGAAGCATCGTGAATTGACATGCTGGACACAGCTGAATTTTGATATTTTTGACCACTTTTTGAAAGTGAAAGTTGCTGAAATTTTCTTGGGGGCTCCTGATCCCCCGGTACCCCCTTTTAGGGGGCTTCGCCCCCCCCCCGCAGGCCTGGGCTAGGTCGCAAAAACACCACGTAAGACTAGGCCCAGAAAGGTTGAGAGATTCTGGGCTGAAAGGGCCGGTGGGGCTACAAGTGCATTGTGTTGGGGTCAGGGAAGTGTGGAGGCTGTTGCAGGTGATGCCGGGGACACCAGCATCAAAGGCCTCATGATTCTTGGGGTCTTTGTACTGCAGAGAACGTCCGCCACTACTGTTCGATTCTTCCAGCCAAGCTCGTAAAATGAGGTCGATCACAAATTATGAAGCACTTGGCACTGCTCACAGCTCAAAGGGACCTCTAAACACAGCTCTGCTCTGAGAAACTGACTCGAAAGTCATGTTATTTCCATCACGTTCTGTTTCCCGTGACTTTAAATACGCATAAATGGTGCAATTGCACCCAGTCAAGTCTCAGTCACTTCACCAAGTGACAGAGGTCGTCCCCACTCAACCACAGCTAACATTGTTCAACCTTGTAGAAGGAGCATAGATTACTTTGATTCTTGACGGGAAGCATTCTGCAGTAAGGGTGTGAAGCCTCCGCTTGATGCCAAAGTTGGTCTGGACGCAGAAGTACACGTTTTACCGATGCTAGGAGCAGTTGACGTTAAATATGAGACTCTCTGCGCACACATGCGTACGAGGTATGTAAATTTTGGATTCCCGCTGATATTGCAAAGTTGCTGTCACAAGAAAAAGTGTCCAGCTACACCCAGCAGCGTTTTAAGTTTCATAGCACAAGCTCAGGACCAACATGTCTAGATGTCAGCAAACAGTATAACTTCATAAATAAGAAATGATGCTTCGTCATGACGACCCACATTAAAGTTATTACAGTGCTACATGATGACTAAAGCTCATATGGAAACTTTGTAATCAAACAAAATGAAAAAGTGGTGTTTCAATGCTTGCTCACAGTCTTTATAGTCGCATTGTCAGGTCAATAGCGTAAATGAGTAGGTACATAAGAGCAACATTTGGTTTCTTGCATTTGTTCATCCCGATTGGGTCCATACTGTCATTGCAGCCAACTTCATACCTTATGACAGGCCTAGTTGGGCATGGATAAACGCAACTCTCTTAAAAACTATTCCACTTTAACGTATTGTTAAATGATATCTCAAGTGCACCCAGCCGAGTTACAAAATTGGTCATTTTTTTAAGCCTTACAGCAGACAGTGCCGAAACTGCTGTAAGTCACATTTGCCATGCGCACATACACGTAGGTATCTGGAACAGACTGGGATGTGCTTGAGCTTAGCATTCACAAGTCTCTCTATCATGCGTATCTGCATAATACAGTTGTTCACCGAGGGACGAGGTCACTGCTGTTATGGAGGGAAATACATCAAAAGTGGTGGTGAAAATATTTTGACCTCTTCACAAGCCACTATTAGAGCGTTGGAGACCAAAAAAAGTCACCTTCTAAAGACTTTCTATCGTTTCAGACCGTTTCCCAAGCTGGCGAGACGTCTACGTCGACCCTAAGCTACACCCCAAGACCCGAAGATTCCGGGCGGATCCTCCGGTGCAGAGCGGCGAACCCGGAGATCAATGCCGGGGTGCTGGAGGACAGCTGGAAGCTCAACGTACAGTGTGAGTACCAAAAAAAGATGGGTTTTATTTTTGCCCCCTCTATTTCTGACACTTTACAGTCTCGTAAAAGTCGAGCAATTTGTCCCTGCTTGTCCTTGCCCTCCGTTAACCCCCCCTTATTCCTCTCCTACTCCCCCCCCCGCAGCATTTCATTTCCCTGTTGTCGAGAGGTCGTGTGTCTGTGGGGACTTCACACACACGGAGAAGTGCACGTATGATTAATTCAAGTGTGTGCACACATATGAATAACAGATGAGTGGAACCATTCAAGGTTGGCGCTTGACGTATTTATACGGTGGCGTCGTTTTTGCACGCCTCACACGTTGTCACTCCATCCTCTCTCTTTTTCAATCCTTCTTCACACATTTTTAGCTCTTGAATTGTGTCTCGAGTCCCACATCTGTGGCAAAGCCAAGCATTGTACACTTGTACAGGTTGGCTCGGACTTTTTGTCCGCAGTGACGTTGCGTTACCATGCGTCACATATTAAGGGTCATTCTTTCCCTTAGTAGACCTAACAGCGCCAGTGCTACTGTATGACACCGACTGCATTAGTTGCTCTGTATGCTTAAACTAGCGGATTCGGCCCCTGTGTCTGTCTGCCACCTCTGTGCCGATCATAGACAGCTGGATGACCAGGGTATTTTGCACTGAAGTGTCTGACAGTACGTGATCACTTTTTGTAATATATTTGCACATATGTGGACGTTTGCTTGACTGGTAACAATATCCTTCTTGTCGTCATTGCATTTGTCTCTTGAATGTTCTCTAAAGAAATTTCTGGCCTTAAAGGTCAATGGGGCAACAGGCAAGTGAAAAGAAGTCTAGGTCTCTCCCTTCTTTTTTAACTGCCGGTCAGCCCCATGACCGAAATACACAAGCAGAGGAAGCAAGAACCACTCACATCAACATAGGCCTTGCCTAAGCAGTGAGCAACGACAACAACCTCACCCTCATCCATTGCCTTGCCCTCATCCATGGTTTCATCGACAGTGTCGTCTGCAGCATTATTGCCATCAAATAAAACCTTCACCAAAGATATCTGCTATCATTCTGATTGAACTGTGAGTGCTGATGGCAACACTGTTTCCATGGTCTGCGTTGCTGCTGCTTTCTCGTTCCAGTTTTTGGAATCAGTAGCCCCTCTGTCTGCCTGGTACTCGTCTGTTACAGCTGACATCACTGTCAGCTGAGTCAGCTGTCAAAGTTGTCCAATAGAGCTGTGTGCGGGTATTTTTCGCGTCGGATTACCCGTGAGTAACACGGAAAACTGAGATTTGAATGGTTTCGAGGAAATTTTTATTGCTGACGGAAGTGCCCGATAAGGAAAAATGTGAGCACGCCATGAATGGTGATGTTGCTGGCCTGGGGCCGTGCCTGAAAGCCCAATTCTAATGCAGTTACTTAAAGCCTGACCCTGCCCGAGAAAGCAAAGCCCGCAACACCACCAATCAATAACACCAGCCCAGAGCACAGCTGCTGGGCAGCACAGTCGGCCATTGCCAGGTGGAAATGGTCCCAATTCATCCAAGAGTAGAAGAACATTTTTTTGTTTTTCTGAGCGAGCTACCAAAAGCATCACTGTTTCTACTACTTTACTGCCTGTCATAGTTCAAAAGTATCAGGACCCTGCTCTTTTGTCTGGTCCGGAAAGACACAGTTTTAGATGTTCCGGCTTGCCAGAGGCCCCGTCAACTTCTTTATCATCAACCTGACCCAACTGGGACCTCTGGCTTACGGGCTTAGCGCAGAAAAAGAATGGGCCGAAAGAGTTTTTCAAATACTTTCTCGATCAACAGATTTGGCAACTATTTTCCAAGCTAAGCAGTGCATGAAATCTTTCGTAGGTCAGTAATACTTGGCAGCTCTGCTTTCATTAGCCATTTCGTTAACGGCGATCGACTCGCTCTTGTCCGTCAGAATGCTCGGCTGTGGCCTGGGGGCAGAAGAGCATCAGCCTCTCATAAGGCGGCGATCGACTCGCTCTTGTCCGTCAGAATGCTCGGCTGTGGCCTGGGGGCAGAAGAGCATCAGCCTCTCATAAGGCGGCGACCGACCGGACCATGTTGACGAGGGACTTCATGTGCTCCCCTGTTGTGTAGTTGTCTCTGCCCTGCTGCCACAGCTGATCGCTTGCTCAACCAACGCCAGGCGAGCCAGTTGCAGCTCTCCATTAGATCTCTGTAAGTCAGTGGCTAGAGTGGCAACCCTGCAAGCTGCAGCATCAGCACCCGAGGTACTAAAATCTCGACTCACCAAGCATCCCAAGAACCACTTTTGCCTGCTTTTGTAGACAAAACAATCATAAGCTAGTAGTATGTTCAAGCACTCATTTTAAACGCCTCAAACTGGCCTGGCTTCAGGGCCTTAAAGAAATTGGCACACATGTACAACATTGAAAATGGAGCGGGGGCATGGAAAAATACATGATTATGCAAATGCGTTAGGTTAGGTTATGTACAGAGGATGTAGATAACCTATGAAACCTCTTATACCTTCATCTTATGTAGTGCACATACGTATAACTCACCTGTTCTGGTATGAGAACTGGAGGTGCAAGAGCTACGAGAACTACAAGAGATATGAGAGTAAGAGCTGCAAGAACTACGCGAGGTACGAGAGCAAGAGCTACGAGAACGACAGAAGCTACAACAGTGGGATCCATGAATGCGGGAGCTATGATACCGGTAACTACGAGATCGAGACCTATGAAAGGTCCACTTTCCTGCAAATGCATCAGAAGACACGTCAAGTACGTTTGTATTTCTTTTGCTGTTGTGGACATCTTTTGCCTACATAGGTTCCTTTCAGCCGATGAGCAGGTAGATGTAGTCAGGTGATAGCTGTCCCACAGGTGATGGCGCAGTCACCCTTGCAATCACCCCTGTGATCTAGAAAGACACCTGGCCTCACTGGCCTTGAAGGACCACATTGGATGTTGCTGGCGACGCTGATGCATCAGCTGACCAGTGACGTGTTCGAGTAGCCTTCCTTAATGTTGCAGAAACACTCGTGACATCCTTGGAAAGCTTGAGATCTTCGCAGTTTCCCCGTTTGACTTTTCTTTGGGAAGAAGTGGCACACAGAAGACAGCACAGACAATTCAATTTTGCAAACTACAAAGTTTAAATAAAGTTATACAGTTAATATCTGTACATAAAAAGAGCGAGGGTGAAAAACGTCAACATTCTATTGATCCTTGGATACAGTGGATGAGTAGCGATCATTTCAATTGGGCCTGACTCCACTTTTTGCGCATGGTTGCATTTGCAGCACTTTCGATCTCACCCGAGAGCGTGATCAAACCCATAATGAATGAATGACCCATTGCCCAGGGTCACCAGTCCTCTATGCATCTCAGATGATCGTTATATCTATGTTGCAGAACTCGAGTGATCATTATATCCATTATGTCATCAGGAAAGAAATGCTCTTTTGAATGGGGACACCACATCTTGACATCCGATGATCGTTATAAGCGCGTTCCAGTGTATTGACCAATAGCAAGATTCTCTTCTGGCTGTTGACACATTGGTCATTCATATATGCCCTAAAAGCAATTCCCGCCACGTCCAAAAGATGGTGGTAAAAGGTGAGGAACAAGAAGTCTAAGTCTCTTCGTCTTTTCTTGCTGCCAGCCAGCCGTGTCACCAAAATGCACAAGTCGAGAGAATAAAAAGCTCTGACTCCGACACATGCCAAGTTGTTATTCCATCCAGTGCACTAGAATTGGTGCCAAGTTTGGCACTGGTGCTCAAATAGACAGTACTGACAGTACTGTTACTGTGGGTGTCCTTGTTGCCTTTGTCTGGTGCCACCATTTTGGCACCTCTTCAGTGTTCTCGCATATGCTGTCAGTCGGAGGGGCAACCAATGCACGTGCGTCCTCTGCACTGTTCAGGAGCTGCAAAGCAGTCCTCTTCTTCACCCAACCCAAGGGATGTCTCATACGAAATGGGGTGGACATCTGAGAGTATTGTGCAGCTGCTGTCGAGGTCTACACCGATCAGGGCTGCCATTGTCCTTCTACAGAATGCTAATGGGAACACTAATAGTGTCACATTAGGCACCTGATGATGTCTGCAGTTGAGGAGATCTGCCTCGTTCATAATGTTCTGAACCAATCAGGAAGTCCGGTCCCACACAGTCCAGCACCTGTTTGTTGTGGGACAAAATTGGACCCTGGAGCCCAACATGTCCAGTTCACCCTACACCATATCACCCCCCCCCTCCCAACCCGGTGGGCAGTGCCCGAGCTACAAAGTCACTCTTCCTTTGGCAGTGCGATGTTGTTGCAGTGGATTAGGAAATCCGACTATGACCTCAGCTCTGCTAATGACGAAACAGTCGAGACCAACCTGAACTTGCCCTCTTACATTTTCTATGAACTCGTCTCATTCCTTCTTACCACATCTTTTTTTGGGGGTGGGTGCGGGACATCATAAAAAGATTTCACATATTTTTCTCTCATTTCTCTTGTCCACAGACCCTCCAATCGTTTCCATCCGGTTGGGCAGCAGCCTGGACGCGTCCGACATCCGTCAGGGGGTCGACGTGTATTTCGACTGCGTCATCAAAGCGAATCCACCTCCGAGGACTAAAATCGTCACTTGGCTGCACAACGTGAGTAGGCCGAGACAAGAACAAAGACTTACAGGCCTGTCTGGGCCTTGCCATTCGTTGCTCAATTGCCAAAACAGCTGCTGAACGAACTTTGCTGAGAACAAAAATGAAAGAAAACACCGCAAAACTAGGCCTGAAGTGGCACTGAAGGCCGATGTGGCGTGTCCGACAAGTCTGGAGGCTTCCCTACAATAGGGTGGGCCCCTGGAGGCGAAATTTTTTTCAAAATGCACACTCATCAGCAGTTGCGGCTGATGTGGAAAGTCAGATCCCACCCAATCAGACTGACTTTGGTCCACACAAAAAGATGCTCCAAGGCTGACAAAGTGTTGGATCTCGTACAAAAGTATACTAAAGTTAAATTTCTGAAGAAAGTGCATTACTACTTTTTTGACTAGAAGGATCACATTTTATTCTAAAGTTTTCATATGTTGACAATGACCCATGTCCCTCAGGAAGGTCCCCTGCTCCAACACCTTGTCAGCCTTGGAGCACCTTTTTGTGTGGACCAATGTCAGTCTGATTGGGTGCGGTTTTACTTTCTATATCAGTCGCAATGAGTGATGAGTGTGCATTTTGAAAAAAAAAATTCGCCTCCAGGGGCCCACCCTACTCTACACCCTACTCTACTGGTTGTTTAGTGAGTGTAAGCCAAATTTTGGCCTCCATCCACTCGAGGCTGAAGTTTTGGCCTCACCATCACCTCATGAGTAACTTTGACACCGTCTGCAGCTCAAAAAGCACGCAGTTCATGCAAAACTAGCGTCTCCTGGGCAATGTCAGCTTTGTTGCTTTCCGAAGAAATGCGGATGCTTGACTAACGACTGACTTGGTTGAACTGAGCCACATAACACAAGCGAGGCCTCCACAGGTCACAGAGCAATAACTGTGCCTTTGCACTGGCTGCTGTTGCAAGTCAGTGTTGACGAACCCCTGGAAGCTCTTACAGAGGGCAGAGAGTGACTTAACCGAGTGGAAGATGTTTCGCATTTCACAAAAATATGACTGTGGTATAGATTTTTTCCTTTAAGAGGTCTAACACATTCCTTCTTGTTGCCTTTGGAGCGAATTTCGAATTCAGTTGAGGCCCGATTTTTCTTTGGTATCGAGAAAGCCTGAATTTAAAAAGTCCTTTGTGTATGTGTGCGCGCGCGTGCGCACTGCATAAGGCGAGATAGGAAGCGTGCGAGTGCGTGGGCGCGCACAGAGAGGTACGGAGATCCCGTGTGTGTGTGTGGACGTGTGGAGAGGTGCAGAAGTGTGTGTGCGCGCGCGCGCTCTCGCCACCCACAAAGAGATAGAAAATATTTAGCATTTTTAAAATATTAAATTCCCTCCCGTGTTAGAGAGATGCTGGCGCACGCGCTGGTGTCCTTTTGCACCACCTAATGGCACTTTTGGGCAATTTCCAAAAAGTCGCAAGAAGAACAAAGAGAGAAACACCCACAGAGAGACACAAATTGAGCAAAAAATTGTCTGGGATCCCCACAAAAACGAGAAGCAGACAGAATAACTTAAGAAGGCCTCAGTTTTGACGCAATTTTTGAACACACACCCCTCCAATCTTACCCTACCCGAATAAGGACCCTTCGTTTTCCCCAAAAAATGAAGATATGGGAGAAAACTTTTCGCTGTCACAAATAATTTCTATGACAAAAGAGTTCGCGATTTTTTTATTGGCTCGTTTTCTTCTCCCTGAAAGGCAATTTCACCAAATTCATGGACTTTTTTATGAATTCTCTCTCCTCTTCAGTCCATGATACCTTTTCGGTACATTTTGACCACTGTAGCAAAGAAGACTCACTTAGAGTAGCTTTTTTGTAAAATAAAAAAAAGAAAAGAAAAAATGGGCGTTTCTCCACCCTCCCTTCAAGCCCCAATCCTGTTTAAAAAGTTTCCCTCCAAGTTTTTTTTTTCTAAGGCTGTCAAAAAAGTCAGATGGTCATTTTTTCCCCTCCTCGACTTCTTTCCCTCGTATTTTTGCCTCTGGAGGCCCGGTACATTGGCTCCGATAGACTTCGGATTGAGTGACTCTTTTCAACCTGAAGTTTGTTTCTGCTGAAAATAAAGAAGTGGAGAAAACTTATTTGACACCCTGCTGATGAGGGAATTCCATCAGACATTTTTTGCATAGTTGCATCCTGAAACGATTCCGTTGAATCGCTGGTCCAGCCATTTTTTTTTTCAAGCTGACTCAGGGATCCCCAAAATAAAAGGATTTTGAACAATGGGCAAAATGACAAACTGCCTTTGTTGTCGACTCGATCAGACGTTCAGAACGAGAGAAAGTGGTTAAAGCACATCTATCTAAGTCTTTAAATGCTGTCTTATGTATTTGGTCTGGTGAACCTTCTCCGTGGAGGCTTCTTTCGACAACTCTTTGGTGGTAGAGGTGGAAAGTGTATTAAGAAGCGCAAGTGTTCTTTAAGCCACCTCAGAGTGTTAAAAAGCACATACGAGTCATTAAATGCTATCTCATTTAGTCAGGTGAGGCGTTTCCTGAAAGACGTCTTTTTTCGGCTGTTCTTTGATGTCAGGAGAAAAAAGATCTCTCACTTCAAAGTCCCTCGAAGATCCGTTAAAGGTTGTGTTGACCCCAGCACAAAATTGTACCAGTATAAGCGGAGTGGAGTTTAAACACTTTTTAAGTCAGAAAAAAAAGGAAAAAAAGAACATGACACTTTTTGCTTTGTCCCACAGCATTCGAAGGTTTGCCATCATAGCACACAAGTAACATTGTTAGGTCAACACCCTAAAATATGAAGATGCTTAGTTAAGTGACATATAAAAGCACTGCAGTCCAATGAAGTTGGGAATATAGGGTTTTGACGTTTGCCCACGTCCCTTGAAAGTTTTAAAAGTTGCTTATGTGCTTGATGTATGAAGTGAAACTTAACCCCTCATGGGCATGCCTGGTATATTCTGTAAATTAATGGCCAATATCTTTAAGCTCAAGTGGCAACTTCAAGTGACCTCTAAGTTCAGATCTGACCTCCTCTCAACACTCTCCCACTTCAAGGGTGCTGAGCAACTTTGCTTTCACACACTCTTTCAATTTGTGACCTCCTTTGGCCCCCAAAACAGTATTTTCACTTTTTCACCTATGGCCTTAATTTAGTAGCAGTGTTTAGCAGTGGTGTCTGATGTCAGATTTGACTCCTCCACATCCTTCCCTGTGCAAAAAGACAACTAACTCCACGCCAAATTTGGTCCAGATCTATTCAGTAGTTTGGCTGTCCATAGGCAACACAGATTTCTTTTTTTTAAAAAAAAAAAAAAAAAAAACATGTTTTTAGAACACACCGAACTTTGCAGCTGAGTCTCCTTCAAATGAAATCCGGAATGAAAGGTATTAATTAAGGTCAGTTTGGCTGCTTAAGTCAATAAAATTTTGTTGTTTTCTTCCCTGGGCCTCATTCCATACCTACAGAAGGCCTCTGGGCCCCATAGGCCAAGGAGGGCCCTGTTCTCAAGGGAGACGTGGTCCTAGAGGACTGATTTTGGACTCATTTTGATTAGGAGCTCAAGCCGCAGCAGATGTGCTGCGGAGACCTAGTATCAGGCACTACCCAAGTTTTGTTCACCCTAATCTCACACCCATGACCATGGACAGAACATATTGTCATCAGCAGAGAGTGGCAAAGGATTGGGATCTTGCAATCTTCAAACTTGGCGGAGAAGGTGTAAAAAGAAATTCCTTAAAATATCTCTCTTCCTTTCGAGGCCTGACTGCACATCTGTCTAGAGGATTTCCATGATGTGCTCAGGCACAAATGCCATCTATGACGCTTGGAGGGGACGATCTGCAGCTGCAGAAGGGGAGCATCCCACATCTGCACATGCAGAAACTGGACTGACCACGTGTCAGCATCGTCCCCAACGGAACAAAGCTCCAGTGAAATGACCTCGAGCCCTTCTCGAGAAAGCACCCACAGACACCGGGTGCCGTCGAGAGTGCCAGTGGAGGTGCTGTGAGTGTGCCTGGACACTGGATGCACGGCACCAACTGGCCTCTGCTTGGCCTGGATGGCCAAACACTCAATGTCTCCCTATGGTCACAACACTTACGTATGCGTTCGTTGTCGTTGGACTCACTCTGACACCAACAAGTGTGTTAAGGGCGTGATTGTTTAAGTGCGCCTCCGCCTCTAAAGTATGAGAAGGCAACAGAAGTGGAAGGTTTCATATGCCGACTAGAAAAAAACTGTGTCCTTTGTTCAGCGGCCTTTGAAATTCTTGAGAAAGCTTGGAAGGGAGATTTATTGGCGTGGGTATCATTTTTCTGAACAACCACAAGTCTAGCTCTCTGTTGGTTTTTTGCATCCACTGGACACACACACACACACACGCACGCACGCACATACACCAGTATGCGTGGGTTTTTTTTGTAATTGCTTGACCAGGTGGTGCCTTTCAGGTAGAGATAGGTATGGCTTGAACCCGGCCCGGCCCGGCCAACTTTGCATTGGGCTCAGGGGAATCAGATTCTTTTCTAGCCCTGGCCGGGCTGGCCAGAGTCTGGTGTCAGAGTGATCTACATGTGACTGTAGTGGGTGCATCACATGTCCAACTGCATCGAGATCAATGACGGTGGCCCGAGATTAAGGCTTCATGGATGCTGTGACCATCCATACTCATGAGGACGAGCAGCTGGCTGCCAAGTCAAGTTCGAGCTGGCCAATCTTGGCCCACGCCCATGCCTCCTCCCCCAGGTGTGTCTCTGGCAGAATTGAGAAGCAGCTCTTTTATCTCACACGTGCGTATGAGATTGTATAAAGGCCTCTGTCCGTCTGTCCGTGTGTCTGTGTATCTATCTGTCCGTCCGTCTGTCCGTCCGTTCCTCCCTCCCAGCCGGCCTGAAATTCTTCCACCTCTCTCTCCCATCATTTTATATTTCCTCCTGATCAATTTCCACGGGGACAAAGCCTTGGTCGGGGGCGCAGAAGGCCCTTGCTCGACTCTGGAGCTGGAACGCAATAAGAGTGAAGGAGAAGTGGGGTCTCCGCAGAAAAATCCACTCCATTCAGCACTGCCTCTAATAGAAATGTCTCTTGCCCCCTCCCTCCCTTCCTCCCCCCTCCCCCCTCCCTCCCTCCTTGCTCCTTTTTTCTCGTTTGTCATCGTTCATCTTTCGTGTGTGGGGGGAGACGGGGGGTGAAAGCTCTTGAGATCTTCTCTATTAAGAGATAATGGCAATAACTTCTCTTTCCGCACGCAATTTGACATATTTATACATCCATCCTCTGCTTGCTTTTTATGACCCCTTTTTTCCGTCCCTCCCTTGTCCTCGCATTTGAATGGGAGAATGTTTGACCTCTTTTTTTCCTCTCCTCTCTATCTCTCCACGTATATTGATGGTGAAAAGAGGGGAATTTTAAATTTCCTGAATGCTATGAGAGGAGCCCAGCCTATGGGGGTTCCGTCCCCTTCTGTATTATTCCCTTTGAGTCCTGGTGGCAATTTTTTTCTTCTGGAATATCATCATCTGGGGCAGTGCACAAAGGGTGAAAAAGAGGGGAGAAAGCGAGGAGGGGGGGGGTTGGAATGGGGTACGAATCTTGCTATATACAGAGCCCTTTTTAGGTCCTCCCCCCCCCTCCCCCTCTGCTCAGGGACTATTGTATCAGAGATGATACAGAAAAATGGAAAATTCTGCAGATTTTCGTACTGAAATCTGCTTGTTTCTCCTCTGCAAATTTTGTCTCTTTTTTTCTGCGACAAAGTTTTTCCACGGCAAAAAAGTGCATCCTCGTCCGTCACTCTTTGTCAAACGGTCCAGGGCCTTAGAGGGCCAAACAAAAAGAAGGAATTCGGGATTATTTTTCCCTCCATCACAAAAGTTGGGGGAACGCGACGAGTGGAAAAGACGGAGGAATGTTTTTGGTAACTGCTCGTTTTGCTCTGGCCCCGGCAAATTAGTTGAGACAATTTTTGCATGAGTTTTTTTTGGCTCAACCAACAATAAAGGTTGGCTCGGCCAAGTCTCCACGTCCATGTGGTGCTGGATGGGTTGCGGCAGCCGCCAGAACTCCAAGACCCAGTTCTTTTGCTTATGCGTAATGGGCCCTAGATCTTATCGGACGGACGCAGCAACGATTTTTTTCTTCTTGTGGGAAAGAAAAAGATTCATTGGTAGCGCAGTGAGGAGATAGGAGAGGCTCTAACAAGGGAGGCTCCAGTTTATGCATGGATTCGCTATTAACATTTCCTATCTTACATATGTTAACTGTGGCTGGCCCAGAAAGGCTGTTTTGGGCCCAGTTTGCGCTCAGCTTCTCACCTGTCACTGTGAGGCCCAGAGTCTCGGTCATTCATGTGGCATTAACGTTGCCCGTCTATTGGGGAAGTGTGGTAGCCACGAACAATACAGTATGAACACCTCAAAAGTTGATAATCAGTCATTCATTTGCTGCGCATCCCGGGCCAGTCACAAGTAATCACCAAACATCCTTTGGAGCCTGAAAACTCGAAGTTTGAATCGAATTTCCCGCCAAGATCCAGAGATTGTATCCAGCTTCACCTGTCGTTTCCCACCGAAGCCATGGAAATCGGCAGACAAGAAAAACAAAGGAAGAGAAGCTTCTGGAAGAAGATGATTTTTTGCAACGTTGCGAAATAGAATTAGAATCGGTCGCTTTGGCGGAATCAAAGGTGCGTCGATCAAGGGCTGGAGGCTCCTCCTGAAGGCAGGTTCACCCTGGCACTTTTGATGCATGGACGAACGTCCCCAGTCAGGTTGGCTCCGCTCCGAATCCACGCAGAGACAAAGTTTGGCCAGTGCAAACGCCCCCTCCTAACAAAAAGACAATAACCAGATACCCCAGGGAAGATTAATACAGGTATTTTTTCTCCCACTTTTGCCTCGTTCGTTTGGCCCCCCAAATGTGATTTCTTTCATCCTTCCGAGAGAGGATCTGAAACCTTTATTATCCCTATATATATATATATATTTTTTTTTTAAGAAGGTTTTTTCCCCCTAAATTATTATTTAAAGCCGTCCAAGAGCTGCGTTTTATTTTCCGGCTACCACAGAGGAGAAATAAACAAAGGGGATCTGCAGAGCCTGAGAGTAATTTTTACTCATTTTCCTCCTCGTAGCAGCTCTTACATTGCGGGGTCATACGTGAGCGCCGAGGAGAGGGGAGGGGAGGGGACAGAGTGAGAGAGCAACACCCCTCCTTTGCACCCACCCCAAACTGAAGACTCCGCTTTCACCCCCCTCCTATAGGCCTCGCAATTTACGACCCCTCCGGCGTAATTTGGCGTCTGTCCCCGCCAATTTAATTGGAGAGGAAGAGACAAATACGAGTGGAAGATGGGAGAAATTGTGTATGTCAAGAACATTTGTCTGACCGAGCCGTGGCAGCCATGAAATCGCAATTGCTCCAGCAGCAAAAAGCATTTTCTGGCCTCCCCTTCCTTCCCCAGAAAAGGAGACACAAAAATTGCAACTTTTTCTTCACTTTTTTTTTTGGGGGGGGGGGGGAAGGGGGAGGCCTTTTTTTCGTGCAATCAAGCCGATTTGACGGAGATTTGCAAATTCCGCCTTCTCCAAGTTCGGAGAATGATGCTTTGTAGACGGTCCAAACATTCTGGCAACATGCAGATGTCAAGAAACAAGTTCTGGCTAAAGGTTGAGCCTCTCTCCTACTCAATGTCTGCCAGAGTTGGTTGGAACTTCTTTGGCAGTGTCGTGAGTGCAAATTGTCTAGTACATTTGGGTCTTAAGCGAACGACGACAGAGCTGGAGGGACTGATCTTTTGGCATATTTCCCGCGGGATTCGCGCTCCAGGGAGGGGCAGGGAAAGCCCCAGCATCCGCAGAAGCCAAAATCAGTTAACACAACCTCGTTATCATTGAGAAAATGATAGGAAAAAGCTCCCCTCGCAAAGGGTGATTGGGAAAAGCCCAGGAATTCCCGCAAAAGTGTGGATGTGAAATTGTCGTCATCTCTTTTTCGTGATTTGAACTGTCACCTATGGAGATGAAGATGTCTTGGGAGCAAAAAGGCATCTTCGTCACCTCCGCCTCCAACGTCAGAAAAAGGTGGTTGCGTTTCCAGTGTTTTGGCCTCGTCCCAGCCTTTTTACTGCAGCTGGCACAATGTATGCTTTCCTCCTCCTTCGATCGCAGGCTTTACCCGGATTTTCAATATGCTTGCTGGGATCGTTTGAGCCGCAAAGAAGGCGTCTGCCGGGGTCGTCGGGCCTGCGTGGGGACTTCCACTTCTTCTTCCTGGCAAATGTCTCTTATTATGCTGATGACGTCGAGTTGTAATTTTGTTTTTCATGCCTCACAGCACGTGATTCTGGCAAAATTGCGTCCTCACTGCTTTTGCCATCCTACTTTATATCCTTTCAGGAGCAATTTGAATTTCACTTAGCCTCTCTGTGTATGAAGTTTCTGTGGACTGAATCCTTAGATTTGGCTGTCGTCGTCGACGTCGTGCACTTCCTGGCTGCGTCGTTCACGAGATGTCTAGAGCAACAGCTGAGGGGTCAGACGAAAAAGTGCAGCCGCTGACGTACGCACCGTGCGTGCAGTCGTACACAGTGCATCCGGCACGCACCCTCTGCTCTGCTTGGATCATGGTGGCCTTGTTGACGGTTCTGCCCTGGAACTGCGCACGCACATGTGGCACTTCTGGAAGCCCACATCAAAGTTATTCCTCTTCCTTGAAGGCACACACACGACATCACACAGTGGCGGAGAAGAATCGCAGTCAATTCCATCCTATCCTCACGGAGTTCAACATTTCCACCCAACAAGAAGAATTGCAACCTTGCACTGAAATGAGAGAGAGGCAGCATCAGAACAAGCGTGACAGCGTCAAGGTCATGGAGCTCAACTACCTCCCGCAGACCGTGCAAGTGCAATCTGGCAAAGTTGGGGGTTTTTTTGGGGGGGGGGGGGGGGGGTGGGGGGCGGAAATTGGGCGTCAACAAGATCATTCGTGAAAAAAAAACGAGGCCCCCTTGCACGTATTGTTATTGATTTTGTTGTGG
>JAAUXU010152813.1_pt1 | contig 34142 bp, 27 predicted proteins | sample 7278151 | NCBI WGS metagenome assembly JAAUXU01 (sample SAMN14350113, study PRJNA611818) | marine sediment metagenome | isolation source: surface marine sediment (1.8m) | place: French Polynesia: Moorea | collected 2018-08 | reverse complement strand
GGTTACAAATTTTGGGCACCCATGGGGAATTCCAATTTTCGACCTAGCCTACTGAAGACTCTGCGTGTGCCTTTGCTTACCTGAGGAAAGCGATAGACCCGATTGCACCGGGGCAAGAAGCAGCTTTGACTGTGGGATCGGACTGTTCTCCAATAAGGTCAAATTTAACCTGTGGGTTGGCATGCAGCTGGATCTCTCATCCTCGTCCTTATCATCATCCTGGATCAAGACATTGATATTGGTGTTCATGTCAGTGCCAGCAAACAGCTCATTAGTTGAAGCCTAGAAAAAAAGAGTTGCAAAAATATGCTTGGAAAACTTAAGAATCACGCACGTGAAGCACACCTGCCACTCCAAGATGAAGGTCATGAGCAAGGCAGGACTGACGGTGTCTCCCGGTCCATCTCCCGCATGATGCTGGCGCTGTCTGTCACACAACGGACCACGTGGTTGTTCAGGTTGATGTCGAAAGCCTTCAGGTGTCCAAGGTACCTTCGATGGACGGCAAGCCGAGGTTGAGCCACGTCTCCATCAGCTTAGCATTGATCAGCTTGAGCAGGAAACGATGGTTTGCAAGGCTCGTCCACTCGTCATGGAAAGCCGGTTACAATATTCTCAAATCTCTGATGAATGTGCTTCATCGTTTCATCTTTATTCTTATCAGCATAGCTGAGCACAACTTTTGAGACTTTCTGATTGTAGACATCTCGAGCAAACGAATTTTGCACGTAGCTGCATGTAGCTATTCCATTACAGGGGAACCCATTCCTTGCAGTCATCTTGGCCAAGATCTCCTCCAAGGGCTGCTTTTCAGCTTTGGTGAATTACGCGATCTTGTTGTGATCGTGAGTTTGTGGATGATGCATGTTTCTGTACTGCTCCGCACGTGCCACATTTGGCGAGGGAACTGCCTTTGGACAGCTTTGAGAAAAACTCCAAACTTTGGACAGTGCCATTTTGTGCAGTTGGACGACTGTTTTTGGTCGACCAAACATACTTTGTTTATGATGTGCAAAAAGAAGTCATTGAAAAAAGCGCGTAAAACACACCGGATTAGAGAATGGAACCAAAAGCAGTGGGATGGAGTCGGAGAGGGTCATCTCAGTGGCCATTTACATGGGCTGGGAGGTATTCTGGAAAAATTGGGCCTCTTTAGCTGCTGGTCTCGACAAGTGCAACAGCTAAGCAGCTCCCGTCAGACCACGATCTGGATAAGTATGCCGGTTGTAATGGGAAAGGGAATAAATCCACTCGGGCGTGCTACCCTCAACACTGTTATACAGGTGCTGGCAGGTCATAACTACCTAACGTACTACTGTAGCAAGGTTGATTGATAAGTTCCCCACAGAAACTTGCCATTTCTGTGGGGAAGAGCATGAAGAATTTGCACATCTCGTGTGTGAGTGCCCAGCACTTGCTCGGGGAGCATCTGGCTCATATACATGACCTCCAACTTAGCATACCTCCAAACCTTGCTAGCCTTGTCAGATGCACGAGAGTGGGTCGCATTGCCAAGGCTATGACACAGAGGGTAGATCAAGATGGGCTCGGAGGCGAGTGCACCCTGAACAGCTCCATCACTTGCTGAGTTCTCACTTGTTTGTCATCTGGGAGTAGAGGAAGAGGCCCAATAGGGCTACTCTCAGTACACGACTTGCATCAAACGGGCTGTTGTGCGTCCCTCTAACAAACAAACAAACAATCATGCATTTTTCAAATTTCTCAATTTCTAGAGAATTCTCGAAAAATTGAGAAAAGCTCTCAACTACCGTATACTAAATACTGAGTGACCTCTGAGGACATTTGCAAACAATTTCTAAAGAGTGAATTCCAGCTTTTGATCCAAGTTGGAATGTGTTTTCCCATTGCTCCTTGATTGAAAAAGATCACGATGATGCGAAATGTTTCTTGCGGATGCTCTCGTTGACTAGAGTGGCGTGCTTTTGACTTAAAATGGAACAGAACATAAATAAAAAGATGGATTATGACTGGGAGAAACCTTGGTGTGGTCACTGCCAAATGGACGAGGATGCCACACATGCCAGAGGAGCAACTCTGTGGTAGCATCGGCGACAACAAAGCCCAGCGACGCGAGCCTTGCGAGGTGCTGTCTCTGGTGATGTTTCGATAGGACTCACGCACTGGGCTAAGAGCAGCCAACTGGTCCTGGTGGCTGTTTCTTAAGGGGATCGGAGGTCCACATTTTCTGGACATTCACTGAGACGTGCCGTCCGTCCTTCAAGCTGTCGACAAGGGATGAAAACAATGGGCTCAAATTCTTGGCAACAAATGGAACCTCCAACTCGAACCAAACTGCTGACGGCTAGAACGACACCGTGCACTGCCCACGCACCGGGGCACGGTGCAACGGGGCGAGCTAGCGACGTCGCTTGAACATCACATTCTCCGGAGCCTCAAAAGTACCTTAAAAGTCTTTTTTGGCAGTGGTCGAAGGTTTGTTAAGGAATATGCAATAAGAAGTTCGTCATTTGGTTGGCGCAGGTGAATTGGTGGTGATGAGGCAGGTTCCACCTTGTGTTAAATCATTTGCCAGAGCCTCTTTCTTCCTTCGCATTGCTGGAACTGCCCAATATTCATCTCTCCTAGCTCGACTCATGGTAATGGTTATTGCATCGTCCATTCTTCAAGCTATCTTGGCTTTTTTCCCCACTCTCCTTGTTCCTCTCGATTGTTTTCTCGTTCCCTAATGTCGAACTATTGCAAGTTTGTCCTCCGCCCCACATCCTAAAAAGTTGAGGTTTTACAACGTATTGGACAGAAAAGTGCTCCCTTGCAGACCCGAACAAGCAGCCGACAACTTTTCTCTTTTTCTTGTTAGTGTAGTTTTAACGCGAACATTTAGGGGCGCCAAGTTCTATACAGTGCTTGGCGTAACTACTGCCGGTGAGGTAAAATGAACTCTGCACGCTGCATTGACAGCTGCATTGTCAGCGTGGAGGTGTAAACTTCACGAGGAATCGGTCATCCAGACAGTGGTTGACGAGACACAGCATCTTGAGCCACCTTGTGACTAACCATCTTGATGCTGCAGCGCTCAAGGTGCCTCTACCCCTAGAACGTGATACGCCGAAATGCATCATTTCCCCCCTTGCTTCAGCGTTTTCTCTAGATGAAAGTGACTGATACTTTCTGTGGGTACTGCCACACAACGTCTAGAGACCCATGCGAGAGATGGCACCCTCCAGACCCCCAGAAGATTCCCCTCAAAAGCTGTCAATGCTGCGCGGGAACCCCATTCTACCTGATTGACATGACTTACACCATGCACTGACTTCAGAAGGAAAGAAGAGCTTGGCTGATGTCAGTTTCAAGGCCAATCATTAGGGACGGGTTTCAAGAGCCATGAAGAGTCTCCAAAATTTGAAAACGCGCGCTCACTCCCTACCCACTTCTCTGGAAATCGGCGGCGGACTGACAAACAAACACGTTATGTGAACAGACGCCTTATGTAATGGATACTTCTAAGTTGCGTGAGGAGCTGAGAGACATTCATCCTGCTCACGATGTCGTTACCTGGCTGGCAGTTGTTTGGCCAATAGGTGAAGGGTCCCATCACTCTAAGTTTGAAGTATCAATCGATCTCGACCACAAAATTGGCATGATCTTTTGATCGTAGCGATCCTCCCGATTCCATCTGGCTACAGTCAGGTCTGAGCTACACCCTAAAACGATTGCCAGGATCACTTGGGGACTGGTGAAATTGATCCTCTCGTAATCCTTGTGTCCATCCGTACTAAATGCAGCTAGTTTGTGCTGACTCTTGACAAAATGACCCTTACAAGGGACTGGCCTGATATCTCGGGATCCGTGCATCCGCTTTGCGGTGCGCTTCCGAGCCAGAGGCTGAGTGCCTGAGTCCTCTGAGTCTGACATTCCTGAGTGCGTCTTAAGTTTGTTACCTCGTGCCAAATAGAGAGGATGTCGTCAAATGGTTTTCGAAAAAATAATCTCTCCCCCTCCGTAAGAGAGGAGACCCCACCCTCTGTCATGAACCCTCCTACACTCTCCAGAAGTACTTCGTCACAGCATGGCCAAAGAAGAGCTCTGGTAGTGATGAAGGCATGCAGAGGGGGGCAGGACGACATTTGTCAACACAGCAACATTTTCTGCAACCAGCCTCTTTTTGTCGTATTAGCAACATTTTCAGCAGGCTCGAAATATAGATCAGACTCAGAAAGTGACGAAATTGTGGAGACAAAAAAGCCCCTAAAACACAGAAGAGAAATAACTGAACGAGAGAGGACTGTGGCAAGCATAAGAATCCTAAAGTCATTCAGAGATGTCACATTTGTATGATTACAAACTCTTTTTTGAATAAAGCGAAATAAATTTTATCCACGAGAGTACAGGTGTGACCATCAAGCTACAAAATGGACGTCGCCATTGATCATACCATATCATGTCATCAGGACTTCATGAACCCTTCGGTTGGTGAACCCGAAACGAGTACACCCGATCAATGGGCAACCCACTTACCTGGACAACAAATGGGGGCCTAAACCATGCTCTTTGGTGCAAAATATGTGTAGTCTTGCCGTCGTCATGTGCACAGGTTAGAAGAAATCAGTATTTCCTTTGTATATGCAGAGTAGGCTAGGTCGAAAAGAGGTCAATTTCGGACATTCACTGGTGGGGTCGGGATTTTTTTTACCTGAGGACAAATGATGAAGATGTAGTCAGGTAGTTGCTAAGAAGAGTTGCATTTACCAATGCCAAACTTGATTTGCAATTTATGTAGTGAGCTACTGTAGTAAATTTGCTGTGAATGTAGATTTCAGGTCTGGTGACTTTCAGAAGCAGCCAAACTGGGTGAAAATCACGCACCAAAATGCTGGCATGATTCAACTTGTTACAAAAATATTTTACAGGAGGTCCTAAATAAATCTGCAACGTATTTTACAATATTTTATGACTTTGAATGCCTTTGGGCACGGATAGAACTCATTCTTTTCTTTTACATTTGACTACAAGGTCTTCGCATGATATGCAGTTACTAATGTTGGGCACCTACAGGAAATTTTCGACCTAGCCTAATGCAGAGATGTCAAGCATAAAATGTAGGCCACCAAAACATTGAGTATCCAAAGTACATTAAATTTATTGAGTATCCAAAGTACATCCAATTCATTGATTATACAAAGTACATCCAATTCATTGAGTATGATTGAAGAATACCAATATGTTCTGCAGACAGCATTTCGTGTTCCCCCTTCACTTCCTTAAATGCATGGTAAGTCACTTCTCTAGGGGCAGCGCTGATCCTGCGGGTCGAACCGAACCCGAGCCGAGGCCATTTTAGCTTATGCCTGAAACGCCCTGTCCTTTATGCTCTGTGTTCACAAAGAGGTGAATTTCGTTTGTCGACTTTTCTGCTGTTATTTTTGCCAAGGGTATAATTTACACTTGCCCAGAAAGCCACATAAACGCAACCCTTTCCCGGATGTACGTAAATATTCTGAAACAAGGGCAATTCAATTTGGAAAATTTAAAAACGTTCCCTACATTATAATTCATTTTTCTTATAAAAAATGGCTCTGTTGACGTGAAGTTTCAGTAGAGTTAGACTTTTCCTTACTATTGTGGAGTGCAAGCGGGAGAAAATGAAAATGATTTTAAGAAGAAAGTTTCTTCATTGAAAGTCAGGAAAGATTAATTATTCAAAAAAAGGATCTTTTATTGTCCTGCTTTATTTGTTTGATTCCAAATGGCCTGAAACTGACATTCTTCTGAAACTAAATTTTTTTGTGTTAAGTCATTTACAGCACACGAGGAATCAAACAAAGAAAGCAGGACAATAAAAGGTCACTTTATTTCTTTTTTTATAAATCTAATATATAAAGAAGTAGGACTTTATGTAGTCTGCCTGTGTGTCTGTCTGTCTGTCTGTCTGTCTGTCTGTCTGTCTGTCTGTCTGTGTGTCGGTCTGTCGGTCTGTCTGCATAAGCCAAGTCAAACTGTCTCTTCCTGGTACTTTTGACTTGGTCAGGCTCAAAAACTGAACCCACTGCCATCTATAGTGTGAGTGAGTGCCTGTCGGTCTGTCAGGCTATGGGGACTACATAGGTGGGGACCACATAGGCATGGAGTACAGAGGCAGGGATTACAGAGGCAAGGAATAAAGAGGCAGGGACGACCGGGGCACAGACTGAGCACGCAGTGACTTTATAGTTCATTGGACCTACCAGGGAATCGGGTCGGATCTGCTGGAAGTCTATTAAAAGGCGAAAGATTTATGCGCTTTGAGTGAAGGACTTGAGTCGTCAGTCAGACCTAGACAGTTAGTTTCAGGACACTGGAAATCAGGCGAATAAAGCGAGACAATAAAACGTCACTTTTCTTAAAATAGGGACGTTTCATTGTTTTTACCGGCGTGTGGGTTCAAGTTTTAGGTCTGGGTTAGGTTAGGTCACCATATCCTGTACCTGGATGCTACATCCGTGCTAGTTTGCTAAGTCACCATGAGGCAGACGAAATGCATAGTAATATGTTGCACAAAAAGATGAGAGAACGATGCCTCCGTTTTTCACGCAAAAACATTGTTTGCACAGAATATAATGAGTTTGCGTAAAATATGTCGGAATTAACGTGAGATATGGTCGATTTAGCTTGGTATATAGTGGAATTATCCTGGAATATGTGGGAGCAACGAAGGCTCTACAAGAGTACTTCTACCAGTTCATTAGTTTACACACATCGCAGTCCTACGTTTTGTTTGCTTCATGGTAACCAATATATCCCCCTCCAATTTGAACTAGCTCCATCACCTCAGCCATGGGATCCTCTGGCCTTGCTCTTTTCTGGCGAGTGAAGCAGCCTCGACTTGCGGAACAAGACATTGGACAGCTCAGGCCAAGATCCTCGTGAAATCTACGTATACCCGCGGTTTTGTGCAATCATCTTAGCCTTGGCTGCTTCCTTTACTCCGACAGAAAAGACCTCGGCCAGAAGATCCCATTGCCTCAGTGATACAGCTCGTTTATATTGGTGATGAATGATAGCCAGCATCTGCTGCAGACAACGCTGGACAGTCCTGATTGCTGCATGCGTGCGCTGCCGGTGAGCGACTTTCTGTCACAGAGTGGAGAGAAGCCCCCACCTTATGTTGCCTTCATACTGAGGACAGGGGCGATGCGACACTACTTAGTGCTGTTGGATTGACTCACCAAAAAATGACTTGGAACAAGGATTGTCTGATTACAACTCCAACTCATCCCGGATTTGTAAGAAGAAGTTTCACGTGAATTGACTCTTATGCATGTGGCAGATACCTCGACTCGACTTCACCGCATGACCTATTGCAATTGTGCCTTGGAAGCCTTACAAGGCTCGAGAATCATGGAAAATGTTATTCCAAAAATTCACTTCATGAAGACCGAGTTTTAAGCAACGATTAAGAAATATTATTTGGTCATATTTTGTTGAGAAGATCCTTCTCAGTGCATCAAATTTTCAATTGATGCTCCTTGGACCAGCATCGAAACGCTCTTCTCTCCGGGCTACCTTTCCATGGCCGCAGCCCTTATTCGGGAGGTGCAGTCAAAATGTATTTGACTCAGGTTCAACTTTGCATCACACAGCACATACAGGGTGTACAAGCAAAAAATATCCATGGGCTGGGGGCTGGATCAGGCTCGATATTGATGTAAGAGGCAGAGAAGTTATGAAGGAAAATATTAACTTTTGTTAATGTTACAAGCACTGTTATCAACTTTTTCTAGTCATTTGGCATGAAATTCTACGTGACACACCAATCCAGCCCATGGACATTTTCGCTTACGCACTCTTTGCAGGCGTATTTCCCAAAAGTGCCAAAAATCAGCTCACTCTACTCTCAATATCTTTTCCTGTGCTTGTGTACACGTACGTATAAAAGGCGATACGCGCACGCAACGAATGTATGTCACCTGCACATAATACCTACTTCCTTCCATGTTTGTAAGAACAAAAATGTGCAGTTAGTTGCAAATACAGCACCAGGACGAAGCTTAGATTGTGTCTCTTTGCACTGTTCTCTCTAATTTGGTCAAGTGAGAGTGATAACAGTGTCCATCAGTGCCGTCATAACATTAGCCCATGGGTCACAGATTGACCATCTACGACCTCTCTCCTTACCCACCACACACTTCTTGACGGCTTTGAGCAATTTCTAGACTCATTCTGGCTCATTTTGCTCGCATTGTTGAAGTTACCTAAGTTACACAGAAGTGAGCTAATAAGAGATCACTTACTAGGTAAGAGCAAAAAAAACCCGGAAGTTTTGAGATTTTGCTGAGTGTCGTTTTGCATTCACTTAGCTTGAACTAAGTAGGTCTGGAAAAGATTAACTTTACAACACTCATCATGTACTGAGAGCGTGTGGAAAAGGAGAGGTAAAAAACAAAAGAAAATACGGTCTCCAATACATGGGAACTCTAGTTAGGAGCATTCTAGCAAAGTGTCGTCAAAGTGACGATTGGAGCGATCGGAGTCAGCGCGACCAGAGCCGTCAGTGACGTTGGGAGCGACTAGAGCAGGATCAGGGCGACCAGAGCCCTCAAAGCGACGAACAAGAACAATATGGCTCGATCTGGTGAAGAGATAGCTGACGATTGGCCTGGATTTGAGCACGGTGTGCATGTTGAGCGTGGAGCACATGATGAGCACAGAGCATATGGTGAGCACAGAGCACATGATGAGGACGCCAGGGTCTTACGTTCGGTATAGAGATTCATAGCGCTTTATATTTTTCCCACCCTACGACGTGGAGAGCGCGTAATCGTTGGTTTTTACAAACAACATAGGAGAGACTATGAATGTGCAGATTCGCGGCTGATTACGACCTTGCATCAAGACAGACATTTTTCCATGGGATTTCGCTGGCTTTCCGCTGGAGATCGCGTTTACCTTGAGTGTGAGTCAACATGAGACCAAGGGAAACCCTTGCAAAATCGCATGAGAAATTCGCCCAAGTGACGCCGTCCTCATGACTATTGGAACTGCGGCCATGTACAGTATGACCCATGTATATGTATCTATGTGCTCGGCTTGCCTTGAGCATTAGTGGCCAGTGCAAAGAGAGAAATGTCGAAGATATTTTTTTTTCGCCCCAGATCCCCTACTAAACCGTATGACCCGTATTAAACGAGACTAAATTGTAGACAAGAAACTAGTTAATGTCACCTCCCTTTTCACCCAACAAGCTAGCAAGTTACAACAAGCAACTGTTACATTCGACTTGTGTGTCCCACTCCCAAGCAAATAGTGCACTTTATGCGGCACAGAAATGCTAATAAAGCCCTCCCCAACTTGCGTGTCATTGTCATAGACACACTCGACATGTTGCACTGACTACACTCTACAACCTAAATGAGTCGCTATCGCTTGCTTTCCATGTCACCAAAAGCAAGCCACGTCTGTGGAGCGCTGCCCGTACCTGCAATTATAATAGAGCATAGATAGAAGTTAACGGCCTTCCAGCTAAACCTAACTTACAGTAAAGGCGGGCAAAAGTCTTGCAAGTTCAGTCGAGGTAAAAAAGTCTTTATACAACACTTGCAAAAAAGAATTGGAAGTTTTAAGATTCCTGTCACGCGCGTCTATGACACGGGCAATGGAACAAGTTTTCTAATAAATGCAGGAACAGCAGCTTGATGTTAAATCATAACTTTTAAAGCCATATTAACTAGTGGTTACTGAACTGACATATGTGTAAGGTAATCATAAAACACGCAATACATCAGCTCCCATATCACGTGACTAACGCTTGGTATACTTAGATCAGATATCAAGAGCGTGCTGAGGAAGAAAGTGACAGCTAAGTCTTGCACAAGTGCCGGCTTTGGCTCTGCCAACCCATTGGCAAGGTCTTGAGGTGACAAAGGCATCTGATGGACATTTTGCCCGTGTGATGGTTCTTGGACACCTTACTCGTGGTGACGGTGAGTTTGTCCATGATGGACCACCTGTAACTGTTGGACATCGCCTCGGGGGCCATCTTGAGCTTGACATTCCCCTTTTTTTGCCCGTTATAATCACTGATGACTTCCCCATGACTGACCCAGAAAAGAGAATAATTTTGTTGGCTCAGGCGATAGCGACCTAATGTCAGTAAAAAAAACAGGTGTCTCGTACCAAGGCAGTAATTCAGTACCTGCATTTTCACCATTGATTTTTTTTCGCTCCAGGCACTTTCCTTGCCCCGCCCACTCACTAGACATTAGATATTAAGACATTACTATGCAGGTCAACAACTGTTCAGAGCGAGAGAAAGCCTTTGAGCTCTGTCTTTAAGTTGGGTACAACGAATCCTTGTGAGATCTAGTAGTGTGATCAGCGCCAGACTGCAATATATTGCTAAACCTTTTTGTTGTCGCAGTTGTACAATCGTTAAACCTCGAAGTGCGACGTCTCTGCCAGATAGCGACGATCACAGCACCGCCACCTTTACGCAACTGTCATTGCTGCTCACAAGGGGGAAACGATGGACGTCCTCGATCAAGCAAGCGCACAAAAACTTGTTTCATATATATGAGTGTAGGCTCACATGTGTGGAGTGCATGGAGACTAATGCTCCACCGACAGAGGATGAAGCGACGACGGGATGCTGCAGCGGAGAGCTGAACACAAAACACGTGAATCCTCATACCCATCCCTACACGTCGCCACACATCGTTTGAGGCAGAGTGATACGTCGGTGTCTCATTTCACTGGTCACATCACGCACGATGGTTTCCCGAACTCTTTGTGACAACACGTCAAGTTAACACCTTGAAGCATTTGAGAGCTAGTGATCGTGGATCACACGTGATGGTGCAAGGAACGCTCCGGTCGTCTTGGAAGAACACACGCCGGTGACATACACTGGGATGGAATTTTCAAGTGCCTCGTCTCTCTGACTGCTCCACGAAAGCAACAAGAGCATTCCAGTCACTCAGGATGACCGTTACCACTAAAGTCCAAGTTGTTGTGCTTTTGGGAGTGTTCGTGCTGCTGCAGCTCTTCTCAGTAGACAAGTTAACAATGACGACATACTTGAAGGCCCCGACATTGGCACCCAAACCACAATATGAGGAAACAAGTACAACAGGGTCTGCGGCTCATGTTACTACAAGTCAGCCAAAAAAAGTCAGCAAGAGCTCAAAAAATGACGCAACCACAGACAATAATCCGTTCAAAAAGGTCTTGCGTCGTGTAAGAACGATGGTATCACAACAAATGACCACACATTATCCACACCTGCAACTGGCAGATTTGGCACCTGCAAGTGGGGGCCGCCCCCGCAGAGGTCTGATCGTCACCACTTGGCGCAGCGGGTCCACCTTCATCTCCGACATCTTGCAGAAACACCCCGCTACCTTTTACAACTACGAGCCGCTCCTGTACATGGGCATCACGCAGGTGCGTCCGGAGGAAGTCAGTGTCGCAGAAAGAGAGGCTGTGCTCGACCACCTCCGAGCCTTAATGCACTGCGACTATCACTTCAACATAAGCAAGAAGTACCTGTCCAACGCCAAAAGATCCCATGCAGACCAGCTGATGCAGAACCAGCTGTACTGGAAGTACTGCCAATCCAACTCCCCCCACAAATGCTACGACCCCAACTTGCTCGAGCCTTTTTGTTCGCTCTTTCCCTTCCAGATCATGAAGACGGTCAGACTGAGGGCTGCGTTCGCCCAAGACCTCATGGCAAGTGACGACCTGAATCTCCAAATGGTGCTACTAGTGCGTGACCCTCGAGGTACACTACAGTCTCGCACCCACCGGAAGTGGTGTCCCGGCAAGCCTGATTGTGACGATCCCAAGAGATTGTGTGACGATCTCGAGAAGGACTTCCATTCCGCCGTGCAGCTCTCTCAAGAGTTTCCTGGCAGAGTGAGGATCATACGTTACGAGGACTTTTGTGCAGACGTCTATGGTCAGTCAAAAGAATTGCTTGGGTACTTCAGATTTCACATCACTGATTCAGTGACAGAGTTTTTGAACACGCACACCAAGAAGAACCACGGTCCAGCTTGGTCCACTTTCCGGGATACCAAAACAGCTCCTTACCACTGGAAGTCGGACTTCAATTTCACTCGGATTATGACGATCCAAAAAGACTGTGCCAAAGCCCTGGAGTTGTGGGGGTATCGGTATTATCACGACGAGAAGGAGCTGAATAGTGAACATTCTGTGCTACCGTTCAAGTTCTCGTAATAGGTCAATGAGGGTATATATCTCATAAACCTCTAAAGGCACATTGATATGCACATAATTGTATTGTTCAAGTTTGTTGAGGGTAGACCCAAACAATGCTCGCCAATACAGGTAGTTCAACAACTATTCCTTGACTGCAGTCAAGGACAACCGCGATTCATTTCCTTCAGTTCATGTCAATTCAGTTACTTCACTCATGTATGATGGAAAATGTGATCATAAAGTCGGGCAACACTACCTTCAAGTCCAAAAATGCTAGGATTTTTGTGGTAAGTACTTGAAATCACTTCCACACTAGATTCAAGATTGATCAAAATCGACCATGATTTACGCCTTTTTCACCCGGTCAAAGATGCGCCCGTATTGTGGGCTGAGCCATTTTTATGTAGTAAATGGTATCTATTGGACAAATTTTCGTTAGTGCCATGTGGCCACTGCCACGGCCTTGACCCCAACCGCGATCCCTTCCTCCGCCGTGTCCAAGAAACTGATTGTCGCTGACTCCATCAATATGTTAACAGTGGATCAACCATCGCACTCCTTCCTCTCACTGAGTTTGCCCCCCCTTTCACCCTTTCAAAGATACCCCTGAAAAAACCCTCCCGACAAGCCAGACTCATCACTAAGCGCTAGTCACCTGCAGTCACCTCACCTTATCCAGCCTACAAAGCAAAGCCAATGGTGAGTGATCATTTGATATAAAACACCCTGCAGGGACCAGCGACCAGAAAAAAATGGCTAGTGAGGAACATATTTCAAAATTTCAAGTAATGGTACGCGACTGTACGATCTTACGCTTCGTACACTATGTAGCTTCTTCTATTTGAGCTACAATGATATTTGGAACACTACATGATTACAGAATCATTCTAATGAGTAAAAAATCACAATTGTCATTTTATATAAAATAATATCTGTGTGTTTCTTCCTACTGTTTCATTATAAACGTATGAAATTGAGACTCACTCTCCACCTCGTCATGGTCATATTAGTGTGATCATTGGATACCGACGAGTTTAGCAAAGGTCGAGTTCCACATAAGCAACACTTTGCCGAGCGTCAGTCTGAAGAAAGCAGCTCTGAACGTTGGGCTGTAGGACGCGTAGAGGAACGGGTTCACTGCAGAATTGATCCAGCCTGCAGAGAGAAAGAAAATGCTTGATTTATAGCTCAGAGCAGCAGAGAGATGGACTTTGTACGCAGTAATATGCAGCCAAGAGTTGGAGACATTCGAGACGGTTTTTTACTACTTAGCACCAGAGCTGGGAGAATTCGCACGCTTTCTCTGTCTTCTTGCCATTTATATTTACGTTCACACTGTGCAAAAATGGGCGCCTTAATGTGAGCCACTTTTTCGAGTCAACTTTGAAGAAATGGAAACTCCTCCTCGTCGTCCTCACTATCCTTTTAGACTGAAATCTTGTTCAAGTCTTCTCTACCGAATACAGTCAGACTTAAAAGGATTCATCACTCCTTAAAATTTGCACATATCTAGCATTAAATGTTAAAAAGTATACACTTTTACAAGAAGTGGTAGCAATTGTAGAGCTCCTAGCATCGTGTCATGGCGTGTTTTGTACTGGGTGGACGCAAACGAGCTTTAAAATCAATCGAAATGATGAAAATCTGGCCAGTTTCAAAGATAATTTTAGAATCAGTTTTGATCATCATAATGTTTAAACGTAAAACGATTAACGAAGTCTCAACCCATTGATACTTTCCATTCGTGACTTTAGTCGCATTGTATTTATTGTCAATTTCGAGGCTGGTACTAATGGAAAAGGAGTACCCATCTGGGTCACAACTTAACTTCCCCGAGTGTTTTTCTAAAAGCTTTACGATGATACTTGACCCGGTCTTTTCAACCCAAGATTTCGTGTGAGTTTAGCTCCTCAGAGTCTCCATGCTGTTTCGACAGCGATTGGACACATTGAGTCATTGCTCAGTTCATTTTAAGGCGGAAAGGACTCGTAGGACCAGATCTCATTCCAGGGTCATTGATGCATCCGTCTCTAAACTTATTGAAACTTTCTACTGTACTCTAGTGGTACCCCTACTGTCGGGCTCCACGCGCACCGGCCGTTTAGTGATACAGAGGCTGTGATTCATAAAGTAGCCATGTTGACGATGCTGCGAGTGACATACAGTACAGTAGTATGCGCCTATTGCCAGCCCTGGAAAACTGCGACCCCCTGAACACGTCAGTATAAAACGCATGTGCTAGCCACAATGCCGATGGCGACGTTGATGTCCCGATGACCTTGTTGATCATATCTCTCTTTTATTTTTTGTCTCGTCCTACGAAGTTCTTGTGCAGGCATGAATAACAGATGCAAGTGATCATACAGACCATGCTGCGCACGTCTCGGAGCTGATCCGTGAGCCACATTACACCGAATAGTCATTTAACCACCGGAGACACAGGCTGTCGGATGCGCACAGGAGCTTGTGTCAGCGAGGACATGTATGTGTTGCCGCCAATATGCGAAATGACAAAGGGGTCAGTCAAAACGCAATATGATGGAAGTATCGGTCAATATGCGTATTGACGAAGTCCAGCGACTTCTCGGTCCAGATTGTCCAGACGGGCTGCCCTCACCCGTAGCATCTTCTCTGGACAGACTGTCCCGGGCGGACTGTCCTGGACGGACTCCTCTGGATGGGCTGTCCTTGCAACTTCTCTGGACAGAAAGCCCACACTCTGTCTTCGGACTCACGTTGACAGACTGCCCACACTCGTAGACTCACGTTGATGCATTCTGTTGACATGTCATAGTGTCAACCAGTCGCTCATAGCCTTCTCTTCTCTAACTTCCTTCTTCAGCAAAGGTTACTGTTGCGATTGTATGAACAGGGGTAACAGAGTTTTTCATCATGAAGTAATGATCACCACAGCTATCTATGGTCATCAGTAGACTGCGACCTAATATTTTTTTACATAAAAATAGTCAAAGGGGTTGGCATCTGGGCTGAACAGACGCCACAAGTGCGGCGTCCAGTGGTCAGCTATGTTGGCCCTCAACCACGCCTGTGTTGTCGTGGCCTTATGGGCAGGCGCAGAGTCCTGCTGCCACACGTCGTTACCAGCAAGGTACTCCCTCTCCAGCCATGGCTTGACATGAGCCTCCAGCACATCCTGGTACAGTTGGCACTGATCTTCAGTCCCACCTCGAACCAGATGCTGAGCTTCTTGCCTTCCGAAGTGACGATGCCAAGCTGCATTCTGGATGCCGGATGCTTGAACTTGAGCACAGGGGGGAAGTCGTCAGGGCTAAAGGTGAGGACGCGGTTGAATCTGGAGTTGTGAGCCTGGTTGACCGCCCAACGCTTCTTATCTGAGTAGATTTTGATGGTCGCCGATAAATGCTTCAGCCAGGTGATCAGCCTCTTGGCCTTGGTCACCCTGTTCGCCATTGTGGTTGCTGTCAGGATGTGGTGAACTCTTTGGATGTAAGACTGAAGGCCAATCATGACCATGGCCCCCCGGATGGTCCCGTCCAACAGCTCCAACTCTCTGGCGATTGCCTGCACGGACTTGCTGGGATCCTCGCATACTTTGGCCAACAGGTCGTCCAAAAAGTCATCCGTGATGAGGGCGTCACTGCGACGGGAGTGCTTCTTCCTTTCTAAGCTGCTGTCATTGCCTATGGCCCGTTTCACGTTGAAGATGGTGGCCCTGGAGCATCCCACGATGTTGCACATGTCGTTGACGGAGTGTTGAGCATGAAGTAAAACTCAGATCTCGATCCTCTTCTCATATTCCATGTTGTCTTGTTCTATCTGCGCTTTCTGTTCACAATTCAGCTGTGGTATATCCAAAGTGGCTTCAGTAAAAAAAGTGCCTGAACGTGTATTGAGGGATCTATGAGCTGAGAAAAACAGTCTAAATTTACCGCGCGCAGTAGAAAAAAGCTGCAAAGTGAAAAAGCTGGATGTGTATTAGCTGACAGGTCAGCCAAGCTGACTGGTAGTTCAAAAAACGGCATGAAAGAGTTAACATACTTATGCTATTGTGAACTCTGTTAAAGTAAACCAGGAGCAATGGAGGAAGTTCATCAGAGATTTCAGCAGAAAATACTGCAGTGTCACCAGGAGAAGGGTCCAACCCCATTGGCATTGACAAAGAAGCTACATGATTCTGATCTAAGAAGAGTCAAGGAACTGATTGAGAATGATGACATAGAGAGGGCCAGGGACGATCGACAGGTAAAGAAGTATGACATCATGTGTGTCAAGATTGAAGGAGAGGTAGCGGAAAAGCTGAAGAAGTGTAACAGATCAACAATTTGTAACTACAACAGAACTGTTTGGAGTTATCCATGACACGCATTTGGCCACAGGGCATGATGGAGAGACATCCTGCATAGACTCATCAATGAGTGGTATGGCAATGTCACAAAACAGCACCTGGTACCTGGACCTGGTACTTGTGTACTTGGACTTCTGTGAGACATGCAAACTGAAGAGGAGCCAGAAGTCCCTAGTGCTCAAGTCAATTATCTCAAAGGACTTCAACTCCAGAGAACAGGTAGGTGGCCCCAGATGTATGAGCACTCAAATGTTTCATGACACCCTAATGACTTCCATATTACAGGTGGACATGATAGACATGCAAAGCCAACCTGATGGGAACTATCGCTTCATCCTGAACTACCATGATCACCAGACCAAATTTGTGGTCTTGCACCCTCTAAAGACAAAAACTGCAGAAGAGACAGCATGCACTGTGGTTGATATCTTTTGTGACAAGAGGGTGCCACAGATTCCCCCATCTGATATTGCATGTGAGTTTGCTAACAAGGTATGGTGCATTCAGTTCAGTCTTTGATACATAATTACCAAATATAATGCTGCTCTTAGGTTGTCAAAGTAGGTTTGGCCATTTGGCCTGAGTGCCATATGAACGGTGCATGGCAAGCCACATCATTTACAGTCACAAGGATCTGTGGAAAGGGCAAATCATGATGTCCAAGCAATTCTCCAATGCTGGATGAAGGACAACAAAATTTCCAAATGGTCTGAGGGATTGCAATTTGTCCAGAGGAAGATGACATGAGCAAGAACAAGACAAAGAGGAAGAATTAGACGAGGAAGAAGAACAAGACAAGGAAGAAGAACAAGACAAGAAAGAAGAACAAGACAAGGAAGAAGAACAAGATGAGGGCACCTTTTTTTCTTGTGCAAAAAGCAAGAAACAGTGCTCTTTGTGTGCATGGAAAAACAGTATTTGTTTGCAGTGCACAGAAGCTAACAGAAGGCCACAGGAACAAGCCAAGAAAATGAAGGAGCAGTCCGTCAAATGATTCAAGCCCGCTGAAATTGGACAAACAGTAATGGTGCCAATTACAGAATTGAATCAAGAAAGTGGAGACTTCCCAACGTGACAGCTGTTGTGTTGGCAGTTGAAGATGGACTGTACTAGATTGTCACAAAGCATGGAGTCTTGCAGCAAATGTACAGTAGAAATCAAATTATGCCATGCATTGGATCATTCCTTTCTGTTGCTGATTTTCCACAAGATGGAGAAGAAGCACCCCTGCAAAAAGTTGCCAGGTTAGAGTCAAATGGTTCAGGTCAAGGCTTCTGCAACTGCAACTGCACAAGGGGCTGTCGGTCTGCCAGGTGCAAATGTCTCAAGGACAATGTCAAATGCAACAACAAATGTCACAGCTCTTTAACGTGTGTTAGTAAGTGATCATGTTTTTGACCGGAGACCATTTGTCATGCTCATTGACAGCTGTTTTTTGATCTGTGTGACTGCATTTCCCATGCCAAAACTGAGCTGTGACAACTTGTCATAAAATAGGACTATTACTACATTAATCATCATATCAATAAATTTTTGACAGTCACGACCTGACAACGAGGTGGAGAATCACAATGTGGAATCCTGGAATGACATTTCGCATATTGACTGACTTCCTCGTCAATATGCATATTGACCGGTCAGTACGCACATTGACGGCAACATGACGTAGCTGACGTAGCTTGGAGACGGGGTAAGGCCCCTGTGCAGGTTTTTTTTTTATCCCGAGTCACGAAGCCTCCAAGATTTTACCCAGTGGGGTGAAAAGTAGAGAGGACTTCTAATTTCAAGGGCAAAACTGATCGCTTACTAAGAGGGTAGCAGCAGACAGCAAAACAAAGCAGATGCACATGAGCAAGGCAAGGGTTTTTGTGTTATGCTCGTGTGACTGCACAAATGAAATATGCACCAGGGAGGTTTTGTGACTTGGAGTAAGAAAACCCCTGAAACATGGGTTTTACCCCGTCTCCAAGCTGCGTGTGACCACAGCCAAGTTGGCGGGACCAGCACGACTCACAGCGGTTTCAGCAAGGAGGACCAGGATTGGCTAGGCAGTGCGAATCTGCTACAGTCAAGTAATACATGCTGCAAATGGACGCTACCCTCTCTCCTCTGCTGCGCCTCTACACGCATCTCTTGCGGTCTTCCACCATTGTTCGACGAGAAGGGACCACTTTTGTCATTTTAGCTGCCTTGGTTCGTTGCACTTGTCCAGGACCAAATACAGTCTGTAAACATGTTCAAGGCGTTATAGCTTTTTTAAAAGAACTTTTCTTGACTCCCTTTCAATCAAAAAAGACTTTGCCTTCGCATCTCCCCTTCTGGAAGCACAGCGGACAGTAAATGAAACTACAAAATGAAGTCAATTTTTTGAGTTAGACGACAGACTTTTTGATAGGAGCGACCACATTTTCAGGTTTGACAACCCCAAAAAACAAAGTATGCCTGACAAAGCAAGGGTTTTGAACATGTTCAAGAACCTGGTGGTCCATCCGACAAACAGCTGACAAACCAATTTGAAGGGTTGGTCCTAAGAAAACGTCTGTCGTCTATCGCCCGGCCCAAGGACATCCAAAACTTTCTTTTATCCTTTTTTGCTAGCAATACCCTATTTTGTACAAAAAAAAATGACAATGTAGCCACTCAGATCAAGTTTGTATGATTGAATACCTGACCGGCCTCAAAACTGAGATCAAAATTAGTTTTTAACATTGGCCGTGTGCACGCAGACCTATCGTGTATGCATGTAAACTTAAGTTTGACCCCAAATTTCAGCACATAATTCGTAGACCTGTTGCAGTGAAGTCGATTACGTGAAACGACCTCTTCACTTTACCTTACCACGCACAAAATAACTTTTAAGTTGAGGAAACTATAATGCTCTTGTTAAGGAAACTTTTGATATGGGAAGTGTTTTTATGACATGAGGCACCAAATATCAGCAAAGTAGCTCAACGACTCTTTCGACCTTGCCTACCTCATAGAGTTTTTCAGTGCAATGCAGTGTTACTTCTAGGAGAGCACAATATTATGCCGATTAAGCTAGATAACACGTACGAAGCTTTTACCTTCTGTTTTATTGCAGCTGTTTTCCCATTCTCAACGAAACTCTGCTGTATGTGTGTCTTCCAGAGACATAAGGAGACCCCGCTTAGGGAGCTGCCCTGGGCGGTTAGCTGAGGGTCTCCCTGCCGATTCAGCCCCGTCGGCCAAAGTCTTCATTTACCCCCACAAACCTCAAAAAGCAAAGCATACAACACACCCTCCATGTCTTAAAGTTTGTTGGGGTAAATACTCTACTCTGTTGCAAAAACCTCGCAACCTCCACAGGAACCGCTGTCTCAGACTAAGCGGGGTCTCCTTATGTCTCTGGCGTCTTCTTCTCCTGTCCGTACAGCCACAGTCGTGGATACTCGGGCTTGCCAGATACTTCAGCATCTTAATCATTACCCAAAGCTAAGCTAACTCAACCTAACCTGACTGAAAAAAGTGGGAAGTGTGAGCGTCTATAACTGTGCCCGGTCGAACTCAAGTACACCAGCCAACCTTAGTCACATGCTAGCTAGATCTAGGGCCAAAGGATGCCGAAGAAAGGTCACCCAGCAGGAGAAAATGTCCAAGTAGAAGTAATGGCAAATTTTGCAACCTCATGAGAGTGTAGTACAAGTTGATGTCCTCGGAATGCATCAACGCAGCACTTTTTTGTGTCTTGCAGAGGTAGTTTCAAGATGGAGTTGAATGAGCTTCTATCCTGGAAAAATCTGACCCAACTGGACTTTAAGTCACACTGTGTGAGGCTCGAAGCAGGAAAGCCATTTTTCTTCTGAACTTGAGCTTGTTAGCAAGATAAATCATCAGATAATCAGATAATCATGCTATCAAACGAACTGTATAGCACTTAAAGCATAAACAGTCTTTGGGAAAAGTAAATTCGGCGGAGGACAATGGGAAGCATCCGCTGCAGTGGCAGCTTCTGGTGTGGAATCTGCATCAAGCATTGGTCATTGAGACGCTGAGAAACAAGATTGCGTGCATTAGTTCGTGACTGATCAGAGCCTTCAAAGTACAACTCCTAAAGGTTTGCCACGCGGAAATTGCCTAGGGCCAGGACTGCGTCGTCCATATCGGACTTTCTCATAATTGTTGGGCTGGGATATTAAATGCAGTTCAGACCGTTGCGTGGACCATCAAAAGATGGCGTTATTACCACATCCAGACAATGTTAGTTGACGGAGATGCCAACACCAACTTCCTGGTTCAACTAATCTTCCCTCCGTTGAATTGTGACTCTCACTTGAAGTGGAATTAAATGGATCCTCGAAAGCTCGTTACAACAATGCAATGCAAACTAAATAATCTTGCCATTGCAAAATCCGGTATGGTGAGACTTGACTGCAGGTACTGACATTTGATTATTGAAATGATATCTTTTGCAGCCTTTCGTTCGATGGCAATATGTACAAAAATTGAATTTCTTGCCGTGAGAGCATCAATAAGTTAACAGTGGATCGTCCGTCACGTTTCTTCTCACTGCTTCCCCTCGTTTCATCTGTGCTGTTTGTAGCTGCAACTGACGATTCGGAGTGGATGCACGAACAGCAGAAGTCAAGACGGCCAAGGACTGACTCACTGTGTACTACAGTCCCTGTCATAAGCAATTTCTGCGGGGTAAAATCATCTACACACTCAGCGGTGGCAGGGTTGACTTCCCACTTAGGTTATTTGTTGACAGAGTGAGGCACAACATTGAGTGCAGAGGTTCATCTTTGCGCCCAGATTTATCCTACTGTGTTCAAAAGACACCAAAGTGAAGAGGGAGGCACTTGGGAGAGGCGTGAATTTTAGCTTTTTTTTTGGGGGGGGGGGGTTAAGTCGATGAAATTGGCTGCAAATTTTCGGGCCGGACCCACGACCCATGGGTTTCCCATTCCAAGGGGAAAGCCTAGATTTCTGCTTCCCAGAGGGTTATTCAAATTTCAGTAATTTCACGAGTCTCCCATATTTTCCTGATCAGAACCTGGCAGCGCTGAATTCCGATCCTGCACGTGTTATGTACTGTGCGTTCTGTGAAGTGCGACTCTGATTTTGGCTGCTACCCCCACCAGGTTTAAACATCATGGACTTCGATATCTGATCGATGGTATAGCAGAATGCCTGCGCTAGGAGGTTTGAGGCCATGAAGTTTCCTGACTTCTTTTGTAAAGGCTTGGGCTGACACTGACGATGCTACTGTGCGTGCTGCTTTCAATCAAGTGCAGCATCACCGATAGAAGGTCGTCACTAACCAGAGTGGATATATAAAAGTAATATAGAGTTGCATAGCCAAAGTAAAAAGTTTCTTAGGTCGACGCTGCAAACCACAGCGGTACAGGTAGTCCTGGTTACATGTAGCGCAGACTTACCTAACCAAGTCAGACAATAGTAGAGATCTTCTGGGAAGTGCTCCTTAGGAATGAATGGAGCTAAGATGTAGCCCACGAAGAAGGGCAGCCAGCATGTGATGAAGAAGCCAACGACAATGGCCAACCTCTTGGCAGTGCGAGCCTCCCTCAGGTGAATATGCCTGCCAGAAGAACTTGGGTGAGTCAACTGAATCTTCTTCCTTGAATTGCTCGTGTCTTTTCTCTTCTGGGCGGCTGCACATTCGTTTTGCTTGTTCTCCTCCACGTAGGAGATGTGCAGCAACGAAGACGAGGGATCAGCACCGCAACTGGGGCACGACTTGGGCGGCGGGCTCCTCTCTGCGTGCCCCGAGAGGTCAATGAAGTGCCACTGAACGTTGCCCCCGAGACCATTGGCATAGTTCAGGCACACGGAGGGCGGCGACACACCGTCGGCATGCGGCCTCGCAGCCTCCCCGTCAGATGTGGCTTTCGTCTTGGCTGTGAGAAGGCGACGCAGCTTCAGTCTTTTGCGCTGCAAGGACGAAAGAGAGAGGTTTTATTCCGTGGAGCCTCCCTCATGGAAAGCACAAAGGGACCCTGACAATATCTTCTTTCAAGCGGAACCCCCTTTGGAATAAGAGAAAATGACGACAAACTAAGTCTTTAACTGGGGCCAAAATGACGAGAACGGTACAGCCAGCGAAAAAAATGCCACCTTTTAAATTGTATTTATGCTGTTGCAGCAACTATATTCAGTACTTCAGGGTTCGTGGAAGTGCCAATTTATGAGATCAAAGTCTTTTTTTTTAAACTTTTCTGTCACGTTTTGGCACTGCTCAAACAGAGAGCGTTTTGCAGTCAGAAATATTTCTTTGCGTCACTGAATTACAAGCTAGCAGTGAGCGTTAATGACAGAACATATTACTCTGCTGTGAAGAGTCTTACGCCGCAAAAGGATGAAGTACTAAGGACTTGATGACCACACGAGGATTTTTCAGCATCCTTGAACACGGTCCTTGCCGGAGATCACACCACTTCTGTTTTGCGTGTGCATACAATGCCACATGTAACGTCTGTGATGTACAGCCTGCACATCATAAAAAACGTCCTTCAGAAATTTACCGTTGCTTGTCTGCATGATGCTGATGGATATCTCTATGATTTGTCTCGGAAGAGATTACTTCCTCTTCGTGTTTGCACTCAAAATGGCTGTTTTCCTCCAACCCCCTTTCAGTTATGACATGTCTATCATCATCGAATCTACGCAAGCCGAAAGATTATTACCCTAAGATTACTGCCAGGGGGTTATTAGTTAGGTTAATACAGTGCTCTTGGCATCAACGAGATCTCCAGAGAGACGCTCAAATCCCCCCTGTGCGAAGCGTTTGCCAGTTACAGCGTTCCGTTCGAAGTTCAGCTCTCAAAGCATTTAAGGAAGAAAATGACTCGAACAATTTGACTCTCGGGCCGAGTTGAGGAGACTCCATCACCAAGGAGTGGCCAGCGATTGAGAGACTCGCTGACATTTTTGCTGTTACACGCTTTATCTGGAACGCATTCAGCCTTGCTGCTCGGAAAATGCCGTCACCGTCACACAAAAGTGCCTGTGTTCAAACATTCGTTTTAATGTACTGTAGCGCTTGTTTTCGGCATTCGTAAGCCATGTTCTGTATTCGTTGACATCCAACTTCGCCCACTAGTATTTAAGCTCTCCTCATCGCTCCAAAAAGACCCGCTTCCCCGCAAAGTCTGCATCCTTGGTCTCTCCATGCAACCGTTTGAAAAACAACCTGGTGTTGAGCCTTGAACTCATTGCCCAGCCTTAAGAGAGAATCGATGAAAACCCAAGCGAATTTCTTAACTTTCTTCATAAGAATGATTCGCTGATTGGCAGCTGTTTCCCGTGGGCTTCAGAATTCCATTTGACCACGGCAGTCCCGGAGGCACAGATCAGGAGGAAAGTTAACATGTGTAACTCCATCAGGATCGGGCTGAAGTGGCCTGTTATCATGGAAACTTTCTTACCTCATAATCTGTTGATCAAAACTTGAGGAGCAGCAGGAAAGCTCAAGATCCCTCGGACTCCTCGACACCCAGACGGCCCCTAAGTGGTCAAGGGTTTTGGGCTTTGCCTTGCTGACCCTGACCTTCACTTTCCCAGCCAGTCTGGTACAAGGGAACCCACGCCTCCATCTGCCATGTTCAACTACATCTAAGGAAGTCAATTTTGAGCTTGCCTTAAGTTCTGATCGTCAGATGTCCTTTGTCAACTGCATTTCTTGTTTTTTCGGTGAATTGTCGAAAAATTGAAAATATAAATATGGTCTTGCACAAAAGATATAAGCAACTCAGCAGTCCGCTGTCCTTGGATGGGGTCTTACAAAACTTTTTTCATTTTTAAAGGCTGATTTGCCATCCCCAGCATGCAAAAATAAGTTAACACACTTCAACACTTCACATTTCTGATTATCTGTCATGACGTAAAATCACTACAGTCGACTTCCTCTGAGGCCAAAAGTACATTTTCAGCCTTCAGCTTCTTTCTCACTAAGTGAAGAATGTGCATGAGTGGCCAGAGCCTCACTGCCGCGTGTTTCCTCAGAGGCGTGCATGCAATAAGTGTTCCAGTCTGCCGCTACTACGTGGTACAGTGTGACCCAAAAAGAATTGACCAAAAAGAATTGACCACCGGAAGTTGCCTACGATTTTTTAATCTTTTTTTGGTGACCTTTTCTTTGAAAAACTTCCAACAAAAGACCCGCACTTTGGTAAGTTTAGCATCACAATGGGCGGTTTGAGAGGTGATCGTGTCACGGGATCTCGTGTCTCGGTGACTTAACCACCGATTTGGGGCACAAGTGCCACACCGGAAGCTGCCACTGCAGCGCGTCAAACTCATTTTCTTCTATGAAAATTACGTACGCCGAGGGCTGCAGTAACATTTTGTGTGGCAAAGATTCATTTTCTCTCTGTTTCAAGTCAATTGAGGAGGGAAAAAGGCACCGTGCTTCTTTGTGCACCTTATTGCTCCTTGGCAAAGTAAGTCAGCAAAGCAGGATGCTGCATGGTTCCCAATCAGCACCTTCATGATGTCTTTGTCAGTTTGATGTAAAATGCTACATCAGGATCCAGTCGTTGCATGAATGCACTCCCAAGGACCTCGGCCGGTCAAAAAGTTTGAGGTTGGCGGAGGACAACGGATGAAGTGACTATGTTGGCTTGTCCCAACTGTCTCATAATAGGCGGTAGGGACCGTTCTACAAAAGTATTGCTGAACTCTGCACAAAGACTTTTCGCGTGTTCCGTGAGCACTCAAAGTGAGGCCAATTTTTCTGGTGCTTTTTTGATCATGTACCTAATGAGGCTAAGACTAAACCACTTCGCATTGACGCATGTTGCAGTAACTATCCAGTCATTTCATACGTCGTTGTCTCATGATCAACGCCTTCCAAATCCTTAGGCAGTGCAACAAAATTGAAAGTACAGTGTCATGGTCACTGCACAGCGCATCATCTGCCGTATTCACTTTCAATGCAATTGACGTGTTTGGCGTTGATATGCAGTGGAAGCATCGTATTTTGCGCTTTAAGTAATTTGACCCATACGCTACCAATTTAGACACTTCATCACTGCAATAACGGCGTGTTCAACGCAGGCACAAGTAGGGGAATGCAGGAGCAGTGAGCAGTGAATGGATCAGGAGCGGCTGTCTAGGAATCGCTAGATTGACAATTACCCTTGCGCTGTCACGCCCCAGACACCACACCGTGTCTATCAAGCATGCAAGCATGTACCAAATTGGGCCGTCATTAGCGGGGTCTCGCCCGGTGCCAGGGCTCCTCTGATAAGTGGGATCAGCTGTATGTTGGGCGATAAAAACACCAGAAGGAATGAACCATCTTCATCCCTGCTGCTCTTACCATTTCGCCCGCCTTGCGGCCAGTCACGCGACGCTGCCGCCGCTGCCGTAATCTGTGCTGCGTGGTGGCGGCTGCCACGACTGCCGCCGTCTCCACGCCCGTACGTAGGGTCATTGCAGACGATGCCTCAACGTCTTCTCCTTCTCCCAGAGAGCTCACTTTGAGACTGAAGTCCCCATAATTCCGTCCAGCTCCTCTTTTTTCTACTTCTTCTTCTGCATCATCGTCCTCTCCTTTGCTTGGGTGTTTATACGCACTGAGGCGGATTTCGCTGTTGTTCTATACGTATAATAAGAGATGAGATGACGTACATACAGTCACAGGCGGATAAAGTACGGAGAAAGTTTTTTCCTCTACTCATTCGCGCCACAAAGGTAACTAAGGAGAAACTGATGGATTGAGCTCATGTCCGTACTCGATATCGACGTGCTTTTGGCCCTTTTCTGGCAGTCCTTATGTACTGAGAGCCTACAGGCAAGAAACCCTTTGCCATACAAATCACGTACGGTAGCAAAAGTCGGGCTTATCAGTTTCAATATTTTTGTGCTATAAGCCCCATTGTTCCAAAAAGAGCGTTACACCCATCAACCTGAGATTTATTCGTCAACCCTAAGTAGGTTTTGAATGGTGGGTACAAATTCCAATTGCCTGCGTATTGGAGGCAGTGCTTATTTGCAATGCTGCTAGTCCTTGATGCGGCAGTTTGTCACCAACCAAGAGCTGCATCTTACCCAACGTAGCCGATACCGATATTTCAGTTTATAACCCTTTGTCGGAGCTTTTTTTCTGAACAGAGGGAGTGCAGATCTGTTTCTAGGGTCAATATCGCAGGAACGGTTACGTCTACTGAAAGGGGCAGGTGGCAGCCGAGGGCAAAAGCCTTATCACATTACCCAGGGTTCCGAGGATATCGATCTTCAGTAAACCTCGCGTTGCCCGGGCAATGATTGAACTGAAGAAAGCGTGAGATATTAGCAGTGGCACCCGCCCATGAATGGGACTGCTTGGCCAGGCTGCTCAGGCAAAATTTGACTCAAAGGGCTGGAAAATTTAAGGCCTTCTACTTGAAAACTTGACAACGAAATACAACTTTCTTTTATGTAAAAATTTACTAGCTGGATATCATGCCCTTCAGGCACTCCGCCCAGCTATATGACCACCTCAAAAAGAAGCTGACCTTTGAAACTACACTTCAGTATGAGCACCAGGTAATGCAGGGATTGCTGTCTTCGTGACTCTATGTTTTACATCACCTCGGACGACCGCGGGCCAGACTAGGCCAGTGAGCTAAAACTGCAGCCCGACCCATCAGAGATTGGCCCAATGTGACCCCCACAGGGAGGGAGAGGGGCAGGGGAAGGGACAGTGCTTGCCCTTCGAAGCATACCTACCTACTTCTGTGCCAGACCAGATTTTTTCACGTTTAAGGCTGAAGGTGATGTAGTCCATAAGAGGTGATGGCAGAGCTGCACAGGGCCTCTCTGTAGAGGTGACAGCAGGCCAGTCTCTGATGAGTCGAGCTTGCTCGCCTCGAACGGCCTGCGTCTTGTTGGCACGCGGCAGAACATATCAATTTTTGAGGCCAGATGACCTCGGGCGGAGGTCTGACCACTCTATGACCACTGCTCAGTCACTCCCACGTCCCCCTCGTCTATGTTGAGTCTTAAGTTGCCTTAGGGGTCGTCTGCGGACTGACAGACAAACTTCAGCTTATTTTTGCAGGTTGGTAAGTGCAACAACGGGGCCCAGTTCTGTAGAGCGCTCAATGGAGCTGAAGGAGGGACGATGCCCAAGACGCAGAAGTTTAGTCCTGTACGCAGCGAACAATCCAGTGCTCTCACTTGTGTGCCTCTCATACCTGTGGGCTCTTTACGCTTTGACGTACAAGAGCAAGAAGTACCAGAGCAGTTTTGGGTAAAAACAAAGTTTTTCTACTACTCCTTTACTGAAGGGGGGGTAAAAGTCTGCATTTTGCCACATTTCACCACTTATTTTCACCACTTATTCGCACGCATGAAAGAAATGGAGCCAAAACAGAAGTCTAAGGGGTTCGGTCAGAATCTTTGCGTGACTGCTATTGCACAACTTTTGAGAGAAAGGAGTTCCTCCAATTACCGTAGTCACCGCTTAATGTCGAAGCGTCGGGCCAGCGAAAACTACTACATTACGCATCGTAGCATGAAACGTACGCCTTGCCAAAAATGAATTGTTTTGGTGGTTAAAAATGAAGAAACGAGAGATTTGGAGGAAAAGTGAGGTCGTTGAATGATTCAGAGACAACTGTAAAGAAATTTTGCAAGATTGACAGCTTCATTTGTAGACGGACATCTCTCCACAACTTTTTCAAATAGCAAAAGCTTGGAGAAATCAAACTTTCGAGGAATCAGTCCTCTGTGTAGTATATTCATGGCCAAGGTCACGGCGATTCTGCCATATTGAGCGGTGAATGTTTGCTTCCTAAGGAGCGGAATTGCAACGGGACTTTGGAAGCCTGATACATTAAGCGGGGACTATTGTACCATCATAAAAATGAAGAATACCTCGGGGATGTCCTTCAAGAACTGAAGGAGCAGGGCTTACTGAAGAAGGAAATTGTTTTTACCGTCCTCAACTTACCTAGTTTCGTCCAACAATAATACCATGACTTCAGACTAGGAGAATTGTCTCTACCATATGACCAGATTCACCATCTGCTACACCTGATCCAACAGCGTCATTTGTGACGTGTGTCTCAGTGCTGCGATTACGTCAACAGAATGTGACATGGAATCATCGCTTTTATGCCATACAAAGACTGTTTTGGTGCAGGCCACATGCAGTGTGTCACTTCTGGTTTTTGAACAGTTGTTTGAATGCGCAGAAACTATTATCCGAACCTTTTTGGAAAAAATGCTACAAATATGTTATCAAGGCAGCTGTGATGAAGGAAACCTCTTATGTCAGTCTCCCCAAATGCCACAACTTTCAGAAAAAACGTTCCTCCCGATTCTAATTGAGTTTAGACTACTTGGAAAGTAAGAATGTGTCAGAAGTTTTGGTGAAAAAAGAAATGTCGAACAGAAACGGGCATCAGAAGCGTTGCAATGACAAACCTAGTTGAAAAGTCAAATAAATCTTTTACCTGTGCTAATGTAATCAAAAGTTCACTTTGATATTTACGTGGGGACCATTTCAGCGACCTGGCTGAAACTGCTATCATTGTTGACGCATCATCCTTGTCTGTCCAATCCTCCAGTCCTCCAGTGAGCCTGAGAAGTCGGATTTAGAGTGGTTGCCGACCATGAAGAGTCAGACATCTGGTAGCATCTCTTGGTCCGCAGCAGCAGCAAAATCCACCCACAACTCAGTCATCAGCGTGGAGGAGCACTTCCTTGCCTTTCATTACTTCACACTTTGCTCTCTCTCTCTCTGGATCCCCTGAGGTTGTCCTTGGAAGGATCGCAGCATTGAATGGACTTACATTTCACTGTCTGCCTACCAGCTCGGAAACCAGAAAAGGATGATTGACCAGAGGCCGTCAGATGCCCACGTCTGCCAAGGGAATCAGATCTGTGGTAATGTAATGTGGCAGAAGAAAGGCTCCCCTAAATCAAAAAGAAGGGTTGCTTATGAGAAAGAGTTTCCTATCATGAGTAGATCAGCAACAGCAACCGGAGACAGCTACGAATAACCTGCACTGCTATGGAAAGGAAGTCGTGGAACTGGGAACGCTCAGAATCAAAGGCCAAGGCCTGCATAGAGGACTATTGACCTGATATCTTGGGAAACTGTTAGGCTTTGAACTTAAGCAGAATGTCTTCGGAGAAAGTTCGGTACCGAGGAGTACAGGTAGAGAAGGAACAAGATTCTCCCCGGATTGAGGTACGAGGATGATGAGGATAACACTGATAATGACATAAATGTGATGAAGAATGTTTCACTTACGATCGATCGTTGTCTGCTCTTACGTGTATGTCTTTTGTTGCGTGTCGCGGATGAGCTCACGTACTGGGTGCAAAATCGTGGCTATAGCGAAACCTACCTGTGGGTGGCTGACACGCCGTGTATGAAAAGCAAAAGCCTTGTGAAGTGAAGGATGGAAAGCAATCAGACACTGGCAAAAGTGCGACGTTGGCGTTCCCGTGACGCTTGGCCCTACTTGACCATGACTACCCTGAAGCATTTGAAGAACTACATCGTGAGGTCTACACTTCAGTCAGCATCACTCAGTTCAGGAGGAAGAGCTCTGTTGCGTGGACAACTGCCATAACAATGAGCAGGGATATTACTCGTGGGATGAAATTTCATCGCATCCTCAAAATGCGGACGATCGCCTTCAATAGCAGTCAAAAGCAAAGCCCCAGGAAGGGAAGGCCTGTGGAAGGCAAGTCCACATGTAGTGCTTGGTTTGGAGCATTTTGTTGGCGGCAAAAAAGAGAGACGATCAAGACAGTCCATCCGACGATCCATCAACAGTCCTTGCCGTTAGTAATTGCGTCGACCATGACAATCTCGTACGCTGTACTGAAGAGTGTAGGCTGTATTTTCCTACGCACACAATTCACCACCATTCAGAAGCAGGCAGCAGATGTAAGGAGAGAAAAGAAGAAGGATACCATGTTCAAGAGACGCACAAGCTGTCTTAGGATGAAGAGCCTGGGGGAGGAAATGATGACCAACTCTGAGTCAGCTTACTAATCTTAACATTCTTATGATCTTGCCTAATCTCAGTTAATGCCTTTTGTTTATGGCAGAAGAGGAGTACTCATTTGAGAGGGACGTGGAGCACCTCATGGACTGTCCAGATGGAAGATGCTCACGTTTGTCTCAGTATCCACGCCAGCCTTTCTTGTATTCCTTTGACATCCCCTGTGACAGTTGATGACTTCTTCTCATACAATATTTCGGCAACACAAAAGGCTACAAAGCTGGTCTCATTGGTTGGTTTGGAGAAAACGAAGAGAAGCAAAAACAAGTGTACACAGACAGTAAAGCCAGAGGCAGTTCCATTCTCTACATTTGTGCCAACAGAAAAGAAGGTACTTAGAGACTAACTTCATCGTGTTTTGATACACATGAGTGATGGCAAATTGAATCGTGCAAAGAACATTTCTGTGAAGGAAAAAAACCATGCTTCTTTTGGTCAAGAGAAGCTGAATGTCTCATTTTCAGTTCTTGGAAGCTTTTTTTTTAGACAGGATGATGTAGCAGACCGTCCAGGCAGTCCAACTGCTTTCCTCAAGCACACGTGTTGTTGCATCCAGGGCAAAACTATCTGTGCAGTCTCTCATTGGCATTAGCTCCTGGGACGCATCCACCACTAATACTGATTTTGCCGTCTTCCTGACACTCTCCAACCAGCAGGAGACTCTGTGTTAGTACCAAAGCTTTGCCTTTTGGTAGCTTGGCGAAAGCGGCCTTCACTGAGGAATATTTTTCCTGTGCCAATGATAAATGCTGTTGGCTTCTTCACTCAGTGGAGAGGAATGTTGAAGCTGTTGGCATCCATGGTCCGTGGTCCACCAGATTGTGGCTTCAAGATGCTACTGCTTAAACTGCTTTGGTTACAAGACGTATCTGCCACCCAAAAATAACTCGCACGCACTATGAATGAACTCCTGGCATCCCTCTTCGCAGAACCAGCAGTTTTACTCTTGAGTTTTTCCTGGCAAGGTATGATGATTGGAGTACCTTTGTCCCATCAGGGCTCTGATAACTTTTCCAGACTGTCCTTTTGAAGTTTCATATGTTGTCCTCTCATTATACCAGGATAGTTTATCCAGTGCTTGTGCGGGTGGTCAGATGTGGTCCATCTTTTGCGCCACTGTTCATAGTTTACCTCCCACATGGATTGTTTGCCAACATTAACCAGTAGGGGGGACTGCCCCCTCCTATCCTCCAGCTTCAATCTGTGCTGAGTTGTCAGCTTCCTCATTGAGTCTGTGCCCAACATGTGCCTGTACCAATCTCACTGTCACCTTTTTGTGGATTCCATGTTCTTTAAGCTTAGTAACGCAGTTTTCACAGTGTAAGTTGCCTTCCTATCAAATGCCCGAAGTGCCACTTGGATGTTGACAAAAAATCTTGTGTCCTGTTTCTTTCCAAAGTTAGCACATCAGCTGCCTGGGTAATGGTGCAGGTCTCAGCGTGAAATACCGATGATCTTTTGCCCAGCGCTTTCATGATTATAGTGTTGTTGCTACCATAGACCAGCAATACTCAAGAGACACAGTGCGTGTTGATGCCAGCTGATCATCAATGTATTATACAAACAAAGCTTAAAAAGACATTCGTTAAGGAAAGTTAAGCAGAGGATAAATACTGAAATAAACTGATCTTAAATAAGAGCTGAAAAGCAGTACCGTACCATAACAGGAAGGTGAAACAAAAAGGCAACTTTATTCCTGCATATCTCCTGCACTGGATGATAAAAAATACTTTGCATGAACTTATTCAAAGGGAAAGGAGTGTATTGACACCTTGAAAGCAAAAAAGATTGCTCATATTGCAAAAAAACTGGAAAGTGTTATTCTGAAACTCATAAGATCCAAGGTGTTGGCAGTAACATGAAGGTGAACAGTCTATAACTCAAGTATGAACAGAATAAAAAGTGCATAAAAGTGACAATTCTTCATTTCCTTTGTTTTCTAAGCATCATTTTGAAAGGGACAGCCTCTTTTAGAAGAAATTTAAAGTAATTTGGAAGACATAGTTTGTTGCTGTTGACTGTTGACTGTAGTTCACCTTTGAGATAGCTGTCATTCCTAATTCTGAGATGACATGTTCACCTTCGAATTATCTAAAGAATACCTTTGTGTTTCAGAAAGAAGATGCAGTAAAAAAGGGGCTTCTCCATGAAAATTGAAACTTCCTTTGCCAAAGCATAACTTCTTTCCTTATGATTGCATATTTAAGAATTTAATAAAAAGTGTTGACAAATCCACTTAAGAAACTGGAAAGTTCTACTGGACCACCCATCAGAAGCAAATTTTCATTTCGTTGTATGGCTCAATGAAGGAACAATTGCATGCAGAAAAAAAATTCCTCATGAAATTGGTGCTAAAAAGTTGGTGCATTAAGAGGGAATGAAAGACTTTCTGATCAAATGTATTCAAGCGCCATGACTTATGAATGCTAAAAAGTTGCTGTTCATCTTCATGTTATCATGTGTGCACCTTAGGGGGAGTGTTTACCTCCATGTTAGGATACGGTACTTTTAATACTGCTCTGAGTACTGCTATTTTATAAGTTGCTTCAAAAAGGGTGGGAGAATCTTTTCTCTAAGAAATTCCAAATTTTTGGGAGGAGATCAGTGAACAATGGCTTGAGTGAGAGCTGAATATCTGAAAAATTCTCTCTGTATTCACAAGTTCGTGCTCACTATTCTGGGTGTTCTACTAGCAAGAGACAGTTCATTTACTGTATCAACAGTACTTCAGCACAAGAAAAAATTAATCCATTCATGAGTTGAAAAAAAATTGACAGTAAAGGAAAAGCTTTTGTGGAAGCAGGCGACAAAGTCTGCTTGGTTTGAAACAAAGCCCTTTGTCCACGACGAGGTCCGCATCTCAGTGTTTTTTCAGTACTGCTTGTGTAGTGAAATAACTTGTTCTCCTTCTGATGAAATCATGGAGAGGGTTCATACAGTGTGAGCATGAATCTGTGAATGCAGAACAACTTTTACCATATTCGGCATCAATTTTCCCAACCCTTCCAATTTTGGCTAAAGTTTAAGAAACGTTGTTAACGATTCCTTTCTTCAGAAGGTGCTCTACTGAATAAGATTTTGAATGGAGGCTCCTTGCTCGCACCCACAGTTTTAGCAGCCCTCTTCTCCGACCTACCTTTGCAAGACCTTTGCAAAGGTCTTTGGGAGGTCCAGACAAAAAGTGTTCGACTATTTTACTTGAAGCACCACATCGCTACCTATACAGTTGGCGTATTTTGCGAAATTGCCAAAAAAATCACCCCAAATCACCGTAAGGGACAGGTGCTAGGAGTACCAGTGCCTCCTTCAGTACGTACAGTCCTTCAGTATTTTGAGGTCACTTTTTCAGTAGTAAAATGCAATTTTTTTTTGCTAGGAGAAGGGCTCGGTTCCCCCTTCCTCCCCTCTGGGGGTAGGGACCCCAGGTCTCCTGCTGGGGGTGAGCCCAGAGACCCCCCACATTTTTTGGGGCAGTTCAAAAGTCAGCATACACCACTTCCAAGTATCATAACTTCCTCAATACTGCAGCTACGCAAATTCTTTTGACATCTTTGAAAAACTTGAAGCCTCAGCAGTTAAACTTATTTACTTCACTCTGAATGAAAATCAATGTATATGGCACTTTATGGCAAGCTTTCCACTGATGCAAG
>JAAUXU010123175.1_pt1 | contig 34142 bp, 35 predicted proteins | sample 7278151 | NCBI WGS metagenome assembly JAAUXU01 (sample SAMN14350113, study PRJNA611818) | marine sediment metagenome | isolation source: surface marine sediment (1.8m) | place: French Polynesia: Moorea | collected 2018-08 | reverse complement strand
TTCGGTTCCCAAATCCTCCAATAACAAGACGAAGAAGAAAAGAAGATCGAAGAGCAGCAACATGACTGCGGGATTCGCCTGAGGTACCAATTTGGAAATCACGTTCATGCATCAATCAAGGCAAACACTTTTTCTTCATTATTCCATCTGATTTTTCCAGGCTTCTGAGGAAAATCGGCGGCGGCGATCGAGTTAGGCAAATGGTGACCAGATTCTACGCACACGCATTTAGAGATGAAACTCTGCAGGTGAGTCCATTTTGCTTTGTCGGCCTGTACGTGTAGAAGTAAGTTTTTTTCAGAAATTCATCTTTGAAAAAGATGGTGCAGCCAATCACGGCAACCGCCTGGGCAACTGGCTAATTGAGAAGTGGGGAGGTGAGGGCTCGCCGTGGGCCGCCACCGGCAGGACCGGTCTCAGGGCCGTCTCGCACAACAGGGCCTGGCACTCGAATACCAGGCCACAGAGGGAGCGCGGCGTGCGGTTCAAGCGGGACGACTGCCGCATCTGGATGAGGCTTGTGTTCCTCTCAGGGAGGGAGGTCGGGCTGCACAAGTTTGAGGACTTTTGGGACTTCTTCATGCTCTTCCTAAGGTAATTCAATTAGGCCCTCCAAAAGATGAACAGTTGACAATTTCTTATTTATTTTGCAGGCATTTCATAGGCGTTTACGAGCGTTCGGCCCAGAAGTACGCCCTCGACAGTCGGGAATGGTCGGCGGATCCAAATAATGTGGAGAAGTACAGGAAGAGCGGCTTCAGGATGGAAGACATCATTGGACAGGGAAGATAGCTTGAGAGGAAATTAAACAAATACCAACAGTAATTAACATAAAAAATAAACGCTGGACGATTATAGCTACGGAAATCTTTATTAGATTTTTTATTCTCTGGGACCTACACCAACATAGTATTACATGGCGGGGACTGCTACGTCAAATACGTGCGGTATTCGATGTGGGGTTTTGTCAACAAGACCTTGCGTATCACAGCATAGGAAACGACAAAAAAGTAAAATCCTTTTTTTTTCTTCAAAAAATCTAGTACGTTAATCTGAATGGCTCGTGCTGGTCTTTTTGGTTCAGGCCGCACGGATAGAAGTGGAACTGGTCGAATTGGTAAATCCACCTGTTGAAAAGACAAATAAAACTAAAGATGGAAAAGAAACAGTTTTAATCCTCACTTGTTCAGTATCCACTTTGACCCCTTGAGTATGGGGCAGCCCATGTGGGAGGACCTGTAGTCCCTGAACCCCCTCTTGTCCAAATCCATCCAGAAAGCGGCGGCCCCTCTGCTCGGCATCACTGCCTGCTCGTACCCCACCAGGTCGTATGCTGTTGCGCCGCCCGCCCCCACGTCCCCCAGCCAGGCCATGAAGGTGGCCAGCATGTCTCCCGTGATGAAGAGCTCCTCCCTCTCGGGCGGGACCTCAACACCTTCTGTGGCGCCGTGAGGGTCGATGTGGCTCTCGCAAAGGCCGCTAAGGCCGTAGTTGGTCACCTGAAAAAAAAGAACTTTGATGTCTTACTATGCTCGTTTCTTAAGACTTTTTTCATCCTGTTCGTCTCAAAAGCTCAACGCAATCGCCCATGGATTTTTATCACCTTCCGTTAAATGTGGTAAATAATTTGTAGAAAAACAAGAGTCGGGGAAAAATTCCCTTTTCTTGCCTGGAAGTCGGTGGCGGCGTATCTCCCGAGCACCCTCATCCTCGACGCCAGCTCTATCTTCCTTGCCAGCCTGACGAGCACTGGGTGGACCACCTCGAACGGGAAGCGCTCTCCCTTCCCCGGCTTTCGAGCGGGGCGGCCCTCAGGGTCGTACAGGTTGGGCATCCCAGTCCCGTTCGGGTAAGAAACGCTCTCGATGAACACCTGCACAGTCTTGGACACGATGCGGACTTGGTTGCGGCTTAGGTCGTTCTTGCGGATTTCCTTGTTGGCCACGTGGTTTACCCTGAAATATAAATTTCCCCATAATTATAATTAAGTTTGAAAATGTTATAATTTTGATAATCCACCTGGTTGTGGATAGCCTGGGCGTGGACCACTCGAGCAACCACTGAATCTCCTTCTCCTCTAGAAAGTCTTGGAAGACCATCCTGAAGGGCGCGTCCAGCATCTTCTCCATCTTGAAGGGCCCCAGCCTCAGGAAGGGATCCCCGTGGTGCAGCAGGAGACACTTTTGCGCCCCCGGCGTCTGCCTCCTCACTTCCTCCCCCAGCAGCTCCCCTCGACAGATCCTCCTGTTGGCCTCGTCCTTCCTCTCCCCCTCCATCAGGTCCTCGTCGTTGTTGAAGTCGCGAAAGAAATCGGGGAGCGACCGGACGAACTTGGGCTGCTTCTTCTTGCGGAGGAGCGTGGTCTCGTCAACCATGTAGGGAAGGAGCTGTAGGGGGGAGAAAGAGAAATAAATACTCTGCTGTTATTCCATACTTCTGCATCGAATTTGGACGAAAATTGCTCGGAGTTTTTTTATGACATGTTTCTGTTGACAAAAAGGTACATACATATGCACGCGGTCAAATGAGGAGACAGACAATGGAGAAAGGAGATGGAGATGCCCAATCTTTTCGGGAAAATGACTCAAGAGCAAGCTAGCTTCCCACAATTTTTCCTAGGAAAGAATACGAAAGGTCATTCTGGGACAAAAACATGACAAATTTGAAATTTCTAAAGAGGCAGGCAGGCAACAACAACCTTTCGATTGATCGGCTACGGCGCCATTCAGAGCGTGTGTCATTTGGGCGTTGTAAGCTACGAAAACTCACAGAGAAGGAGAGAAAGGTGGATCGGATTTATTTAACTCTTGTGCATGTGTGTGTGTGTGTGTGTGTCTACTACAAGTGCTTTGGGGGCGGGGAGGAGGGGAAGCCCCGTTTCGTAGCAACTTGCAATCGATTGGGGCGAAAGCCAGTGCTCTCGAAAAATGGGCACAGAGAGAGACAAGAGAGAAGCCACGGGGAGGGACCTTTCTCTCTTTTCGGTTTTTTTAATTGGGCACAAGGACGACCACACTTTTGGGCAAATACGAAACCGCCCATACTGGTGGTCTATGTTGTACCTGCCCTACAATAGAGGCGAGCGGTGAATTGCATTTTTGTCAGATTCGTGAGAGAAAGGCACGAGGCTTTTATTATGCTGGCGAATTAGCCTGGTGTACGGCGGAATAGCATGGAAGAGAAAAAGTCGGACGATTATATCGGCAGCAAGAAGCAGAGCTCCTCAGGCGGCCCCTTGGAAGACGAAGACTTGGTGTCTCTGGCCAGCGGGGTAGCAAGGGAATTTCTAATTGAGAGGAGGGGTCCTTCTAACGAAGGCAAAGAGGTAGGTGTACGCTAGCAAAGTGGAAACATTGTTTCTTGGATAAAAATCCTTTCGCACTTATCAGGAGTCCGAGGACGGTGCCTCGACCAGACTGGACTCCTTCAGCATGGAGCACAATGCTGAGGCGGGATTGGAGGAAGGAGAGGCTGGAGGAGGAGGGGAAGAGACTGTAGTGGAGGAAGAGGTGGAGGCCAAGGCTGGAGGGGACAGCACCGACACGGGGTTCTCGTCGGTGCCTCCGGAGGTGCTAAGCGAGGAAGGAGTGGCACCTCCAAAGCAGCACCAGCAGGAGGAACCACAGCAACAGCAACAGAAGCCGCGGGTGAGGAAGACGACAAAGATCTTGATCGAGAAGGCGCCGGACGAAGATGCACTAGGAAAGGACGAAGAGGAGGAGGAAGAGACGTCTCCTCCGCCCATAGAGATGCCAAAGAGGAGCATCGGAATCAGGTACAACATCAATAACACCAACAGCAGCAGCAGTAGCAGCAGTAGCAGCAGTATCAGCAACAACACCAACAGTAGCACACACAGGGGGGGAGTGTCACACACCCCACCACTACCACCACCACCACCAACAACAACAACGACAATACAACAATTGCAGCCTAACAAAAGACAACAGCAGAAGCAACATCTGCAACAATTGCAGCAACTTTACTAGCAACAAGAGCGACTACAGCAATAAAAGGAGCAGCAACAGCAATAAAAGTAGTAACAACAGCTGCAACAACAATAGCATCAATAATAACAGCAGCAGAAGTAACAGCAACAACAACGGCAGTAGCAGTAGCAGCAAGCAACAGCTAGCAGGAACAGAAAAAAATATACTGTACCTGTACTACAAGAATAGCAAAAGGAGAAACTATATTTCAGAATCGGGAGGAACAAAGTAGGAGCTGAGGACGGAAGCGGAGGTGGCGGCAGCTTGGATGCCTCAGGACGAGGGGCCCCGAACCGCTCCAACCTGAGGAGCGCCCAGTTCTGGAGCAGCCTGGCCAAGCCCAGGGGACTCCGAGACCCGTCCTCCTCACAGTCTTCCTCTTCGGCCTACACTCCTTATGCCAATAACCTTGGCATCCAAGGAGGAGGAAACTACCAGCCTACCTCCCCCCGGCGCGGTTCCGACTTCGGCACCCGCCACACAAAGACGGCCAGGGGAATAAGGAACATGCGCAAGAACGTCTCCATCAAGACGCACCAGGGAAAAAAGTCCAACCAGGAAGACCTTGCGCTGGCCGTGGTGGACGGGAACGTGTCTAAGGTGGAGGAGATCGTGGAGGCTTTCATCGCGTTGTACATGGGAGAGGGATTCAGGATCGTCATGCGATACCGTTACGACCTCGACCCGAGGACGCTGGAGATCACATGCGTGGAGAACCCGCTTGCAGACCAGCAGGACGTGGAGTCAAGTCCGGAGGGGGTCTCAACGGACATGTTCAAGGGGCTCTCAATACTGCACATCGCGTGCGCCTTCGACCAAGAACAAGTAAGTAAGGAATATAGGTAACATTCTATCACAAGAAAGGAAAAAAAAACAAAATTAATTTGACTTTTTTTCCCTTTCCAGGTGGTTTCTTACTTCCTCCGCTACGGCAGCGCCATCCTGAACATTTCCACCCCTTCCGGCCAGAGCCTCCTCCACACCTGCGCATGGTACGGAGCCACATCCTCGGCAGCGCTCTTGCTGTCTCAGGTACAATGCATGCCATATGATTCATTATATTCCCGCCAAAAAATTAGGCGTGTTCTCGAACACCACCTTGCCAACCGCCATCCATCACCGCAGGGAGTGAGCCTGTATGTGGAGAACGCCTCCCGCCACCACCCGCTCCACCTGGCCTCTTTGAACGGACACCTCTCCTGCCTGAGGGAGCTGATCCGCGGCGGCGCGCCCCTAGACTTTGAGGACGGCGGCGGCAACACGCCGCTGCACGCCGCAGTCCTGGCCGGTCACTTTGACTGCGTGCGCGAGCTGCTACTGTACGAGGCCGACGTCAACGCCAGGAACGGCGACGGCGGCGCGCCGCTACACTACGCCTCCACCCCGGCGCTCGTCTCTTTGCTGATGTCCTTCGGGGCGGACCCGACGGCGGAGATTAGGGAGGAGGCCGCGGAGGGGCACCACCACGAGGACGGAGGGGGCATGCTGGGATCGCTTGTTGGAGGAGGAGGTGGAGGGAGGGACGGGAAGGGAGGGCACGGGAGAGGGGACGGGAGGCTCTCCTGCTTCAATCTTTTACTTGAGCGGATGCCCGAAGGCTGTGAGGAGATCCTGAGCAAGTATTTAGTGTCCAACGGCAAGTCCCAGGGAGCCATCGACTTGGAGCTGTGCTACGACTACGACCTCTTCCTCCGCGAGTTTGAGCGGCACCCAAGGAGGGGCGAGATCGGAGGGCTGCTCAAGGTCATCTGGATGGGGCGCAAGGAGATCCTTAAGCATCCGGTCTGCGAGAGCTTCCTCCACTTCAAGTGGCTCCTCGTCAAGAGGATATTCTACGCCTACCTCTTCCTCTACTGCCTCTTCCTCCTCGCCATCACCGGCCTCATCCTCATGAACTTCTCGCCCAACGTACGTAACTCCGTTCCTGACAAGGAGAGGGATCTAGCCACTGAGATCTGCTTCTGGGTTTCGGCCGCCTTCACCTCCGTCCTTGTCTTCAAAAACCTAATTTCGGGAGTGTACGCCTTTCGCACCTACCGCCGCTCAATCCACAACCTGGCCGAGCTCCTCATGCTCCTCGTCACCATCCCCTTCCACGTCCTCTTTAGAGTCCATCGAGACGGCTCCGAGGTCATCCACTTCGCCGCCGTCTCCGCCTTCGCCACCTGGTTCAACTTCACCCTGCTTCTGAGCAACCTTCCGGCGGCCGGCGTCTACATCAACATGATCGTGCACATCGCGCGCGACGCCGTCAAGTTCCTCTCCTTCTACTTCAGCACCCTGGTGGCCTTCGGGCTATGCTTCCACGTGCTGAGCCACGGCGACGGATTGTCCGGACAGTTCAGCGACCCGGTCACCTCAGTCTTGTCCACCTTGTCCATGATGGTGGGGGAGATCGCCTTCGACGTGTACTTCGCCCGGACGGAGGTCTTCCACCAGGGTACCACGCAGGTCATGTTCGTCATCTTCCTCCTCCTCGTGCCCATCATCATGATGAACCTCCTCATCGGCCTCGCCATCAGCAACATCACCACCCAGTTCCAGGCGGCCGGCGTGGACAGGTTGAGGATGACTGTCCTCTTGGTGCGGACTCTCAACAACCTATTCACCGTCCTGAGGAGGATCTGCCCGTGCTGCCTGAGGGACATCAACATGTTCTCCTACCTCAGGAGGAAACAGGGGCTAGACGATGACGACGGCAGCGACGACGGCAGCCAGGGGGGAGTCAAGGATGCCGTCCCACTCAAGGTCTACATCTACCCGAACAAGCACGGGGACAAGGTCTTTGTAAAGTCCGCAACTACAGGGGAGCTCGTCGAAACAGTCTTCTCCATTCCGCCATGGTAAGCAGAAACAATTTTGGGTTTTCCATCCGGCAAAAAAACACAATATAGTACCGGTAATTTTCCCGTTCCAGGGTTCTTCGCAACTCCTTCAAGCGCCTTGAGCTGGACCTGAACGCGAACGCGTCCCAGGCCGCCTCCGAGAAGCGACGCCAGGAGGAGCGGATGAACGGATTCGCCGCCGAGATCAAGGCCATCCGGAAAGACCTACAGAGCGTCAAGGCGGACGTGCAAGGGGTCTCGTTCTTCGTCAAGAGCATCAACAAGCCAGTGCTGTAAATAGAGGCTAAAGTTTTCCGTTCCACCAACACCGACCCTACCATGCCATCAATAGATATGCAAAAAAACGAATAAAATGTTTGTGTCTATACTCCATAACGGCAGAAATAGCAAGGGAATCAAAAAGCTGACCACCAGCAACTAGCTGAGCAACAGCGGGAACAACAACAGCAACAGCACCAATTGTTGAAACAAAACTAAAACAACAGCGGCAATACCAGCAGCAACAAGCTGAGCAACAGCAACAACAACACAAAAGCAGCAGCAACAACAATAGCAGCTGTAATGGTAGTAGTAGCAACAAAACAAAAGCTAGTAGAAGTAATAGCACCAGCAGCAACAACAATGACAGCTTCAATAGCAGCAACAGCAACAACAACAACAACAATGGCAGTTTAAATAGCAAAATTATAATAATCAACAACTGCTGTAATAGCAGCAGCAACACCAAGTTGAACAAATGTACCAGCAGCAACAGTAGCAGCAACAGCAGTAGCAACAAATTTGCAGCAAGCAAATGAGACACCCACCAAGCAGAGCCGAGGGGGTAAATTGGAAACAAGCAAAAATATATTTTTGAAAATTAAAAATCCGACTCACCCTGTAGTCCAGGCCGATGGTCTGTTTCCTCCTCTTGAGCATCTCGTTCTGCATGATTGCCACCTTCCGGACGAATGCGCGCAGACTGACCATGTACTCGTCCATTACAACCTGCGTCTCCTGTCCGTTGGAGGCCAGGTAGCGCCCGAGATCGTACTCGGGGGACGAGATCAGGTTCAGGCACTCGCGGAGGGCCAGAACGGCCGTGTCGTACCTGCAAATACGCAAAAACACATTGTCTCGTTTTTTCTGGGAAATAAAAAAGCTTATTGAAACTTACCATTGCCTGTCAAAGGCGACCTTCCCCATGTTGGCCAGGTCAAAGTGGTCCAGCATGAACTCGCTACTGTTCGAGAATGTCTTCCCAAATGGCGGGGGGGCCAGGGAGGACCGGCTGGCAGACTCCACCCTGCCTTTGGCCAGCTTGGACAACTTAAGGTCGTAGAAGTCCCTCAGCACCATGACCCCGGTCAGTGCTCCGATCATGTCCTCCTCGTTGGTAATGTCTTTGGGGAAGGCGGAGGCGGAGGACTCCACGGGGCTTCTCCATCTGGAGGCTACTCCGAAAAGGTCCGGAGTCCTTTCCAGCTTGTCCACCGCTGCGTCCCTTGACGTCTTCAGCGACTCCCTGAGTCCTCTTAGCTCCTCCAGGAACTTCTTCTCAGCCTCAAAGATTGCCTTGGTGCCCTCAAAGTTCTCGAATAGTCCGTACTCGTACTTCTGCCTGGCTTCCACGGAGAACACCAGCAGGAACAGGAAGGGGAAGAGGAGGAAGCGCATTGTGAAGAAATATGTCTGGAATGTAATATAAGCAGAAAAGAAAAATACTGTATAGTCGAGGTGCAAACGGTGCAAAAGAGCGTTTCAGACTTGAGTGCGTGAGGTTTTATCTTTAATCACAGAGGCGGAGTATAACTATTTCACTGGCAAGTGACAAGACATATAAAACTGTTCATTTTTTGATTGAGAAAAAAGTTTTTTTGGTGCAGAACTCAAGATTTTTGCCATTTTAGGTGTAGACCCCTGTAAAGGGTTGGTATTGGTCCCTTTTCCGCAGTCCGCAGGGGAAGTTCCTGAACTGGTCGAAGTAGTACATCCATTTGTTCAGGATCCACTTTGAGCCAATAGCCATTGGGCACCCTCCATGAGATGAGCGGAACTCCCTCTTGCCTGCCTTCTCCAAGTCAATCCAAAATGCAGCGCTGCCCCGTCTTGGAGTCACCAGCTGGGCGTATTCCCCCAGATCATAAGCGGTCTCTCCTCCTGCAGGGACATCTTCCAGCCACCCCATGAAAGTTGCAATCATGTCTCCCATTGACACTAGATCTTTCTGCTCAAAGTCCAAGTACGCTCCATCCAAATAGCCATGGGGATCCACATGGGTTTCACAAAGGCCTCCCAATCCATAGTTTGTCACTTGGAAGTGTGTTGATGCAAATCTGGCCCTCACCTCCATTCTGGTCGCGATTTCTATCTTTCTGGCTAGTTTCCACATCACTGGCATCACGACCTTGCCCGCTTGAAGGTCCCCCACAAAATCTTTCTGTTCCCACTCACCCTCGGCCACTTCTTCATAGTCCACTTGTTTGTCCCACACCTTGTCTATCAACCACACCTGCACAGTCTTGTGAACAATCCGTCTGATTTTGGGATCTGCTGTATTTTTCTTTACTTTCAAGTTGTTGGCAGACTTCCCTCTTGCAGTTGAGAGTCTCGGCAGCGAATACTCCTTCATCCACCGCATTTCCTCCTCGGAAAATATGTCATGGAATATCATCCTGACAGGCTCTTTCAGCAGCAGTTCCATTTTGAAGGGCCCCAATCTCAGGAAAGGGTTGTTGTGGTGAAGATACTTGCACTTCATGAACTTCTCTTGCTTTATGACCTTGTTGCCGATCCGTTTCCTTCTACAAGCAGCTCTGAAAAAGTATTCCTTGCTATCTGTGCCAAAATGAGCTATTTCTTGTTCTCTAATGGCATTTTTGATAATATCATTCAAATATTTTGGCTGCTCCTTTGCCTTATCCAAATTGTTGTCTATGACATATGGCAGGATCTTGAAGTCTTGCCCAACTAGAGCTTTTCTTTTTTCCAACATATCATTCTGGATTTTTGGAAGGATACTTTTCATTTTTGGCAGTTGTTGCAAGTGTTCTTTAAGGTGCTCTGGAATGGACGTGTTGTGGAGGTCTCCTGATTCTTCAAGCATGGACATGCCAACCTTGGTAATATCAACTGCATCGTCAATCCATCCGTCCATTATAGCCGTTCCTGCCAAGTCCACCAAATCATGGGTGCTGAGGCCATGATCAGCTTTGAAGGTCTTCCAGGTCTGCGAGGCAGGACTGTACAGATTCATCACACCTTTTGTCAAGTCCTTTGTTTCAATCCTGTAAGTTTCCCTCAGCATAAGCAGAGCCCTCAGGGCTCCAGTGAAGCTCTTCTGGTCGCTGAAGTTCTTGGTCATCCTGGCAAATTCTCCCCTCAGCTTGCTGCTCGAGTTCGAGTTGTCTTTCAGATGATCTGCAAAGTGTGACAAAGCAGAGGCCTCTACTTTGTTCATCTTTCCTTCCGAGTCTGCGAGTAACTGCCTTTTCTTGACCAGCTCTTCTCTTAGCCCCAGTATCATTTCCCTAAGCTGGAGCTCTTCCTTGAAAACCCTCTCACACACCACGAAGTTCTCGAACAGCTCGTAGTTGAAGTTCATGGCCAGGGCAGCGTGGCGGCAGAGGAAGACCACCAGGATCCACCGCCCAAGCCAGGCCATCTTCACGATCCTGCAAGAAAACAAAAGCACACAAACTATTATAACGTATCACATTTAATTTACTTTCTCCTATAATATCATGTTTTGATTTTAAAACTGGTATGAAAAAACAGGATTTTAACACACAACACAGAATGTCTTTCTCCGCTGACTTCGCAACACTGAGCTGATTACATACAGTCTTTTTTGGAACACTGCTTATTGAAACACTATGTCCATCTTTTTCGTCACTCTCTTGCACTGCATGTTGTCCTGCCTTTTTTTCGGGCCATGCGGTTTGGCGATGTCTTTTGTTCCTGCCTTTGGGGTCGCTGTTGCTTGAGGGGAATTCTGAAAAGATTTTTTATTTAAAAACTGCATTTAACTGTCAAAAAATCATTATCAAAAGCAGTTCAACAGAAACAAATTGAAATTAAAGTGTGTTTGCTTACTGCGGGAAAGTTTCAATTTGGTGCATAATTTGAATGAATACGAAAAAAATCTCCAGTTTAAATATTTTGCTGACGTTTATGCGGAAGCATAAGTTCCGTTTTTTTACTCCGCTAATTATTGTGCTTGAGTATCTAATGGCCGAAGTAACTTACTTTTTAGTAAACCCCTTTAAACGGCCTGAACTGATCATAAAAGTCCAGGCCACATGGGAATGTTTTGAACTGGTCATAATAATACATCCACTTGTTTAAAATCCATTTGGATCCCACTGCCACAGGGCAACCACCATGTGAAGAACGGAGCTCTCTTTTTCCCGATCTCTCCAAGTCTATCCAAAAGGCAGCAGAACCCTTTTGGGGGCTAACAGCTTGGGAGTAGCCTGTCAGGTCAAAACCAGTTTCTCCTCCAGCAGGGACGTCTTCAAGCCATCCCATGAAAGTAGCAATCATGTCTCCAGTTGACACTAGATGCTGATGCCCCGCATCCACATATGCCCCTTCCATTGCTCCGAGGGGATCAATGTGAGTTTCACACAGCCCTCCCAAACCATAGTTAGTGACCTGGAATTCGGTTGATGCAAACCTGGCCAGAACCTCCATTGATGTTGCAAGTTCAATCTTCCTCCCCAGTTTCCTCATAACAGGCATGACAACTTTCCCCTTCTGCAAGTCTTCTTCAAACTCATCTTGCATGTACCGCCCCTCTCCAATTTGAGTGTACATGACAGGATCATCATACTCTTTATCTTTAAGCCAAACCTGTATAGTTTTATGAATAATTCTGTGTATCTTTGGGTCTTTTGTGTTCCTTTTGAATTTCTCATTCACTTCCGACTTTCCTCTTGCTTGAGAGAGCTTGGGCGTTGAATACTCCTTCATCCACCGCATTTCTTCCTCAGAAAATATGTCATGATAGATCATTCTAAAAGGCTCATACAGTAGAAGCTCCATTTTGAATGGTCCTAATCGGAGAAACGGGTCATTATGATGTAAGTAGCTGCATTTTGTAAATTTCTCCTGGCTTCTGACGGCACCTCCAATCCGATGTCTTCTGCACACAGAACGAAATTTATACTCCTTGATGTCTCCACCAAATTTCATGTTCTCTTCGGAAGGAACAATTGCAGCCAGCACATCACCAAGATACTCTGGCTGGGTCTCTGACCTTTCTAGTTGTTCATTAATGGCAAAAGGCAAGAGCTTGAAATCTTGACCAACAATGGCCCTTCTCTTCTCTAAAAGCTCATTCTGTATTCTTGGAAGCATGCTCTTCATTTTGGGCAGCTGTCTGAGGTGCTCTTTAAGCCATTCAGGCACTGATTTGCTTTCTAGTTCACCTGATTTTTCCAACATGGCCATCCCCACTTTAGTAAGGTCCACTGCATCATCTATCCACCCATCCATGATAGCCGTGCCAGCCAGGTCCACCATGTCATGTGTGTTCAAAGTGTGGCGAGACTTGAAGACCTCCAGCTTTTGTGATGATGGACTGAAAAGGTTAAGAACACCAGATGTAATATCTTCAACTGGAAGCCTGTAGGTTTCCTTCAGGATGAGGAGTCCTCTTAGGGCTCCAGAGAAACTTTTTTGGCCACCAAAGGTCTTTGTCTGGGAATCGAAATCGGACAGAAGTTGGCTCGAATTTGAAGCCGCCTTCATGTAATCTGCAAACTTTCCCAATAGCTCTTCATCCATCTGTTGCGCTTCGCTGATGGGCTCAGCATATTCTCGTTTCCATTTTACAAGGTCTTCCTTCAATTTGATCAGCCTCTCTTTCAGCATGAGCTCCTCCTTGAACACCTTCTCTGACACCACAAAGTTTTCAAAGAGGCCGTAGTTGAAGTTCATTGTCAGGGCGAGCTGGCCCAAGCTCAGGAGAAGCAGCAGTCGTGGGACAAGCTGCCCCATGGTCTAATGTCTGAAAAAAAAGAAAAGATTTGACAATGAGTGACTTGCACTAAGCAAAAAATTACACGCACAAAACGATGCATTTATGCCGATATTTTTGCAGCACAGGGGGAATATTTTTCAATTGTACAATCACTTTTGTGTCTTTTGTTCTTTGGTCTTTTGATCGCGTTTATAACACTGAGTTCTTTGGGCTTATATCACATGGTTAGTTTCAGTATATTCCACGGAAGGGCTCAAACTCGTCGTCTTCATCCAGCCCGCATGGATAGCTCCTGAACTGATTGTAGGAGTAGATCCACCTGTTGAGGATCCACTTTGACCCAACAGCTACTGGGCACCCGCCATGGGACGACCTCATATCAGTCTTTCCAGACTTGTTCAGGTCTATCCAGAATGCCGCTGAGCCTCTCTTGGGAGAAACGAGCTGGGAGTAGCCAGTGTGGTCAAAGGCAGTCTCTCCACCGGCTTGTACATCCTCTAGCCATCCCATGAATGTGAGAATGAAGTCGCCAGAGGAGTACACATGGCGCTGGTTCCAAACAATGTGTGCACCCTCCAGGAGCCCATTTGGGTCGTGGTGCCTCTCGCAGAATCCCCCCAGACCGTAGTTGGTGACCTGGAACATGGTGGCGGAGAAGCGGGACAGCACCTTCATTCTCGTCGCCGCCTCCATCTTCCTCCCCAGCCTCCTCAGCAACGGGTTGACTACCTGCCCCTCCTCCATGTCCCTCTTGAAGTCATGCAGCGGCGTTATGGTCCCGTCCTGGTCTTCCTCGTACCTGGCCTCTTCATTGTAGACCTTGTCCTTCAGCCAGACCTGCACCGCCTTCTGGATGTACCTCCTAACATCCTTCTCCTGGTCCCTGCTGTTCTTCTTGACCAGCTCGTTCTGCGCGAATATGACCCTCTCCCTAGATAGCCTTGGCTGGGAGTAGCCCTTGATCCAGGACATCTCCTCCTCGGACAAGAAGTCCCTGATCAACATCCTGAAGGGGGACTCCAGCAGCACCTCCATCTTGAAGGGGGCCAAACGCAGGAGCGGGTTATTATGGTGAAGGTAGGAACATTTAGGTGGTGGTCCGGAGTAGGAAGAATCTGCGTCCATGACTCGTGGCTCCCTCCTGCACACGGAACGGAAGCGGTATTGCAGGCGATCGGTGGTGTTGCGGCGCATATCCTCAGGCTGAAGGTGCTTGGATACAACCTGAAAAATAAATGAGGTGTTATTTATTGCTTTCCCAAATGACGACAAATTATTTTTCAAACCTGCTTTAGATAATCTGGCTGCTTCTTCGCCCGTTCCAGGTCCTCTCCGATCATGTATGGCAGTATCTTGAACTCTGGTCCCACCAGAGCCTTCCTCTTCTCTAGCAGCTCGTTCTGCACCCGAGGAAGAAATCCCTTCATGGACAGCAGTTGGGAGAGGTGCTCGCGGCGGTGGGGAGGGACAGGGCTGGAGTCACCGAGCTGCGAAAAAAAATTACAGAATTGTTGTTGCTGCTGCTGTAGGTGACGGTGCAGTTGTTGCTGCTTTAATGAGTGGCGCTTGAGCTGCAGTACTGTACGTTTTGCTTCAATTGCTTTTTTAAGTTTCGGTGCTATTGTTCCTTTGCTGCAAGAAGTGTTTTTGCTACTGTTATTTTTGCTGTTCCAACGAAGTTGAAGCAAAATAAAGATCAAGAGCCCTGCCTCGGTAGCTCAGTCGGTAGCTTTCGCGCTTCCAAAAACTGACTGCTGGGAGGACCTGGATCGAATCCCCCCGGGGGATAATGAGATCAAGATGAAGGGCCTTGGGTCATAACCCTGCAGTGGGATGATAGGGTGAAGGCATAAGGATTCGTGAAATATCGGATCGGCCGTCCTTGGAAACAAGGCTCCCCAGAATCAACCAACCATAAAGATCAAGACATTTTTTAAGAACAAGAAAAATATTACTGACCAGATCTCCCTCCTCTATTAACCTGACCCCGGCCCTTGTCAATTCCACCGCGTCGTCAATCCACCCGTCCATGACAGCCGTACCAGCCAGGTCAACCAGGTCGTGCACGGTCAACGAATGGCAGGAGGAGAAGTCCCTTTCGGACACCCCGCCCTCGTCTGCGGCGGGACTGCGCAGGCGCAACCGGCCAGACAGGAGGTCCTCCGCACTTAAGTTATAGGTCTCCTTCAGCATTAGAAGACCGCGGAGGGCTCTCTGATGTTGAGAGGAAGATAACAGCAACGTTTGTCTACCTTTTTATTGAATCATTTTTCTTCACTTTTCCTACCTTGAGGCTATCTATCCCTCCGAACTCCGCCGTCTGCGCCTCCAACTCCTTCACAAGGACCGAGGAAAACTTTGTCCAGTCCTTTACCCCGTCTAAAACAGTTTCCAGGGCTTCATTCCCTTTCATTCTGTCTCTGTGGTCGAGGAGGGCCTCTCTTGTCGAATGCAGTCTATCGCGAAGTCTGAAAACGTGAAAGGAAAAGGTGATTTCAACGCGCGGCACGCAAATTGAAACTCTATAAAAGAGCTATCACCTGAGCTCATCGCCGAACACTTTTTTGGACACGACAAAGTTCTCGAAGATGCCAAAGTTAGTCTTGTCAGCCCGGAGGAGAAGGGGAAGAAAGGTGAGGAGAGGACAGAGGTTGAACCAAGAGGCCATTATGGCGGAACCTGAAAAGCGAAAAAAAGGACAATTAAATCGTGAGTATGCAGTATACCGTACAGTTTATAAGGCACACGCAATTTGAATTCGTAATTTTTATTGCTCCAGCACGTTTGGTTTCTTCCTCCACGATCACAATATCTCTTCCTCTGACTCTTCACAAGATTATTCACGGCATCACTCTATCAAGTCCTTTGTCGCACTCAGTGATAATGTTTGGTGAAGGGTTGCACGAACTCGAAGGGGTTCGTGCTGCAGGGGAACTTCAAGAACTGGTTGAAGAAGTAAATCCACTGCGGAGAGAAAAGAAAAAACATTTAAATTAGAATGAAGAGACCAATATCACACAAATTACCTTGTTCAAGATCCACTTTGATCCCTTTAGCACCGGGCACCCTCCATGGCAAGTCTTTGGATCTCTGTGTCCCTTCCTGTCCAAGTTGAACCAAAAGGCGGCTGACCCCTTGGTGGGCCTGACAGTTACCTCATGTGGAGGGTAGATGAAGCTGGTGGCCCCTCCGATAGGCTCGTCCCCAATCCAGCCCATCACCGTGCCAAACATGTCCCCGCTCTTCTTCAGTACCTGCCTTGAATCTGGCAGGTCCACCGTGCCCTCGATGTAACCGTGAGGGTCTATGTGTGTCTCGCAGAGGCCGGCCAGCCCATAGTTGGTGACCTGGTAGTCAGTGGAGCCGTACTTGCCTGTCACGTTGAGCTGTGTGGCTATCTCCAGCTTCTTGGACAGCTTGAAGAGCACTGGGTCCATGACCTTGTAGCTGTGGTTGCTGTCCATCTCATCCAGGTCGTAGGTGTAGTTAGTGTAGAATACATCCTGCAGCCAGTGCTGCACCGTCTTGTGCACGATCCTCCTCTTCTGTCCGCTCCTGAACTCGTGCACCTGGCCCCGGTTGGCCTCGTCCGCGTGCCTCTTCCGAGAGAGGTAGGGCCTGGAACTGTCCACCAGGTGCTTGATCTCCCCGTCGCTGAAGAGCTTGTGTATGACGACGATGAAGGGGTGGGAGGAGGCCATCTCGTAGGGGAATGGCGCCAGCCGGAGGAAGGGGTCGCCGTGGTGCAGGTACGAGCACTTGAACCTGTAGAAGTATCCTGCATACTCTCGCTGGGAGAAGCCGCGGCAGACTGAGCGGAAGTACCACTCCTTGCTCTGGGACTCTTTCGGGTTGCCAAGGGCCAGCCCAGGCGGGTCCGTGATCCACTTTGGCTGCTTCTTCTTCTCCCAGAGGTTGTCGTCCACGATGTAGGGGAGCACCTTGAAGTTCTTATCGGCCAGCGACTTCTTCTTCTTCAGGTAGCCGTTGTTCAGCTTCACCTGCATGGGGAAAGAAATTTGATTTTTTTGGGTGGAAACATCGCGAAGATCAAATTAGCAGTAACCCATTAAAGGTAACAAAGGAAAAAGGACCACCAACAGTAACAACAACAACAGGAGTAGTAGTAGCAATAATAACAACAACAGCAGTAGCAGCTATAACAACAGTTTGTAGAAGTTTGCAGCAACAATAAAAACAACAGCAGCAATAACAACAAAACAGCGTCAATAGCAACAACAGCAGCAAATTTAAGGCTATGGCCAAAAATGCGTTCACAGCAACAGATGCTCACAGCAGCAAAGAGGGAAAACTGTGTCTCACCAAGTTCTTCTTGATGGCTTTCATGCTCTCGAGTATGTTCTGGGCCACCTCCCCCTCCCCCTTCTCCTCAACCATGTGGAAGTAGACCCTGGCGTATCCGATGGCCACGTCGTACCATGTCTTCCCATAGGCGTACATGGAGAGGCGAGCAAAGTCGTCCTCCGTCAGATTGTGCGCCGCCGACAGGTCAACCCGCTCACCGGAGGCAAAGTCCGGAATGTGTATGCGGCCCTTGCGGAGCTCGAAGGGGTCGAACAGGTAGGTGTCGTAGAGGATGACGAGTCCGTTGAGTGCGCCCTCGTAGTCCTTGAGCGTGGGGAGGTCGTTCTCCTCCTCCTCATTCTGCTCTGAGTCTGGGTTGTACCAGCTGTAGGCCTTCATCAGCTTCTCCTTCCGCTCGGTGTTGTTCACCTTTGGCGGGTCCACCCAGTCCATGGCCAGGTGTTTGCTCGCCTCGGCGTTCGCAGTGAGGCGGTCGAGGTAGCGGATCTTGGCCAGGGCGAGCCGCTTCAGAAGGTTGAAGGCGTCCTGAAATTAGGAAAAAACACAATATTTTCTTCTGGTTTTCATAGTTGTGTGCGGTGAAATCCTCACCAAAGGATTTTCATGCGTAGGTTCTTTCCCGTCCTTCTTTTCTTGCTTCTCTTCTTTTTTGTTTTCATCCTCCAGCATGAGGTATTCCCTCCCGTAGTCCGTTGAGGCTAGCAGCTCTGCCACGATCTCCCTCCGCTCCCCCAGCTTCTGCCTAAGCTCCTTGAGCTCCTTGGCCAGCTTCTGCTCCTTGACGAAGACGTCCCTCGTGCCGTCGAAGTTCTCGAACATGTTCAGGGTGAAGGGGTTGTTGTCACCGTCGGTCACGTGGATGGTGTCCTTTTGCAGCTTCTCCTGGACGTCGGCGGCGGACTCAGCAGCCAGCGCCAACAGGAGGAGGAGCGCCAGACACATTTCTGGTCTTCAAAGATCCACAGATCCTACAAAGGAAAATAACAATCTGCATGAAAGAGGGCAAAATATGGCGGGTATTTTTTGCGATGCTAGCGTCATCGATAGACGCCGGCAAATGGTCTTTGTTTCGCTTCTGGGTCTCGAGAGTTGCATGGCAATTTAAACATTTGGTCGTAATAGTAGATCCACTTGTTGAGTATCCACTTGCTCCCGGAGAGGATGGGGCAGCCGCCGTGCAGGGTTCGGTAGTCCCGGTGCCCCTTCTTGTCCAGGTCGTACCAGAAGGCAATGGACCCCTTGACGGGCCAGACCGTGGTCTCAAAAAGCGGCTCGCAGAAGCCGGTGGCCCCGCCGGCGGGAACGTCCCCCAGCCAACCCATGAAAGTGGCAATCATGTCGCCCTGGTTGATGATCCTTCTAAAGCCGTCCTCGGTCTTGGGGATCTCCTGCCCCTCCAGGTAGCCGCCGGGGTCGGTGTGGATCTCGCAGAGGCCGCCTAGACCGTAATTGGTGGTTTGGTAATCGGTGGAGGCATACTTTGCTGTCACATTGAGGCCTGAGGCTAGCTCCAGCCTCTTGGACAACTTATACAGGTTGGGGAACCCGATGGTGTAGTTGTTGTTTCTGTCCACCTCTGTGATATTATTGTAGTAGACCTCATACTCTATGTCGCCCATCCACGTCTGTACCGACTTGTGAATGAACTTTGTCTTCTTGGACTTCTTTCCCTTAATGCCCAGCTTCTTGAGCCTTTGAAACTCCCTCCGCTCCTTTTCCACTTCCTCGTTGTGCGGATCGTGGACATGGCGGTTGCGAGACAGGCGAGGGGTGGAGTACTCAATCAGCCAATCGATCTCCTTCTCGTGGAAGAATTCCTGAAAAACAAAGAAACAACAAATTATATTTCGTATAAATCTGAGTTCAATTATTAGGCAATTTTTAAATAATTGTTTTTTTAAAAAAACCTCACGGGGAATGTGATGATGTAGGGCGCTCTGGACACGACCTCGATGTTGAAGGGTGCCAGCCTGAGGTAGGGGTCGAAGTGGTGCAAGATGCCGCACCTGCCCGGTTTCTCCCTTGGCGGCATCTGCATGAACTTGTGCACGCTGAACCCGTTGCACACCGCCCTGAAGTATGCGTCCTTCCCCATCCTGGTCTTGTTCGACATGCCCAGGATCTCCCCTTTGAGGATGAAGTCGGGCTGGTCTTTCTTCTTGCCCAGCTTGTCCGTGACGATGTACATGTGCGTCTTGGCGTGCTCGTTAACCGCCGCCTTCTCCCTGTACAGCTGGTGGTTGTTGAGCTGGACCAGGTTCCTCCGCATCTTCTTCATCCTCTCCAGCCGTCGCTCGGAGGGTCGCTTCGGGGAGTCCTTGGGGAGCTTGTCGAAGAGCTTGAAGGCGGCGCGGAGGAAGTCGATGGCGCGGTCGTACCACTTCACGGCGAAGGCCTGTAAAAAGAGGGCGATTTTTTCCTTTGACAAGGAAGAAAACTATGCGGCAGCGATAGATGCAACTCTAACAATAGCAGCAGCAGCACCAACTACAGCAACAAAACCAACTACAGCAGCAGCAGAAACAACAGCTTCAGCTACAGCAGCAGGAGCTACAACAACAGCAGAAATAGCAGCAGCAGCAGCAGCAGCTAAAGACGCAGCAGCAAAAAAAATGAAGAAGACACAGAAAATAAAACAATAGTAGTAGTAGCTACATCTACAGCAGCAGTAGTAGAAGAAACAGTAACTAAAACAGCAGCATTGGCAACTACAGCTACAGCAATAAAAACCCTCGTACAAAAGTGGGTTAAATATGAAATAGTAGGTCTGTATTAAAAATACCTGCTGCGTGAGCTGATAAAAGTCCTCCACCTCCATGTTGTGGTCGTTCTTCATGACAAGTGGACCATTCGGGTAGTTCCTGGACACGGTCTTTCCCTTTGCCAAGGCAGCCAGGTCGAACGAGTAGGTATCGTGCAGGATGAGGATTCCCTTCTTGGCGCCAGTGTAGTCCAGGGGGACGGCGAACTCGCCACCTTCGAACAGAGGGGCAGTCAGGTTCTGCATGTGACCCTTCAGCTCACGAGCCTCCAAAAGGGTTCGCCAAGAGTCCTCTGATGAAGTTTTCTCGTTCTTTATCGTCCGGAGCTGTTTCCGGAGTTTCCTAAGCCCCTTCAGGAACGCGAGCTCAATGATGAAAAGCTTCTTGGTTTGCTGAAAACGAAGGCATAAGGTTTTCCTCTCTGGATAAATTTGTTGCTTAATTTTTTGACATACCACAAAGTTTTCGAACAGATTGAGGTGGTTTAAAGTCTCGTTGTATGTGACGAGCGGCTCGTCTTCCGCCTCCGTGATACTACCAGATGCTGCATTGGCAGTACCATTGTAGTCGTTCCTCTGGGGTATGACTGTATCGAACACGATCTTGTCTCCGTCCATGGTGCCCTCGACAGAGGACGATGCCAGCTTTAGCTTGGCTGCGGCCTCATCCTTGGCGTTTTCGAATACGACCCCACCTCCGTCGCACGTACTGGCCAGGAGGGACACCACGAATATTGAACACAGTTTTAGACACATCACTTTTCCATACAATAAGTATCACAGCACAGGGAGAAAAGAAGCATTGCCCTCTCACTTCAACATTTTTTCCCTTGAGCACTCAGCGATTTTCATCTCGCACAGCGTTTCCTTCGATCCGTTTCAAGTCCGTCCCTCCGTCCGTACGACGACGAGAAGGGAGAAATAAGTTACAAAGCGAATTTTCCTTTTCTTTTCTCCGTAAACTCCTCAAGTCTTTCGGACCTGTCTTTTCCTTTCTACCTGTGGAGCTAGTGCATGTAAGCGGCGGGTGGACAACAGTCCCTCTCCCTGCTCCGTCTCCTTTCCAAGCCGGACTTGTCTCTTCCCTTTTCCTCCACCGAAATGCAGTCGCAAGAAGGATCGAACGGACGGAGAGGGGGGAAATTTGGGGCTTCTAAAGACTGTATTAGAGCCGGTAACGAGACGAAAGTCACGAGACGAGACGAGACGCGAGACGTCTCAAGACCGTGTCTCGAGACGCCTCGAGACAAAAGATTTTGCTTGAAAACTTGAGTAAGAAAAGAATTTTTTTAAAAAAATTACGTGCTTTGCAAAATTTAAAGGCCCAAAATATATAGTGTATGGGAAATTTCAAGGATTTTTTTAACAAAACGTACGATTTTATATACTTTTTCTTGGCGAGACCAAAATTTTCTCTCGAGACCGTCTCGCGAGATGAAGTCACGAGACGAGACGAGATCGAGACTGTCTCGTCTCGTCTTTTTTCGAGACGAGACCGTCTCGTTACCGGTCCTAGACTGTATTAAACTGAAGCTCAGGCCGGCCGACTGCACGCAAAGCACACAACAGGTTCTGATTAGGATTTTTTAAAATTTATAATTCGGGGGGGGGGGGGATTGCAATTTAGAAATAAAATTTTTGCCGCTCGCCAATTTTTGTATCCTTGTTAGTTATGGTATTGGCTTCAACTCAACGGTATAGTATGTATATATAGTTAGTACGTAACAACGGCGAGAAGCCATAAATAACGGTAAGTTCGGAAAATGAGTCCTTGTATCACGTCTTGAGAATGCAAAAAGGTATTTTGATACTTTCAGTACACTTTGGTGAATCCCCTGTAGACTTCACCCTTCTTCAGGGAGCACGGATAGTTCTTGAACTGGTCGAAGAGATAGATCCATTTCTAAAATAAAGAAAGAACTCATGAATGCAACAATACTTTGTCTTATGAACAGTTCTCCTCACGTTGAATATCCACTTGGACCCCTTGAGCACTGGACAGCCACCATGAATTGTCTTCATGTCCCTCCGCCCGTCCTTTGTCAGGCTGAACCAGAATGAGATCGACCCCCTCCTGGGCCAGACGGTCACCTCCCGGTTCGGGACGAGGAACGTCGTCGCCCCTCCGCCCTCCACCTCGCTCAGGTAGCCCATCGCCGTCGCCAATATGTCGCCGGAGTGGACCAGGTCGGCGCGGGAAGGGGGAAGCTCGGCGCCTTCCTTTTATTTTTAAGGGAAAACTCACGATTTGCCAAATGTACCGCTGGTGCAAATTTAAAAAAACTTCCAAAAAATGAACTTTTATTTTGAAGTAAGGAAAGTGCACAATTTGCTATATACAAATATGCTTCCATGAAAAATACGCATTCCATTATTTGAATTTTGAATTGCTCACGAGGTATCCATGCGGGTCCACGTGCGGCTCCACCAGCCCTGCCAGCCCGTAGTTTGTGACCTGATAGTTTGCGCTGGCCCAGTATGAGGCCAGGTCCATCCCTAGGGCGGCCTCCATCTTGCGAGTGAGGCCGAACAGCGCCGGGTGGACCACGGTGAAGTTGGAGGAGGACGAGCCGGGGGAGGAGAAGTCCACGTCTGACACCCACGCCTGCACGGTCTTGGCCACGATGCGGCGGCGGAGGTCGCCCTCCGGACTGGCGTTGGAATCACTGAAGATGAAAAGTGCAGAATTCTGTATACAGCATTTGTTGTCTTGGAATTTGAAAAGTCAGCTCACAAGATGTTCGATGCCCCTCCGTCATCCGGCAGCCTCACGCTGGACAGCCTGGGCTTGGCGTAATCCACCAGGAAGCGAATCTCCCTCTCGGACAGGAAGTCGTGAAACTAACAAAAAAAATCAAATTTGCAAGCTGTTGTGGATTACAGTACTCAACACACCTGCACTACATAGGGATCCGCCCCCGATACGACCTCCATCCTGTGCGGCCCGAGCCTGAGGAAAGGGTCCCCCTGGTGCAGCATCCTGCACCTTGGCGGCACCGCCTCGAACGGGTGGGAGTGAGCGGAGCCGCGGCAGGAGTGACGGAAGTAATACTGAACGGTGTCCTCGCTGCCGGAGTCGCCCAAACCCCGCTTAGGGGCAACTGATGACTGGTCCACGAGCTTCCTTTAAAACAGCGCACTTTAATTTCCTCAAAAATGAAAGATTTTTTAAAAAGTACCTGAAGCTTTCGTCAATGAGCCACGGGAGCGTCTGGTAGTCCCTCCCGACGAGATAGGGCCTCCTCATTAGATTGTCGTTATTTCCCTTGACGGCCTTCTTCAAGAGTTTCTTCGCCCTCTTCTTCTGCCCCTTCCTGTCCTTCTCAGGCATCTTTAGCATCATTTCCCTTAGGATGTCTATGGCCACGTCGAACATCTTCTCCCTCAGCGCGTACGCCGCCATGATGTTCAGGTCAGAGGCGCTCAGCCGCTCACTGGATTTGATACATGTAAATGCCGGGATTTTAAGAAGCACAGCTAGCTGAAGCAGTGTTTTAGAATGGACGGCAACTACAGAAAAGATGCGGTTGAGAGGAGAGCAACAAACAACTACAGTACATTAAAAGCTACAGCAGCAGCAGCAACAACAACAGCAACAACACCCTGGGACATACAATGACCGCACGCTGTACCTTGCTTGGAAGTTTGCCGTCCCGGCTGGCATCTCCGGTCCGACCGCCCCCTTCCCCTCCGCGGCGGCGGAGTAGCTCAGCTTGTACGAGTCGAATAGGAAGACCAGGGCACGCACGGCGGCATCGACCTCACTCTCGGACGGGAGGGAAGAGTCCAGCCCAGAGAGGGTCGTCCTAGCCTTCCTCTCGTCCTCTTCAAGCATAATTAGTGCATCCGGTCTTTCGAGGAACTCCCCTGCTCTTTCCCTCTTCCTCCTCAGCGAGTCCCTTAGCTGGATCATCGCCGGCGCCATGGCCTCCGCCTCCGTCTCCAGCAGCCGCCGAACGCCCTCCATGTTCTCAAACAGGAGGTAGTCATAGTCCTGCAAGAAGCAATGAGTGGAGAGTTGGAAGAATTTAGGAATTTATTTTCAAAGGGCATACCAGCTTGACTGCGCCCGACAAACCAAGGAACAGGGTGGCGAGAAGGACCTGCATGACTTTATTGTCGTCACCCCATATCTTTGTTTTTTGCCAGCCTACTTGTAGCTCCTTTCAACATGGGCTCATGATTACGGTTCGCCAAACCTTTTCCCAACGGTGGAGAGTTTGAGACAGTCATACAGGTTCAATGGCCCAGGTAGCGGAGGACGAGGAGAAAGGAGCAAAGGAGGGGCGGGCACATGCATGCAGGAAGAGGCGGAGAGGGAGGAGAAAATAAAATAACTCAAAATCGCGCGTAAAAATGTTTTTAGTAGCACAAAAAACTGACCAAAACGAAGGAGACGGAAATTAGTGTCAAACATCTTGCTACCATTTTTCGGCCGTTGCCGCTCGGTCATTTCGAAAATCAATTATCTTTTCGATCGACGGAGGTTTATTATGGGCGAGGTTTGGAGACCAAATTTACTGCTGTTCCGGAGGGAACGTACTTTTCGAAACATCAAAATACCGGGAAGAGAAATCAGATTCAGAAAAGGAAAAAAGGAAATCGACTTTGACAGATGCGACCTGGTCCTGGTCCTGGAGCAGGTTGACCTCACTTCCTCCACGATGGAGTCCCTTGCGGCGGGATCGCCCTCCTCTCTGGCGTCCTCTTGTCCTCTGGGCTCGCTCCCCGGAGCCATCCTGCGCCGCCCAGGCGTCCCCTCCAGGCTGCTGCGGACGCCGCCCTCTTCGCGGCCTGCCGCGGCGGCGGGTCTCCCGTCTTCCTCGGAGAACTGGTCCCGCACGCCCACCCCGCTCACCAAGGACTACTTTAGGAGGGTCACATTCCAGTCCGCGGAAGAGGGGGACTCATCCTGCTCAGGAGAGGAGGACTCGATCCTGCCCTGGGTGTCGTTGTCCCGCGGGGCCAGGTCGGGACTGGCAGCGGCGGCCGCAGAACTAAGAGAGGCTACAGACCCCGCGGCCATCCTGGAAGAGCTGCCGCACTCTGTTCTCCGTCAGTACCCCGCAGAGACGTTCGTGCAGCGCCCGGCGGTGCTGAATGCTGTCCTGGAGCACTGCGCGTACTCACCGGACCTCCGCGCCAGGGCGGCAGCAGCAGACGCGGCCGCGGAACTCTGCCGACAGTTCGTGTCTAGGCTGGACTACCTGGCGGAGAACGGGGTCGGCGGTGGAGGTCTCAAGGGCGATTCTATCGTTAGATGGGGGGCTGAGGAAGAGGATGAGGGCGACGAGGAGATCCTTGCCTTCCACCATCTGAGGGAGTCGTCCATCTCCGTGATGGAGCTGTGCCTGGTGTGCCTCGGATGCGGCGCCCTCGCCCTGGGAGCGGTGGAGGGAGGGGCCTCAGGGAGGGACGGCGACGGCGGGGAGGTGCTGGACGTAGTGGCGGCAGCGGCCAGGATGGTCTCTTCCGTTGGTGCCTTGGGCCGAAGGGTGAGGATGAGGCATAGGGTGTGGGTAGCCTCCAACAGAGACACAGTGCCGCTGCAGGAAATACTCAGGGACGTGAGGACAGATCTGCACAAATCGCTGCAGAGACATTTGAAGGTGTGTAGAAAAACGGCTTTTAAAATCCAAATAGTAGTCTGTAAACGAAACTTTTTTTTGCAGACATCTCCCTCCACCCTGACATCCCGTGCCTGCGCCCTAACAACTCTCAATAGTATGGTCTCCTTTGCCGAGGACTTCCTCCCTCCGGACTCCTGCCTTCTGCGGGAGGCCGCGTCTGAGGTCTGCCGAGATAGCACTCTCTTCCTCACTCACCCGTCCCTCCAACGGCGGTGGCTGCGGTGGGCGCCGGCCGAGGAGAGGCAGGCATGGGACGAGGATGGGATTCTCAGCCGTACCTTCAGGGACATGGCTAGGGCGGTAAACTTCCTAAGGGGACAATTGGTGGCTGGGAAGCGCGCCTTGGAGGACGCCAGGGCAGCGCTGCGACTGTCGGAGTTGCACCAGAGCCCGGCTATGGTGGACAAGGTCTTCGAAATGCTGGCGGAACCCTGTCAGAAAGAGGAGGAAGAAGCGGCCAAGTGCGAGCTGCTCTTGGGGTTGCTGGATCAGGACGACCCCTCGATACGCTCCAATTCCTTCCTGGCCCTCCATTCCCTGGTGCAGGACAGCATCGGGGTGGCCAGGTTCGTCCGACCCTTGGAGGGTATCGAGGGGGGCTCCTCGGCGGTCTCTTTCATGTTCAGACAGCGACGCATCCTGGAGGTTGTGACGGAGACTGCCCTCTCCGGACGAAAGCACGAGGGCCAGGCGGCCAAGGAGGTGCTACTCTACTTTCTCAGAGCGTCGGACTCTGTGCTGCCTTCCTCACTGTGTCAAAGAATTTGGAGAGGGATGGAGGCTGTGATGCCCCTGGTCGAGTGCCTGTGCGGGGACGGGGGATCTCCTCTGGGCAGGGCCATCTTCGAATCCCTGACGATCAGAGAAGTCAGAAGAGGGTCGTCCTGCGGCCTCTCCGACCTTGCGGCGCTGCAGGGCAACATGAGGCTGCTCTTCAGCAGGAGGGTGGAAGCGAGGAGAAACGCCCTGGCGAACCTCAAGATGTTCCTTGCCAAGGAGCCGCAGTCCCACGATAAGCTGCCCCGCTTCTCCGACATCATCAACCAAGACGTGGCCGACGTCTTCGTGAACGTTGGTAAAGCAAACATTTCTGTGAGTGAAGAATCCGAAACTCGTCAAGAAGAGGAGGTCATTCAGACCCATCCGGTGGACGAGCTGATACGGACCATGGAATCCCTCCTGGAGACCGCTGCCCGCAAGGCCGACTGGACGAAGCTGGAGGTGATGCTGCTTGAGAGGGACACCCTAGGCAAGTTCCTTGAGTTTGACGGGATGAGCTTCCTGACGGAGGTTGGCGCTCGCAGCCTGAGTGAGGAGAACGGCCCCGGAGCGACAAAGGCTCTCGCCAGGTGGATCTCCCTGGCTAAACGAGTGACGGCTTCGTGCGAGAAGGCGAGGCGTTGGGCCGCCGGGAGCGGGGGCTTCTGCTTCGTCCTCCTCCGCTGCGCCTTCTTCCAGTGGGAGGATCCATCAGTGAGGTCGGACCTGGCGGCGATGTGGTTCGCAGTGCTCTACGCAGAATTCATCTCGACAAAAGAAGGGAAGATATCGACATCCCCGTCGCTCAAATCGTCGCTCCACGTTCCTTTCGATTGCGCGGACGAGGCTTCCAAACTTTCAAAAGCTGCTGAATCAAGTCCCGTCGACTTGCTCCCGCCCGAGTACGACGCCCTCCTGAGGGTGTTTTGGAACGTCGCCCTCTTCGACGGACCGAAGGGATGCCTTGAAGGAGAAGGACGAGAGGGAGGAGATCGGCGAGGAAGAGCAAGTGCCTACGTCTCCCTCAGACTCAGCCTGACCGGTGAGGATCTGATGGCGATAAGAGGCTCCTTCCCCTCCGTGCTGTCCGCCCAGGCCAGGGAACTCCTGCAGGGTGCCTCCGACCATGCCGAGTTCTCCCGGCACCTATGCTTCCTGGGACATCACCTGGAGCTGCTGTCGGGAGAAGATACTGGCGACGGCGATGGGAAAGACTCGGAGGCTGGACGTGACGTCTCCGCGTCCCATTCTTACTGGGGAGTGAGTCTCTCGGTCTTCTCCAGGTTCTTCTCCAAAAGGCCGCGCACATCCTTGGACCGGCGGACAGTCTTGGATGTCCTAATTTATCTCACCAGGTTTGTCCGAATCACACTTGCAAACTACCGGAGCAATTCTAGTTTTTATTTTTTTCTCTTTCAGGTTTCTAAACTGTCGTCAGGCACCCTTGGGAAATCGCCTGTCTTGGCTGCCTGACGTTTGCAAAAACTACTCCTTGTTCGTCCTCCTCTTGCCTCAGTCCGAGGGGCAGAGGCGGATATCCCAAAGAGAAGTCAAGACGGTGGGGGCCTTCTACGAGAAACTCGAGTCTGCTTTTCCAGGCATCCTGTCTTCGATCCCCCAGGAGCTCAGGCCTTTCTCGGAGGTCGAGCCGCATCTCCTGAGCGAGCTGCTGAGGCTGCGACTGCCGGTTGTCGAGAAACGCGGCAGGATCTGTGACGACCTCCTTCCTTGGGACGTGTCGAGGCTGGTTGGCCAAGTTTTGCCGGAGGATCTCCATTACAGCAATTTAGCCCGGACTGCCCTGCAGACGAATGTGCTTGTTCTCTGTCAAGCAGTTGTCGGCTTGGACGAAAGCGACCCTCTTGTGGAAGAGCTAGAAAAGAACGCCGCCGTGCTGGGGGAGATATGGACGGACGAGAGGAGGCCGCCGATTCAGAGGACTCTGGCTATGCAAGTGACTGCAGCGTAAGTTGACAGTTTGTTTTTGCATCTGCTGTATTGCATTAATTTCATTTTCTTACATAGTCTTGCTCAGCGCGAGAGATCGGCCTCCGCCACCGTGGCCTCCATCCCCGGCATCTGGTGCCGCCTCGTCACGGTGGCCTTTGAGGGCTCCATCGCTTCCCCAGCTCCCCTCCGCCGAGCAGCCCTCATGACCATGCTCAACCTGCTCTCCTCCAGCGGCAACCTCCACTGGTTCGGCCCAGTCGCAGTGGAGGTGATCACAGGGCTGGTCATCGCCGGAGAAGGGGGACTGGGGGTCTTTTATAGAGACAATCAGGTACGCGCAAGAAATGCAGTAAAACGGAAGCTTTTTGTCAAACTGAACATCAATTACAAGGTATTCGAATCCCTTCAAACAATGTTCTACGCCTGCGGCGCCCATGACACCACGGTCTCCAACCGAGGAACAACGAGAGAGCTACAGGGGGTGTCGCTGCTCTCCTCCGCTCTTCAGCTGCTCTCCTCCGCCCTCGAATTCGACGTGGACCACTGCTCCGTCCGAAAGACCCTCGGCCTGGCCGTCTCCAAGCTGGAGTCCATGGATAGGGAAAGCCTGTCTGAGGCCGAGGAGACTTGGACAGAGTATCTCTCCTCTCTCCTCCACGCCGGGTCGCTGGCCGTAAGAAGAGGGCTCTTCCCGCAGGACCGCGTGGCGCCGCTGCTCTCCGGGCTGGTGCTCCTCCTGGAGAGGACCGGGAGGCGGTTGGACTCGGAGGACAGGCGGGAGATGGCGTCGGCGGCGTGCTCGTTCGCGGCGGAGGCGCTGGCGGCGGAGGCGAGAAAGTCAGAGGCGGGAACCTTGAAAGGGGATGCCGCAGCGGCGGCGGAGATAGTCTGCAAGTATTCCACCAGGTTCCTAGCCATTCTGGCAAGCGAGAAAGCCTGGTAAGAAAATTAGAAAAAGTCAACTAAAGAAAATCCCGAATGACGCAACATTTTTCCTTCTCAGGGAGACGGCTGCTCCAAGGGAGGAGGAGGACGAGAACTTCCTGCTCCTGGTTAAGACCCTGTCCACCCGCGCGAGGAGGGAGACCCTTTCGCTGGGCGGGGGCAAGAGGCATTATCTTTCTGAGAGGCTGGAGAAACCGGGCATTGGCACCGAGGAAGCGCTCGGCGCGTCCGTGGCCAACCGGGCCATGGGGATGTTGATACTGTGGCCGGTCGGGGAGATCCCGCTGCATTCCTTGGCGTTGTCGGCGCTCAGGAGCCTCTTCCTGGTGAGCGAGGTGGCGCAGGTGGCGGCCATGGAGGCTGGACTGGCTGAGAAGGCCGAGAGGTGGGTGAGGAAGTACCTGGCCAGGGGAGGAAAGGCACTGGCTACGTCATTGGAGCTGGCGAGACTAGGAGAAGTGCTGGCTCTGCTGGCGAACTTGTGCTACAGGAACAGCCTGTGTAAGGAACACTTGGCTGTCGGAAGCCTTCCGGACTTGCTGCTCTGCTCAGTATCCCACTGGAGCCACCATGCTTTCCCAAGGGGTTCCTTCCTCGCGCTGCTGGAGACAGGATCCGCTGGTTGTCAGGTGAGAAATATTTTCCACCATCGGTTGGCGCGAATAGCCTTGTAATTTCTCTGTCAATATTTTACAGGAGTTTGCTACCGCCATCTCCCGAGTTAGGCCCGCCAAGGAGGAGCGCCAGCAGCTCCCCTACGGCCAGTCGCTGTCCCTGCTCCAGTTCCTGATGGAGCGAAGCAGACTTGACCCAGACGGATCCAGCTTCCTCTCATGCTCCCGCCTCCTCCTCACTCTCTCCGCCAACCCGGAGGGGAGGAGGGTCATCTGCAGAGGTGGGCTAGTGCAGGCGCTCATGGAGAAGGCGTTAGGAGGCGGACGAAGTGGCAAGCCCAACCCCCGTGTGGCCACTCCGCTGCTGGACCTCCTCCTCTCCGTCACCTCCTTCCCCGACGGACAAACGGTGATGCACCAGTGCCCAGGAGTGGAACAGTTCCTCTGCGACCTGGTTACCGCCCAACGCCACCGCTCTCCTCGTCTCTCCGTCGCCGCTCTGGCCGTCCTGCGCAACCTGGCCATGTGCCCGGCGGTCGCCCGCAGGATGCTCCGCTCCCAGCCGACGCTGGACGCCCTCCTGGCAGGGCTCTCGTCCGACCGGGAGGGGGCGGGGGAGCTGGAGGTGTCTCTGCAACTGGCGTGGGCGCTGCTGGCGCACAGCACCGCCAAGGGGAGACTGTCGCTGGCCAGGGATACCTCCGCGGCGGAAGTACTGCAGTCGGCGCAGCTGGCGCAGAGGTGTCAGGCGGCAACGGCGGCGGTAACGGCACCAGGACGGGGAGGATGCGCAAGAGTTCTGGCGGCAGTGAATGCTATAATTAATGTTTAACGCAAACAGAACTGTCCAGTGTCCATTGTAAAAACTCGCCCCCAAGTCTGCACTCTAAGCATTTTCCGTTCCAAGAGTATTCCTTCAGAGCCCATTGACCATATTTGTATGCGGCTAAGTATATTTTTAGAGCCTTGGACAAATTCCAAGCCCAGAATAATTGTACTCAGCTTCTGGTCGTTTTTCAAATTCCAACTGCGAAGTCTGAAATAGTGTGCTCTTTCGGCAAGGTGTGCTAGAGGCTTTCTCGAGTAGGAGGAGGGTGGTTGAAGACATTTTTCCTCTCTTCTCCGGGAACTGCGTCCAATTCATAATGACATGGGATTTCCTCCTCGTCCTGACTCACCTGGTGAGGTGGGTTCACGCTGGCCGGTTATGAGTGCAGTATGGGTCATACGTACCGATGTGCACAACCTTTTAGAAAATATCTACTTATTATAGTTTGTATGAGAGAGCCACCGGTATTCAGTATCATCGATTCGGGAAAGCCCGCGCGGGGAAAACTTTCGGGAATGCACTAGCCGTGACTCATACTGCGGTCGAGCGGCGGTGCCGCAGGTCTTGCAACGAGCTTATAAAAGGCCTCGAGTGACCGAGGTGGAGGTACACTTTCCACTTGAACCACCTACCGACCAGAGGACCAAAGGAAACTTTACAAGATGAACGCCAGAATTTGCATTTCTGTCGCCATCGTCTCCCTGTGCCTGCTGTCCTCCTCGGCCCCGGTGGAGGGAAGAAGGCGTCGGGGCGGAGGCGGGAGGGGAAGGAACAGGGAGAGCTTCCTCCGGCTCCGGCCTGAGGACTGGTTTGAGAGCACGGAGGAGGCGGGCTGCGACAATCCACCAGGTGACAACGGAGGTGGAGAGGGCGACGCCGGAGGCAACGAGGGAGAGGGGGAGGACGGAGGAGTTGCTGTTGGAGGAGGGGACGGGGCCACGGAGGTGGAGAGATACGTATCGGGGATCAACATATGTCAGGACGTGAGAGTTTATTGAATTGCTATCTGTGTCGAAACTTGTGTTCTATAGCTTCTTTTTTTTCAGGCCGTAGTGGGAGAAACCAAGTGCGTGTGCATCCGCAAACGCTTCTTCTTCTTCTTCCGCCAGGATGGGTTTAGACTCAAGTGCGGATCATGCCAGATGACCTTTGTCTCCAACCGCAGGAGGGGCAACGGCGGCAGCGAGCAGGACACCAGCGGGGCCCTCATCAGTATCGACGACGACATAGTTGGAAGCAGCGAGGAAGAGGAGGAAGCAGGAGACAGCAGCAGCGAGGAGAACTTCTCAAACAAGTAGAAGAACAAGAGAGACGAGAGGGAGACTTGGTTTTGAAATCATTTATTCATTTTTTGCGCGTTTGTGAGATAGGGGTGGAGGGGGGTCAAACACAAGAAATGAGACTAGGACAGCGTGCGGTCGATCATATGATACCGTAGTCGTAGTGTTGTACAGTAATATCCGGCGGCTTGTTGTGACGACTTTTCTCTTCTTCTTTTTTCGCATCTCAAGTTTGTGAGATCATTCCTATACTTGTACATACCGTTCGTGGCTCTTTCGCTCTAGACTTTTTCTCCATTCCAGTGCGCGCGTACTGTGTCTTTTTGTGTAATAACTTGCCGTATAGTTTATAATTATCTGTGAGAATGAGAAGCAATGACTTATAGAATCTTTCAGCTTTAGTTGTCAGGTACATAAAGGAATAAAAGCTAGCTATATCTTTTCTTTTCATGCTCGCAAAACTCGGAACGAAAATTTTTCGAAACAAAAACATTACGCAGAGACATGTATGTAGCGAGGTTGCAATTCCAGAGAAGAGGGGATGAGATTCGTAATAATGCGTTACTCTGGTACAGTACATTAGCAACACTACTTTACAAGATAGGGGAACATGACAACAGACAGTGCCCTTTGCTAATAAAGTAACGGTGGGGGATAATTAGAACGTCTCATAGGATATGGAAGCCACCTTGCTTCTTCCTCCTCCTTCTAAGTCTTTGAACTGGCCTCGCTGTAAGTGGCGCTGCCCGTGTCCCCGCCAGAAACGGAGGAGCTCCCCTCCGTAGTCTCATTTAGCTCGTTCTCTTCCAGAAGGGGGACGCCTGGAAGGAAAAGAAAAGATGTCTCATGAAATATGTCTTACATGCACTATCCGATATATCTAACCATCTGCGTTGACTGCGGTTCCTCCGTTGCTGTTGTTTCCGCCTGCCGCTACACCGCCACCTGCCGAGGAAGCGTCAAAGGAGGCGAGGGACCCGGCCAGGGCCCTGCACGAAGGGGTCTGGCTGGAAGGGCCAGCTACTCCGCCTCCGATGGAGTCCCCGCCCTGGGAGGCCGTAGGGGTGTGGGTATTCCTGCCGCCGCCTTGCTGCTGCTGCTGCTGCTGCTGTTGCTGCAGGTGTAACTCTTCCGCCGCCGTGGCAGCCGCCACCGCCGCGGCCTCCGCCGAGTTGGATGAGTGGGAAGACCTCAAACTGGTAGACTGGCTGTGGCTGCCGCCGTTGACCATTGCTCCCCCGCCGCCGCCGTTCATGATCCCGTGGCTGACGGCGGAGTTGCTGGTGGCGCAGGACACCGAAGAGGTAGCCATGTTAGTGCCGCTACCGGTGCTGCTGCTTCCAGAGGTGCTGCCTCCCCTTTAAAAAAATAGAAACCATATATTAAAAGTTTTTTTTGTTTCTAAAGCAGTATAGTAACGAACCTCCTGTGCTGCCTGGTGCCCCCGTTGCAGTGGTTGGCAGAAGCCGCCGCCGTGGGCCAGACGTGGATCGAATGGTGAGAGGCTGAGTCGCTCAGAGCGTCATGATCTCCCGATCCTCCTCCGTTCCGGTGCCCTCCGCCGTTGGCGCGGCCTCGACGGTGGTTCTGCAGCGCCGCCGCAGGGTAGGTAGCCTGGGAAGAGTGGTGGGAGAGGGAGTCGAAGCTGCTCTCTCCAGTCGCGGCGGCGGCGGCCGCGGCGGCCGCCGCGTACCTTCCAGCGCCACCTCCAACAACGCCTCCACCGCTCCCTCCCGCAGGATGCCTGGTGTAGGATAGAACAGATGGAATCATGGGATAAATTCAGTTTGTTTTTTGCTTCTGCCGCTGTTTCCCCACCTGGTAACCGAAGTTAACCGAAAAGCTGGCTCAAAACAGTATGTCTAATAACGAGCCAATGTCAGGAGATATATCACACGATTATGCACAAAAGGTAGATATCCATGAAATACTTTCGCCCCCTGCATTGCCTGGACCAGTAATTTTGATCCATGTCTTGCCGCATCGTTGCGACTTTAGAGCCCGTAGTTGGAAGATGACTGTGAATTATACCTGGGCACGCAGGGGGTCAGGATTATGAACACCCCCCCCCCCCCCAGCCTCCGGATCCCATTGTAGTAACGTACGAACTTTATGTAGTAGACCCCCCCCCCCTAGCCCTCAAAATTCGAGGGGTCTGTGCCCAGCTATGTATGCGCTACAGGCCTGCAGCCGCCAATCTAGTTCAGGGCAAGGTCCAAGGAAGCAAAGGCGAAGGAGAAGAGAAGGG
>JAAUXU010116449.1_pt1 | contig 34172 bp, 27 predicted proteins | sample 7278151 | NCBI WGS metagenome assembly JAAUXU01 (sample SAMN14350113, study PRJNA611818) | marine sediment metagenome | isolation source: surface marine sediment (1.8m) | place: French Polynesia: Moorea | collected 2018-08 | reverse complement strand
CTGTAGCAGACCGAGGAGGACAACATCATGGACCAGCGCACGCAATATCAGGGGAGATATGACGATGAGGACAAAAATCTTGTGCAATTGGTACTTGTCGTATCACCAGCATAGTAACACAGTGTGCAGATAAAGCTCGGTGCATGCGTAGAGCTCATCCATGTACGCAGTCGTGCTTTTTCTTTGAGCTTCAAGTTCCCCGTCTAACCTCAGTCTTTACACCTTGACGATCCCTGAAGTACCATGTGTGCCAGAAACGTAGGCTTCTGGGAATAACTGCAACTTTTGCATAGCTACTTTCGCATATTGTGAAGGATTCGTTCAATTTCAGCTGAGCGGGCCTCGACTTGACAGCTTACATTGATGCTCAAGGCTTCCAGTCGCATCCAAAATAACTGCCATTGACAGCTATCGACCTGAGCAAGCAGCCATGGACTTAGCCAACCCAACTCCTCATCCGCTGTGCAAAAAAGTTGCCTCTCTCCTTCGCGAAAATATAGAGAAACAAAACGGCCACTTCTTTTGGCAGCTGTCCTCATTGCACACCTTCAGCTCAGCATCTCCAAGCACTCGTAACTTTGTGTTCGGTTTTAATCCATATCGCACAACCAAGCACATTCAAACCTGTGGACTTGAGCGGCCAGACCTTCTCCGCAAACATCGCTGTCAGCTGTACACACAGTGTTAAGCGCTCCCCCAATTTGTGGAGACTCATCCGTGTAAAATGCTCACCAACATTTCGTTAAACATGTTTTCTTACGCGCAAAACAAGGTAACATCTTAAGGGTGAACATGCTCCAAGAAGGCCTCATCTCTTTCATCCATACTATTAATACAAGAGCAATTTTTTTAGAAGCCTGAACAATTATTATGGGGGTCTTGGAATGCCATTCGTACGCACCTTTGCTTTGACGTGTGGTAACAAAAAAGACACGTCCAAATTCAGCACGAGTGGCCAAGTTGGGCTCTCTGTCTTTCTTATATCGAGGTTTCGTGACAGGAGAGCACATTGTTGGTTCCGCGTCATTTCCTCTTTTAATCCGTGCATAGATGATAGAGTGCATTAATGGAAGACTGAGACTGCCTCACCTCTACCTGCATGGATCTCCTCTGTTTTTGTGGCTGGCCGAAGAGAAAAGAATCATGCTGCACACACAACGTATGGGAAAGAGAAAACGCAGCGACCGTCGAGACAAACTTATCTGATTTTCGCCTGAGATCATGCTAAATAAAGGCGTGGATTGCGTGATTTGTCACACGCTGGCAGAAAAAAGCGCTAGAAAAGAGCATTCGACGCCGAAGACGAAGAGGTGAACACAGTTGTCGGAGAATGAGAGCTTCGTGGTACCCCCTGCTTGTCATCACTGCGTGTCTCTGGTGCCTGAGCGCTGAGGAGGACGAGTCCTCAGCCAAGTCCGACTCCATCCTGGAGAAGTTCTTTGTCTGGAAGTTTCGACACCAACCGCTGGCGAGAGCAACGTACTTAGGAGCGCGCCAAATTCTGCCCGACCGTTCACTGGAGGCCATCAACAACTGGTCCAAGGACTGCGAAGAGTTTGCACGAGAGGCTGAGGCCGAGAGTCGGAACAACGGCAAGGACAGGCACTTCCTGAGGAGCATCTTCAGTGAGTCACTTGCACAAAACTGACGCCATTCATTGTGTGGCCATAATATGACCGTACAGGTTGAAATATCATGCCAATAACATTTTTGTTCTAATCCCTGGTCAGTTGCCTCCAGAGAGCAAAAAAATAGAATCGCCATATTTCAGCTTATGGTGTACTTGTGACTCCTTTATTATGCCATCAATCTCGCTGTTTTATACAGTCGACCTCCAAGATGGTAAAAATCCTCGACATAGGCGACATTTTTTATGTTTACTGGACTTGCAGTTTAAAATGTACTTAAAAGTTGACGGCATAAAAATCCTGATGCAATCAAAATGACCCCTAAAAATATTCCGTGCAGTTGAATGAGATTCGGGACTTCTCTCTGAGAAATGATTTGGTGTAGAAGGTGTCTTTTGACGACGACCAATTCGATGTCCGGTGAACCGAATGAATGATTTACACCAATGTCATCGTTCCGTCACTTAAAGTTGGAGAGTCTCGAAGCTGCTTTTGAGGACAAAGGACAGACTAAAAAAACATGTTTTTTGGAAAAAAGAAAGAAAAAAAAGAAAATTCTGATAAAAAGTACTGATCACTGAACAATTCTCACTGCTGTTACCATAAAAATTCGCTTTAGTCAGGAATGCCCAGCATATTCAAATATTCGAACGTCGGCAGTTATTAATCCAGAAAATCTTACGTCCAGATCAAACATATCGAAAGCAGACAGATCTTCCTCCACAGTAAGACTTCTTGTCACAAAGTTGTCTTCCTCGTCTGAGACACCGTGGACACTTCCTGCTTTATAAACTCTGATCTGAAGAGCACTTGAGGCAAAGTACGTGATGTGGAAGGAACTGTTCAAGAAAGACATGCTCCAGATAAACTTGGCAAATGATGACTTGGTTTCAATCAGAGTCCTGTTATTCTTTGGAAGTGTCCGATTATTTGGTCGAGAAATGTACTAATTATTGACGTCACTTTTTTTGTTGAACATCAGCTGCCCACATTTCTCGTGCTGCACAGCACAATATTTTTTCCAATTGAAAAACGGGTGGACAAAATATGAGGCCCGCTCCTTTGTACTAGCAGCGGGACGTATATTTTGCTCGCCCGCTCTAATGCACTGTAGTACAGTGGTATTGTGATACTTGACGGTCCACTCACAGTAAATAAGACATGCACGTAAACAAAAAAAGTGACGTTAAAATAAATATCAATGTTCAGTGTCGGAAATTTTCTAAATACCGGACAAAAGTCATGTCTGACGCAGTAGCCCCAGTTTCGCCGCTGACGGAGAGTTTGACTACATCGGAGGTCGACTGGATGTGACCTGCATGCGTAATACCTGTGTGTACGTGCCAAAACTGCAACACTTAAACTGACAGAGCCTAAGAAATGTGTCATTCCAGGAGAAGCTTCTGCTTGCGTCAAGGCTGTCGTGCACAAAAGCTACGTGTTTGCCGCGATCGACTTCATCTCGGGCCTCCAGGTTAGCTTTCCAAGGCACTTGAGGCAAAAGCAACACACCAGCTTCGGGTCGCTTTGGGATTACCAGGCTTTGCTTCAAGTCATGCAGGAAACCCCTGACTACGTGGAGCAGCTCAAACATCTCCTCAGCATCGGCATCGACAGAAGAGTCACGTACGCCAATGACTCCTTGGTGAGGACACTCCGTCAGTTAGGGAGGCTTCAAGTGAGCGCAGAGGCCTCCGACTTCTTCCTCCCGTTCAAGTTCATCCCCCATCTGAGCAGGGCAGAAGAGGTACAAATACTTCAGGGTAGAGCTATCAACGTCATCGAGCAGAGCGTCATGCCCGCATTGAAAGAGCTTGAACAGTTCATACGGGCCAAGTACATGCCAAATGCCAGACCTGACCCTGGCATCTGGTCGGTTCCGGATGGCAGAGCTTTGTACGAAGCCACTTTGGAGTTTTACTCATCGGGAGGAGGCGTCGGTGGCCAGGAGGTTCACGAAATGGGCCTTCAACACGTTGCAGATTGCCAAGCAAAGATCCGCATTGTCGCTGAGAGCTTGGGTCACAGGGGCAATACTGTGGAAATAATGCGGAGGATCGAGAATCTACCAGATCAAGTGTTTTCCAGCCGCCAAGAGGCCTTGCAAGCGATCCGGCACAAGTTGTGGACCGACATCAGGCCCACACTGAACCAGGTATTCCACGAGGAAGACGTGGAAGCCGCTGCATCAGCAGGCCTGGAAGTGGCGCCGTTGCCCGAAGAGTGGAACGAGATCCGGGGGGCGGCTCATTATTGTCCTTCCAATAAGGAAAAGGGCAAGTTACTCGTTGACCTCACTCACATGGAGTCCCTGAAGCGCTTCGAGGTGACAGCTGCCTGCCTGGAAATGGGCCTTCCTGGTCGCCATCTGCAGGCCATGTTTAATGTCCAACTTCCTCGCTTCCTCGCGGCCTTTCCCGATGAGCATCTGGCTCACGTCAGGGGTTGGGCTGCCTACTCCCAATCTCTGGGTCTGGAGTTGGGACTGTACCGTGATCCCTACTCGCTCATCGGCTATTTTGCCGCTTGTCTGGTCAGGTCTGCCAGACTGGTGGTCGACAGCGGCATCCACAAGCTGGCGTGGTCGAGGCAGAGAGCCGTGGACTACCTGGTGACAGCCAGCGGTCTGGAGGCTGAAGAGGCAGAGCTGGAGGTGGACTGGTGCATCACAAGGCCAGGGGAAGCAGTCGCTGAGGTCATCGGGCTGACACAAATGAGAGACTTGAGACGACGCAAGGAGAGCGAGAGCGGACGAAACTTTGACTTGAGGCGGTTCCACAGTAATTTGCTCGCCTGTTACGGGCCCATGGACGACTTGGACGAGTGCTACGACCACCAGGAGATGCTTCTCACAGCTGCTCAGGGAACGAATGGGTCGAGAATTGACGTGCTAAACTTTTTATTATTGTTATCGTTGTTATTTGCTCTCCCACTCTTAAGCACGTCCAACAGTGGTCAGGGAAAAGTTTAGGCAAAACATGACACGTCCACATTTTTGGTACTTCGTGGAAACAACTGGTGCGTACACCCCGGCTCAAAAGTCTTCGAAAAGTCTTAAGATTTTTCGGGTTTTTGGCGTCAAGTGCTGAATGCCCCGTTTGAGGAGCCTTCTATAAAGGCTTGCAGAATTCTGTTCTGTCGAGACAGAATTTTTTTCTGTCTCGACAAAAACATTTTTCAAATGTTCATTCAGTGAAATCAGTAAAGCACTGGTTCTAGTGTACCATACCACACAGGGCCGTGGTCCAATCGACCTTTTCAGGTCCACCAAAACTCGGAAAGTGGTCCAAACCTATTTTTCCCTCAGGTTCAGGAATTAACCAATAGAGACTAACTTGATCGTCACTTGTTACGCCTAACAGGCCTGATATAGTTAAAGTTTTTTGCGTAGGTATTCAACACTCCGTATAAGTACCATAGGACTACAAGTGGACTCTCCACAGTCTCTTTTGATAAGAAAGTGATCTTACTCTCTCTCTAGGTTCATGGCATGAGAGGATCCGAGTACCCCACACTGTGGTCCAACTTTGCATGGTGCGGCCTATAGCCACAGCCAGTAGCCTCAAAACGTTTGCTCAATCCTTGATGTGAATATAACTCCTAATCCAAGATCCAAGTCATACGAGGACAAGAAAGAGGGACCGAGACAATATCCTCGCGGTCTCCCAACCTCGAGGCTAATGGTACCACCACGGAGGGACGTAGATTGTACTAATAACGCGACTCCGCCAGTGCGGCCTAGAGATCCCAAACCTGAACCTCAGTCGACCATATCCCATGATGTCCATGTCCACATACACATGGGAAACTTATGACACCAAGTCCGTAGTGGAGAGTCCAATCGCCAGATAACGGAGGAACTAACCCTGCAGGAGCGACTGGACCTTATTGCAGGGCATTCGTAGATTCGATGATAGTTTTATTTCCTGTATTTTGTGGTATCATACAATGCAAGTCAAGGATTGATGCGTTCATTGTTCAGTCCAATCCCGCGTCAATGAAGAGAAGTCCATCAGATGCACTTTCCAGATGCTTCTCATAGTACCAATCAAGCTCGGCCACACCAAGGTAGCAAGTGTCAGAGCTCTAAAGCAAAGAATTTGAAAACTAAAGACTCCTTTTATATTTAAGAAAGTGACATTGAGCAACAGTTGACTCAAGGAGCCACAGGTAATCAGTGCAGTACTCACAGCATCAACATAAAAGCTATTGCATCCTCCTGTGCTGGCTTGATCCATCCTCCTGTCCTGGCACTTGAAGGCACACTTTTGAGCAATGGGCAGATCTGGTAGAGGCTGCACCAACAGGGTCTCCACCACCTTTGATGTTTTGTATTCCACCAAGGTAGGGTATGAGACTTGAACAGCTTGATAACGAGAGTCTGAAGGAAAGTGTAGGAGGGAGTTTACTAAAAGCAATTCTGTAAACAAGCAATGCTTTAATTACTGTGAAATGTTTACAATCAATAAATTATTGTATGCTTTCTGGCTAGGAAAGCTCTTCCACACTCTTTGCTCTTGCTCTGAAATGACCACTACTTGGTATGGGGTTGGCACCATACCTGGCCAAAAGGATGGGTTACATGGAGAAGTCCATCACTTGGAGAGTAGTGCCTGAGGACTTTTACCTAAACCAAAAGTCAGGGAGATTCACTTCACCAAAGTCTTGGGCAAAATTTGCAATGTACAGTCCTTGGCGTAAAGATTAGCCATGGGCATGACTACACACAATAGTGCCTTCTCACACTATTGCTGATGATGATCTGCTCTGCCTTCTCCCCCATGATGAGATTCCGGCCGTTCCGATCGTCCTCAGGAGTAGTGAGAGAGGGCAGTCCACATCGTCCTCGGCAGTAGCGAGAGAAGGCAGATCTGATTGGACTCGAGATGCTGACTGTCGACGATGCATTTTGTTTACTTGTCTAATAGTCACCCTGTCGCACTTTTTTCACCCCCTCACAGAACCTAGCAACCTTTGGCCCAGATGATAGGGTTTTGCATGGTAGTGCATAGCGCCGGAGGACCCAGGGAGTGAAACCTGGTGGAAATGATGGGCCAAGGGGCTGGGATTATTCCATGAAAGTTTCAGTCCATTTCATCAACATTTGCCCCCAAAAAAGCCAAATTTTCAGCCCCTTTGGCATGCCTCCCTCCCTAGTTGGTCTCACTTTGAGCATTCTGGCACCGAAATGGGCAGCCCTGACAATGAAGCTCTGTACTCAACATTGTGCCTTAGTATCATATCTAAATGTTCCACATCAAAATTCCACCTCAAAATGTCCCACTGTAGTGCATGAGGTGTAGTCATGCCCATGGCTAATCTTTACGCCAAGGACTGTATGTGGCCCTGTCCACACAAAGTGCATTACATGCTACTGTAGTGTCTATTGCTCTGTGTTACTATAGTGCTGGGGGTCAGAGCAGGAAAAGCAGGTTTAGGGTCCAACCATGGCGGTGTAGATAGACGACATCACATTTGGTTGAGGGTGACACCATTTGGCTGAGGCCCTGACTATTTGCTTGATCTTCACTTAAGCCTATATGACCTTGTCCGTCAAGGAAGTCAGTGAAACTGCCGCTGGTAGTCAGAGTTGGCATGGAGCTGTGGTCGATCCTCTGTGTTTTACTAGAAAGTGACTAAACAGACACAAAGAGAACTGCACATCAGTGCATCCTTCAGGAAGTTTCAGCACTTCTGCGTTATGCATTCTGCAATGTCATCACACTTTCGTGGCCTTTTTTGCTGTCCCAGGAGAGTTGTGGAGGGTTCAAGGACAAGGGGGCAGCATTTCTCATGGGAGGAAGACTGCCTGGGAAATGTGATTCAGTTAAACTGTTAGTTAGATTTAAGAGAGACTGCAGATGTTACTGATTCCAGTTAGCTTCTTTTCAGGGGGAATATGGATTTTGAAAAATCAATAAGTCTGGCTTCCATTCCAGAAGCTCCAGAGAGTGGTCCCATTTGCACTACAGGATGGGATAAATACCTTCTTGTGGCAAATTTCCTCCTGTGGCACAGTACTGATACTCCCGGTCAAGGCCGGGGCAGTCTCCAACCTCAGTGTTCAGGCAGATTCGGCTGCGGTAATGTGAACCTGTCATTCCATAACTTTTGCAGATGGTCCAGGGTCCCCAAGTGCCCCACAAAGCTAAAATGGAGAGGCAAAAATTCAGTCATGGTACACAAAAGCAGGTGACACACCACAAATTTTAACTACAGGAATGATAGGGAAAAAAAGTTTGTGGAATCCCTTGGCACTTGCGCAAAATGTAGGGTTGTTGGATAACAAACCACTGAATGTTCACAATGTGAACCACATTGGGATTCAAACTTCTCTGACTCAGACCCTAAAAATTACTAGCACATCATATCTTCTTCAGTCTTCCCTCTCTTCATTCATTGCATTTGTTTAGCTACAACATGACCAAACTTACGTTGACAAGGATTGGTGTTGCACCCAACAGTCTCTTCACCAGGCCCAATGCAGTAGATTCCTCCATGCTGAGGCACAGGATCGTCACATGGTCGACTCCTGGTTTTGGTCCCACCATCACAGGGCAATGTGCAAGCTGACCAGGGTGCCCAGTCTGACCAATCACCATGAACTGAAATGTAGACAAAAGTAATAAGACTGTAATTCTCCACCAACCCTGAGTCAGTCATTGTTCTTCATATCACATGACTTCATCTTGTTCATAGGAGGCTTGGAGTGCGAGTGAGGAGAGATCAGAGATCTACCTATTGTGGCACCTCAGGAGCAACAAAAAGTGTACCTTACTAGTCTTTGGCTCTAGCACTGACCCACTTTGTTAACTAGTCACACTGGCAAAAGTAGCAATAACGTAGTGCTGTGTGTGTGTGTCTGTCTCTCTGTCTGTCTGTGTCTGCCACTGGGTGCTTCATACCCACCACATGTTTTGCGCTCCTAGGCTGCACAGAGGCTGGACAGACATGCACATACACACAGACATATATATGGCCCTTGAGGTCCATGTATTAGGTATTTCAACATTACAGCCCAAGCACTCCCCCAAATGAACTGAAAAATTCAATATGCGTGCTCTCACTTTCCAGCGTAACTGAACATAAAACCATAGCTTATGTTAACATTGACAGTATTACCTGGACATGGATAAGTGTTGCAATCTATTACTTGTGTCGGTGAATCAGGACAATATAGGCCACCATACATTGGTGTAGGGTTAGTACAATCCCTCGCCTGATCCTTCTGACCAGTACCACAAGTAGCAGTGCAAGCAGAAGTGTCATACCAGTCTGACCACTGGCCATCACCTGTTTGAATTTTGTTTGTTGTTGATCTTAGAAGTGGGAATGAAATTTAAAACTTACGCATGCAAATTCCCAGGTTGGATGACCATGCACCATCATCTTGACATACAATTTGATCGGTATCAGTTGAAGTGGTATTGAAGTAGAATTCAGTATCACATATGTACCTGCAAGCAATGGTGTTTTTGAGATCTCAGGATACAGCAAGGTTGAAAGAAGTAGCATTTCAACTGCACTTAATCAAAAAAGCATATGAGTGTCCCATGTGTATGCTCAAGCAAGGAAGAGTAAAAGGCTTACTTAACAATGGTCTCTTCCCACCACCCTAATGTTACATGATGAACAACAGCTGAAGTTGAGTTGGGGGTGGACGCAGCAACAGTTGGAGGGTCTTCACACAGTTCCTTGCATTTGTAGAGAGAGTCATCATTCTGGTAGTCAAAGTCAAATGTGGTCAGGCACTCAATGTCCAAGGTGTCAGTGAAGTCAGGCAGATACATTCCACTGTAGCAGGAATATGTGATGAAGTTTCCCTTATCTATCACAATGGGATCAGTCACTGGGGGTGACAGTCGGTAGGCAGAGCGATCTTCATAAGCATCAGCAGTGATGCATTGGTATTCTACAGAAAAGAGAAAAGTCTCAAAAGTCTGCTTCTGAAAAAGTCTCACCAACACAAATGTGTCACTGTTGGCCAGAATCAAGATTTTGAGAAACTTGTTGCCTTTGTGCACTTACGTTTACAAGCATAGGTGTCAACCCCAGAAGGGCTCCAGGCTCCATTGGCATCACACGTCACAACATAGGGCTCTCCAACTGATACTCCAGGGTTAGCAGGATCTTCAAGCTGATATCCCGCAGTGGGACAAGTATACCTTAAGAACACATTGAGATGCAGTGACACAGGTGAACAGTGCACATGGAGTTGGAGTGTCATGTTCATGTCAACTTACTCTACAGGAGTGGACTCCCACCAACCAAGAAAATCACTATCACCATCTTCATCAACAATCAGAGTCACTGTAGGAGGCCAAGTAAATGTGACTCCTGCTGGTCCAGGAGGGTTTGCATCACAGAGTTCTGAGCATGTTTTGGTGTCATCATAATTAAAGGTGAAATCTGAACGGCAAAGGACATCCAAGGTTGCAGAATAATCACTGAGATACTTCCCAGCATCACATTCATACACAGCAAAGGAACCAACATCCACAACAACTGGCTCTGGTTGCTGTGGAGACATGCGATAGCCTGTTCGACTCATAAAGGCCAAGCTGGTGATGCATTGATACTCTGAAAAGGAAAAGAAAAAAGTGAAAAAGTCAGGCAAAAAAGCTTGTTGTTCTGGCAGAGAATGTAACACACTTTCATGGTATGAAGTATATTTTCAAGAGTTGGTATCACATCATCTTAGACTATAACATCTGCCTCCAGCAATAACCACATGTGTTTTACTGCAGCAAGATAAACTTGAGGAGCAAGTGCAGACCTTGCACTCGTATCATAAGGGTTTCTTTCTTCAAAGTAAAACTTTGCGTGCAATGTAACGATTTATTTCTCTCGGAGGAAATTCACATTTGACTGATCTCATTCTCACTCAACTTCTTGTTTCTCTTCTTGATCAGAGCTCTGGTCTTAAGATCCTCTCGTCTTGGAATGCCCCTCTCTGTCTCCTGCTTCCCTTTTTAAACCCCTCTAGTCCACTTTCCTTGAGCCAAACCCAGCCTTATCCTTGGCTGGGTCATCCAGTTGCAAAAGTCCAAGTTGCAACAGTACACCTTGCAAAAGATCATCAGCCATGAGAGAGAGAGAGTAGATTCTTCCCAGACAAGTGCCAGTCTGACCATGGTCATGGTTGACTGGCCAGTGTGTGTGTAAGTGTGCTCATGTTGCATGACGGTGATCTTGACAGAAATTTGTGCAATTCATGACGGTGCATATGTTACAAAATTCGTAACAGTAATTTTAGAGTCCTTGTCATACATGGCTGAAGCTGATTTAAGGGGTTGCCAGGTTCTCTTGGCAGCAAGTGCATGGACGTACAAACAGGTTTTCCCTCCAAAACAGTGCTTAAAGGAGACTTTAGAATGTCAGTGCAAATGCTTCATATTTAGAGCGCCAACTACACATTTAAGAGCTGCTCTTGTCTGAAGGCCACCTAAGTATATAATCCCTGTGCCAGCCAATTGCTTCTCTTCTTTTTCTGACAACATCTTACTCTCTTAGTTTAAACACCTGTGCAGCCAGGCAGGAAATATTGACTTGCTTTCCTTTCTCTCCTTACAGCAGATACTTCTTTGGTCATGGTGTTGTGACCTTGGTCATGAAAACATGTGGGCTTTACACTGGTACCAATCTCACTTTAATGATGTTCAAACAGTGAAGCTGCACAGAATTTCCCATGCAATGTTAGATTTTGGTCCACCCAGTACATCCCATATCAAGTTGTTCCACTCACGTTCACATGTGTATGATGCCACAGCAGGATGGCTCCACTGTCCAGCTGAATTGCATGTTACCCTAAAAGGCTCAGAAATTGCACTACCTGCATCTTCCAGTCTGTACCCGTCTGTAGTACATGAATAGCTGAAAAATAAAACAAAGAACCAATTGTATGAATTAAATTTAGTGGAAGGTGCAACATCTTACTTGCTGGGCAATTGTCATGAAGAACATGCGACTATGAAGTTCATTCTGGGATGCGCCAGGAGACTGACTTTCGTGGTTACTCATGATGGTAAATTGAAATGTTTTGGACTGAAAAAGGGGGAGTAAAATTGGCCAAAATACCACACTTGGAGGGAGGAGTTTACAAAAGGGACTGTGGTACTCATGACCTTACAATGAGCATGATGGACTGTCATAACTGTTGTAGTGAGTGAGCAGCAATGAGCAGAGGTTGGGGGATGACTTCTACCCAAAACCAAAATGTCCATGCATTTCACAACAAAGGCCAGTCTCTAGTGATGACTTACTCGGCATATGTGTTTTCCCAGTATCCATTTACCACAGCATCTTTGGCAGCACTGATTTGTCTATCAACTCCTGATGGAGCAGGCGGTTCATCCTCACAAACTGCCTTGCAGTATTTGCTTGTGTCATACTGAAAGATGAAGTCATTTCCACTTTGTTGGCAGGGGACATCATAGCTGGTGGCCCCATCACTTAGATGTTTGTCAGCATCACATTCATATGCCATAGTTAATCCAACATCCACTGTGACAGCAGGACTGGCAGGAAGGTTCAAGCGGTTGCTCTCCTGACCAACATGGGCAGAGGCTGTGATGCACTGATACTCTGAAAGTGTGAGCAGGATTGTTGTGCATGTTCTTGTCCAAGGTGCAACAAACCAAGGGAATTATAAACTACATTGTTGGACATGAGTAAGAAGTATCCTAATAAGCTTTACATTTTACACATCCAATGCACTTACGGGCACAGACGAAAAGGCTTGGGTTTGTATTAGTCCATGTTCCATCATCTTCACATGTAATAGTGTAAGGCTCAGGAGTGACAGCAACCCCTAGATTTGTCGATTCTTCCAGCCGATATCCTGGTGTCGTACATTGGTAGCTTGAAAAGGATGTTGCGTGTCAGTCAGAGAAATTATGCTTGTGATGAGTAGAGTGTGGCTACATGTACATTTGAAAAGGATGGCAGTTCTGTCACTACAGGTTGACATCACAATGACTGATTAAAATCGGTGTCTCTGTGATGATTGTCTATGAGCCAGAGAGTGTGTTTCAAGAAAGAAAAATGGGTTTTAGTTGTGTACATACTCATGACCAAGTTAATGACCCCTCAAAATCCAGCATTTATGCATGCATCTATTCATTTTATACCTCTTGTAGTGCCAATGTGTTACCCCTTATTGCTGGGTAGGAGGAGTGGTGAAAACATAATGCGCTATGGGCATGTGTGGGTGTGACAGAGATAGTTATGGCACTTGCGGACACATCACATGTTTCATCAAATTTGGGCCCCCTCTCTGGTAGTAAAGTATCACGACATAAGATGCTCAGATTTGAACCACGGAAAAAAACTATAACCATTGTGTTCTTACTTTCATTTGACTACAGTGCCTCAGTTTTACATCTAGAAAGTAACTAATCAGGTCCATTTAAATTTTTTATGCTGACCTAACATCCTCATTTACTTGGTTTTCTATGTCCTGTGCATGTGGCCATTAAACTTGAAAGGCAGAGAGGGGACCAAAGAAGTCATTTCGTTTCATTCTATGACAGCTACCTGGGACAGCAAGTCTAGGACAAGAGTTTAAAAATGACCTATCCTCTAATCATTATGAAGTAATCATGCAGTGAATGAATTAATGGGAGATGGTTTGGGAAGAAATGCATGCCTCCATTATACCTTATTGAAGTTTCCTCCCAATATCCATAAGTAGGATCATGTCTGTCTGCAGGGATATCATTGGAAACCCCTGCTGGGGCAGGGGGTTCATCAACACACAACTCCATACATTTTGTGATGCCTGTATAATCAAAGCTGAGTGCAGCTAGGCAAAGGACATCATAGGTGGTGGCGAGGGTCTGAAGGTACATGTCAGTGGTGCAGGTGTAGGTGACATAGGCACCTTCATTAATGACAACTGGATCAGTGGAAGGAGGGTACATTCGATTTGCTGTCTGGTCAACATAATCATCTTGGGTGATGCATTGATATTCTGTGGAAGGGAACATGTTTGGCACACACCAAAGTGAGCAAAAAATCTATTTTCCCTACTGTTGCAGCTGAATGTGCTGATATCAGCAGGACTCCAAGCTCCATTTGAGTCACAGGTGACAATATATGGCTCAGTCTGGGCAACTCCCCCAGTGTCCTCCAAACGGTAGCCAGGGTCTGTACAGCTGTAGCTGCAAGCCCAAAAAGAAATAGATGAAATCTCATATCTGTGTCCTGTGAATTGCCATAAAGATGACCTCCACAACAAAGACTCAGGGTGTGGCAAACAGTCCTTTTTGTGAATACTCAGTTGATGTAGCTAATCTGGTTAATGGTGGCTGTGTTGAATACAAGTCCTGGACTTGCATTTAGCACTAGGGTTACTGAATAAGTGATTACATGATTTTCTATGATTACAAGATGAGCTTGGGTTTTACCTGATGGCTGTGTCCTCCCAGTACCCATGTGTGATATCATCTCGAGAATGTGCAGAAAGTGCAACTCCTGTTGGTGAAGGTGGTTCAACAGCACAAGCCTCCTTGCAGAGCTTTGAAGGGTCATAGTTAAATGTAAAATCACTTAAGCAAGGGACTTGATAGCTGGTTGCCCAAGTACTTTGCAAGTACTTGTTGGTATCACATTCATAGGTGATGGTGGAGGCGACAGCAACTGAATCAGGAGGGGAAGCCATAAGATTGAGACGTTGGCCTGACTGATCCACATGTGCTGAGTCTGAGCCAAATGTCACACATTGATATTCTGAAATAAACAAGGCAATGGACTGAACAAACGTTCGCTGATGCTTGAGCAGGTATGCTTGGTCCATATTGTGACCTGTACACTCCTATGCTCACTTTAACTGAAACTTACGCATGCAGTTCCCTATTGTGGCATCCCACAGTCCTGTGGGCAGACACGTCGTGGTGTCAGGGCTTGTGTCAAAGTGATATCCAGGCAGGCAGGTATAGCTGCACAAATAAGTGACAAATTTACTTCATAACTAAAAAATGAGTGTTTTGGTAGTTAAACTTATAATTATTTCTCTGAAATGACAAGGAAAAATAGTTCTGCTTTTTATAAATGAAGCAACGTATTCAAAGGGGTTTGGTCAAGCCCTTAAAATAATACAGCAATGTGTAACCCGTCCACTGAAAATATGGGTGAAAGAAAATATGGGGAATGAGGGTCAAAAAAGTGACGAACAACAAAAGTGCCATTGACCCTCCCTTTCCTTTCCATCACCATTTTTGAGCAGCGATTTGCAGGCATTGCCCTCAAGGCCTCTTCCGTGACACGGAGCAGGTGCGACGCCTCGCATCCCTGCCCATTAAAAGGCACAGCCATTGCCCCATCTTTGGTTGTGCTCATGGAATAGCTGATCCATTTGTTGATGCATTTTGACTAGCTCATGAAGTGGCCTAACACACGAACATTAAAAACGAGCATGGTGCAAAAGGTTTCCAAGCAGCAGAAGAGTGTTTTTTCCTCACAAATACTTCTAGAAGGTATGAAAAGGACTTCATTGAGGAAATTGCACAGAATAGTTGGGCACTAAAGCCTACACCTTTTTTCTCTTCTCCAATGAAGGTTCCATGCCCATTTGAAGGCACAACCTTCAAAGACGGTAGTGAGGCTTTTAAATGCTCTATTTTTTGGCTATCATTTAGTTTATGCCTGCCTGTGACTTGACTCTTTTTCATTCCCGACTCCTGGGACTCTGAATTAACAGGGTTTTTTCCCTAAGCAAACAGTTGAAAGAAATATTCACACTTACAGATGTGGCCACCATCGTCACCTAGCTCAACCCCCTTGTCTTCAGCATCTGGTTGTAGGTCACCCAGCAGGCCAGTGTGACCTCCTTCCCATGCCAGTGTGACGGACATCAAGGAGGAGGCATTGGCCCCCATGACAACAGACTACATGATCTAATGCTCGGCTTGCTCCCTTCAGTTCGTCATCTTGCCCCTTTGATCCCTTTTTACCACCTTTCAGGAGCAATGTCTGTTAACACCAGAAGCCCTGGCACAAAATAGCTAAATTTGTTGCCGATAACCAAACTGAAGATATGTCAAATATTAGCACCCATCAGGTCTTACACCAAGCAAACTGCTGGCCACATCCACAGCTATCAGTACTCACGTGAAAGGTGTCCCTTCCCACCATCCATCAGTGAGGTGATCCTTGGCAGGCAGTGTAAATGAGGCAACATTGGCTGGCACTGGTGGATCAGCAGCACACAACTCCTTGCAGTACACAGTGTTGTCATACTTGAATATAAAGGTCGTAGGTTCGCATGGCACAGCAATGAATGTGTCAAAGTTTGTGGTGCCATCGTCAGCATATGTATTAGTTGGACATGGATAGTTGATGTTGGTGTTGACATCAACAGTCACAGGGATGGTGGGAGTCAGGGCATTGTAGGCACTGCGATCTGATTCGAAGAGACTGCCTGTATCACCAGTAATGCATTGATACTCTGCAAGGTGAAAAGAGTTGAATGTTCATGTTCAACTTTTCATAACAAAAGCATGTAACTACAATCGTCAACTGTGTTTTTGCTCATGCAAATCATGTCGATGCAGTGTATGTTTCAAGTGCTCGTGTAAATAAGTTGAACATAAATGTGTGAGTTCAGTGTGTCGAGTTCAAGAATGCATTGAACTTTCTTAATTTGGGAAATCCCAGGTGACGCAGCAGGTTGGTGCTCAAGGAGGAGTGTGAAGAAAGTGAGGAGGTCTCTCAGGTTACTGGATAGCTTATGTACTGATACAATTAAGAAAAATAATTGCAAGTGCAAAACCCTCTTCAATTGCTCTGAGAGATTGAGTAGACTGCTACTTACGCTCACAATTTCCCGGATTAGTCCACGATCCAGATTGACAAGTAGCATAGGCGGTGTCTGTTCCAGAACTAGCGAACTTATACCCCGGGTGACACTTATACCTAATGCAATGAAGAAGGTGGTGAAGTCACTCCTTCATTTTGCCATACATGTGCACAGAGCGGGCGGCGGAATCATCACCCACTTAAGAACTTGCATCATATTCCAAATGCTTACTCAGCTTGGGTATTCTCAAGCCATCCCAAACTCCCATGATGTGCAGTCACAAGTGTCAGACTGGCCGCATTGTAGGTGCTTTCGTGTGGGGAAGAAGCTGTGCATGTCAGGCTACATTTTGAGGTGTCGTAGTTCAGGTCGAAGGTGGTGTCCTGGCACACATAATTTATTGAGGCTGTGGCGTCAGGCAGGAGCTTGTCCGCGTCACAGGTATATGTGACCTGATCATTCACGTCTAGGACCGTAACTGTTGGGGATGTCACGGTCATCCCAGAGCTGGTGCGATCTTGCACAGCGTCAGCCCAAATGCACTGATATTCTAGTTGAGGCATAAGAATGGTGAAACATGTGTGTTACTTCGGAGGGAGAAGCTTTCCTCTTACGTTCGCAGTTCCCCGGTGTGCTTGGAGTCCAGTCCAAAGTTCCAGCAGTGCATGTGATGGGGGATGCTGGTGTCAAAGTTGTGTCAAAGCGATAGCCAATATCACAGGTGTAACTGAGGGAGCACTGGAGGGTCAACTGCATGTCACAAACAATGTCATAACTCCCTTACGTGGTCACACTTCCGACTGCAGCAACTGTGGTTATGTCAAAGTCATATACTGACTTGGCGGGAGCTACTGGTGGGTTTGGGCATCCTTCAAGGCAGGTGTACTCACATAGGACGTTGAACTTGGTTGTACAAGAAATGTCACGAAAGTCTTGCGATGACCTGCGCCTGTAGTAGCATCTCTTAGAAGCTCCACTATTGACAAGCTGCAGTGTGGAAGAGACATATATTTGTGTGAATAATGCTTGTGGAATATAAACTTAGAGTACTGGAGGCTATGAGGCTGACAATTCTACCATACTTGCATTGTCATTTGAGGGAAAGGTTTCGTCCCCCTAGAGGACATTTTGCATCCATGTTTTATGTATGAAAGAGCCCAATTTGAGACATCAATAGGATCAATTCTGTTGCCACCAGTGCAAGAGGTGTTCACCTCACCATTTTTCGCTAGGAACTATCGCTTACATGCTGCCCACATCGTCGGGTAGAAAGAGAATAAATCGCTGTGTGTGTGACTGCCGTACGTATGGGCCTTGCACGCCCAAAATCGACTTTGCAAAAGCTGCTCGATCGGTCGCTCAAACAATGATTCAACCCGGGCCATAAAGACAATATTGTGATGCCAAGAGAGCAAAACTGATGCCAAGTGGGTCAATTTGATGCCGAAGAAGCTGATTGATAACTATCGAGCTAATGGGTGGTAAAAAATTGTACAAAATAGCTATTTTTTACAATTTTTGTTCTTCAGGGAGGGCACAAGGGCAAGAGTTGCAAAACAAGCGAAATTCTTTGTCTTCCCCACTTGATGCGCACGTATCACTGTGTCACTGTGTCGTCAGTGTTTTTAGGAAGTGTGAAAAAAAGTCGGCAACTTAGTTGTATTTGTCAGAAGATGATGTGGTCTTTCTTTGGATCTGCCGTGGATACTCAAGACATTGAGTGCCCATGGAGGCTTGACCTTCACTACATATTGACGACACAATGTTGTCTGGCTATCGAAAAAAGTGAAAAATACGTGGAGGAAGGGAAAAAAAGTTTTTTCTTCACGGTTTTTTCAGTGCCGAGTAGAGCATGTTGGCATTTTGGACCTGCACTTTTACGAACGACAGATGCCCCAAAATGGATCGAGTGAAAGAAAAGCAAGTGTGCGCGCCATTTCGAACCAATGCACGCTTGCCTCTAAACCCAACGAAATGCGTGTCCAATATTTTTCCGTGAAGACATCAGCATCCACCCTCTGAGCACAGCAATGTAGCCATATCAAGCTTTGATGTCCGAGTGCACGAAACCAACCTGATTGTCGTCCAAGAAGGGGCCGGCCGTGAAGTCGCCACCGCTGCTATATTTGAGCTGGCCGTCGCAGTCGGTAAAGTTTTCGCAGATGGTGTCGACCTTCTTCTCGAGGCCAACATAGAGATCTTTGCCCGTCATAACTAAAAGAGAAGACATATACATGTAGCCCACCATAAGAGCATTCGAAGCTCTAAAGAAAAAGTTTAGTGCTTACGTCCCAGATCCGCTATAACCATGAACTGCTCCTCAGTGGCCAATTCTATCAGCATGGAAGTGCCTCCGGCGTCGGAATGGCCAGTGCAGGTTGAGATTGCATCGGCGGAGTTTCTAGTAGCACCTGTTACCTTGTAGAACTTGTGCGAGGTCGGCATCTGTCAGTAACAAAGCTTGGAATACTGAGGATGTCATATGAGGATGTCAATGAAATTTTGTCAAGATGAAATTTTGTCCGTCTGCGCAGCTTTGTGTGATGAATTAACCTGATGAATTGACGGTTTTAGACATAATTTCAAACATCTTTACGCAACTTCATGCAGAAATTGGGGTTTGCAAAAATCACTCCTTTCCCCACTTTTCGCTGGAAAGAAAGAGATGAGAGGTGTGGGTAAAAAGCTAAGTAGGGTTGTATTGCGTCACATACATGTGCTTCATGCTATTATATCAAACATTTAGGTATTTGACTTCCGAACCGAAAACCCGGGGTCCTGTTCCACAGAGCTCGCACGCGTATTGTTAAGAGAACTCATTCGGCTAAAAAAAATGCCAGATTGATTGTACCAAAAAGGACCAGCACTTCCCGCATCCCCCCCCAAAAAAGAAAGAAGCATTTTTCAATGGAAGTTGACGTTTAGTATGCACATGCACTGAAGTGCCGGAGCAACTCTTGCGGACCTAAAAGTGTTTCTACTGATAACTGTGAATAGAGAGCCTCTTCAGTGACTCCTGGGCAAACCGGAGACTTCAGCCCGCACGGTCTCTTTTCGGTGGGGATTTCTAACTAAGAAATGGCCGGGAGACAAGTGATCAGACAAATCGCACCCAGCAATTTGAGCCCCACTGGGTGTTACTCGCCAGGAATGGCACCTTGGTCGTGGCAACTGGCACCATGACGCAACAGAACTGGGGGCGCAGAACACTGCCAAAATATCTGCTACAATCTGTGTCCCCTGGCAACCTCAACCAATTTGGTTCGGTGAAAGATATAACGGTTGCGAATTTTTTCCTGAATCGCCCCTTGCACTCTGGTATGGCACTCAGTCAAGTGTCGGTACATGAACAGTCCTGGCTGTAAGCAATTGCGATGAGCATGACATCACCTCATGCACTGGACTGAAACATGTTGAGGTGAGATTTTGATGTGAAACACATTGTTGTGATACCTGGGCACATTGATGAGGACAGAGGTTCAACGTCAAGACGGCTCATTTTGGTGCTAGAATGCTCAAAAGGAGCCCACCTGGAGGGGGGGGGGCATGCTAAAGAGGATTGAAGTTTGGCATTTTCAGGGAGTAAACGTTGGTGAAATTGGCTGAAATTTTCATGGAGGAATCCTAACCCCCAGGCCCACCATTTCAAGGGGAATTCACTCCGGCGCCATGTGCAAGCACGCAAAGAACCCTGTGTCCAGGTTAAGACGTTGCTAGGTTTTGCGAAGCTAAAAAAAGAAGAGAGCAACAGGGTGACACGTCGACATGTGAGCACCACTCATCGATAGCAACAATCGGCACTTCCTGCTTTCGCATGCCCCCCCCCCCTTCAGGTGGCCTTCTTTTGAGCACTCTGGCACCAAAATGGGCAGTCGTGACATTGAGCCTCCGTACTCAACATTGTGCCCAAGAATCACATCTGCTTGTGTTCCACCTCTACTAGTTTCAGTATGTGATGTCAGGCTCGACGAAATTACTTATGGCCGGGAGTATGATGGAGTGGATTTTTCTTACTAGGTCTCTGGTCTGATGACCAAATGGGGGACAGGTTCGAAATAGCCAGAACGAATATTTTCTTATCAAAAATATTTCTCGTTATGAGGTGAAACCATATGCAGTCTGACCTCAAAGAATTTAAGAAGTTGAGTTGTGCTTGAGGAAAACCTATTTTGATTATCCCGCTGACACTGTTCTGGGGATACGAGCAGAAAAGCCTCTAAACAGTCAACTCCAAAACGAAATTCGTTGGACTGGTTCAAAATATTGGAACCACTGATGGTTGCGAGTTCGATCATAAGGTCACAATTCTGACCCCGGCCGTTTAAGACCAAACCTCTGTGATTGGCTTTTTTGTCTAAGAGTGACATTTTTGCCATATCAGAGTCACGCACCTTGTAATAACCGCTTGTCGTGGGTGTCCAATCAGTGGAGGGACAAGTTTTTCCATTGGGCAGAACTGGAAGAAGGAAGAGAACAGTTGAATCGAGAATTCTTCACAGTCCAGGACCTGCAAGCTCAAGACAAGGGAATTTGTTATAGTGCCGTTTAGAAAATATAACAAATCACGAGAGTACGGAAAACACTTGTCTTTTGCAACTTCAGGGAGGCGCAGAATCTCCGATTTTTTCTTAACAATGCCCATTTAAAAAATTGGATATGCACCCCCATCTTACAACTGGCCAAAGTCACATCACATAAGTAGGATTGTGGTCAACCTTGCAGATGTCATCAACTTCTTCACGTTCAAGATTTGCCACATTCTCCTGCGAATTGAGGCACATTGCAGTCAATACCCCAATTTGGCTACTCCAGAAGTAATACAGGGAAGGTGGGCAGAGAGTGCGTCATATCAGGGTGGATCCCTGGAGGAGTTATCTTTTTTATTTTGAAATGCACACTCATTGGCAGTAGCAATTGACGTGGCAGAAAAGATCCTCCTTCCACCACATTGGAGTTGGTCCACACAAAGAAGTGGAGTGGGCCCCTTAGCCCACACAGGAAGGCCCCCTCAGGCCTTCTTAGAGGACATGGATTTGTGTCATCGTCACCAAATGATTTTTTTAAATAGATGTAGCCACGCTGAACAGAATTTTGTGTGGTTTATCCCAACCAAAAATATAGGCAGCGTTAGACTGGGTAAATATCATCCTCCACTCGTTTCGATGGGAGCTCAACGAAGACGAATTAGTAAACGATGACTGACGGAGGGGAAAGTGAAAAATTAATGCAAGTAAGAGAAAATAGCTGGAATCTTGAAGGCAGCTGTCATGGCTCGCTGTAAGAAGAGGTCATACATGTTCGTGCCCGAGCTGAGAGAAGTGTGACTCCCCGCTCAGGAATTCTTCTACTCCTCCTACACCGAAATGATGATCCAACCTGCCCAATGTGCAGGACATCCCCAAGGAGGGATATGAAAATGACACTCAGCATCTTGAGGAGCATGCAAAAATATTTTTCACTGATACCTGAGATGTCTTAATCCGGAATTGCACTTTTTTTGCGAACAATCCACCAAGTCAAGAATGTTGTGTTTAATATGGACACTATTTGGTTAATATGAGCAGTAGCAGAGAGATGTGATGCACTGGATTTTTCAACATCGAAACTCAAATCTTGCACTCTCTTCATAAAGCGGGAGATGAGCTTTGTCAGTGGCAGGAGACACCAGGTTGTAGCTCCAACAAGCAAAAAAGCCGGCTCGATGTTGGCTAAAATCGCGTGCAGCATTCTGCATAATGCTGCTGTAGTGGATAATCTGAATATGCAGTGCGGTGAGAAAGTATAAGAGGACCTTATTCCGGGTGGGAAGAAATATATAGGACATTTCTTAAAACTGCTTAATAACTTTACTCTTTGCATTTTTTAATACTTTTGTATAGCATACTGTAGGTAAAACTGACTAAGCTTTAATTTGCGGTGGAACAGGCCACAGTACAGTAAAATTTACCACAGTTGGGTAAGCTGAGAGAAGGGGGAAAATGGGCGCATTACATAGTGTGAGGTGTCTCTTTGTCCCTTCTGCGTTTACAACAGTCATGGTCAACATCACCAAAAATCAATGCTGATTCTCTTGTTTTCAGGCCCAAAACATGCCTGACTTCAACACCCTCCGTGGATCCCTCCACAAGCTATCGGTCTACTTGAAGGAATGAATAACAGCAGCATGAACAGCATGGGCAGAAGATGGCCATGCTGTAAAAGGCCACGGAGAAGGTTGTATATGAGGGTGAGTGCTCAGATTTGGAATGTACGAGAGACGTTCAAGCAGGCATCATTTCATGTTCAGAAAATCCTTCTCCCTTCTTACGCCAGATCGTCGACACAGCTCTCATGGTCATTTTCTTCAAGACATTTCCCCCGCCCGGTATGTTTAAATATATAAACTTAAGCAACAGTTTAAAGGCTAAAATTGTACACTCTTAATCTTGACAAAAGCAGTCTGCCTCAGAGTGTTCACAATAAGCACGATCCACTGTATGCGTGTTGACTCATTTTTAATGCATAGCGTTTTTGCACCCAAACATGAGCACAGCCCCCCCATGATCCATTTTTTAGGGGGGGGGGCACAGCTTTCCCTGTCCACTGCACAGACATGTTTACTAGACAAAAATGTCATATTTTTAAAAATGAGGAAGTTCTCTGGGGTCCTCCTTTACGTATCACTAATATTTAAAAAGTTGTATAACATAATGGAATATATAATTAAAATTATATTTATTGGGGTCTCAGGCCTATGCAAAAATGTTTTAGACCAAAGTTGTAGTCCTTAAGATGCTGAACACAGATATGTGTTCATATGTGTGTGGCTTAGGGAAATGACTATTTTTAAGTGAGTCATTAACATCTGAATATTGAAGCTTATTGGCTCACTTAAAGCCATCAATGATGCACATGGAACCATGGCAAGAAGACAAAACCCTCCTAATATCCTTGCTCTGCCCAAATCTGAGGCCATACTTGATATTTAAAGGAGAACCCCAGAGAACTTCCTCATTTTTAAAAATGTGACATTTTTTGTGTAATAAACATGTCTGTGCAGTGGACAGGGAAAGCTGTGCCCCCCTAATAAATGGACCATTTGGGGGGGGGGGGTGCTCATGTCTGATTGCCCCTCATTTTGTAAATGGCGATGACTTTATTAGATAAAGTATCCTTAACTATAATTTTTAAGGAAAATGTGCTAGTGAACATCAGGTCTGCTCTCGACGGCCACAAGTTATGATAAAATTTTCATTTGGCGACAATTCACTAACCCGTGTCTGCCAGGAAGGTCTCTTTGCCTCCACCTTGGCGACCTCGCAGCACCTTTTCACGAGAACCAGTTGGGGGAGAGCGATCCTGACTTTTGTAATGCACTGCAGAATCATTCATATTTCCCACACCCTTGCACCATTTGCTTTCATATCATTCTGTTCTTTCTCACACAATGTCTACTTTAACTTACTCAGGTCATTACACTTTCTGCGTCAGTCGCAGCTGCCAATGAGCGTGCGTTTCATAACATAAAGTGTCATCCTCATCTTTCTTCCAAGGAGGAGAAAAGTTGATGCTCCTGATTTTCTGGAGTCATGTGGAGGGTGATCAGAAGCTCGGTTGACCGTGGGTCTTTGCATAGTCCTTATGGTTCACCTCTAATATGCCTAAGCTTTAGCAAATACCCGTGCAAAGTTTGAAACTGAGAAACTATTGTGTCACACCTTGGAAAGGCCTGAACAAATCCATGCTAATTTCTACGTAGCAGGACACTTTGTAGAACGCCTTTATGGAAAGAGTCTATTGAGAGAACTGCGCAGTGAAGAAACTGATGACTCATCATTGAAAAAGGAGAAGCTTCGAGAAGGTGTAAGGGAGGGAGAATTCCTAAGGGTTGATTTACACAATCAAACTAATTGCAATGATAATTGGCAATGTTTCTACTGATCGGTACAAGGCCTTCTCACCATTGGTGCAGTCCAACTGACACAAAGTTCCCGTGCCGATGTCGTCGTCACAGTCTCTTCCGTACAGACGTCCATTGGTCATTCTCATTCGAAGACACTCTTCATTTGAATCGACCTGAGTTTGTGCTGGCGGAGTGGGGGGAAATGTGAAGATGCTGTCAGTGCGCCACCACACGAGTTTCCCATCGCAGCCGGTCAAGCCTGAGCAGGTCACACCATTAGGATTCCAAAGATCCACCCAGACATAAGTGCTTCCATCTACTTCAGCTGGGGAAGGAGGAAAAGAACATGATAAAAGTTGAGGCAGCCCCATAGAGAACGCACTCACTGAGCTTACCATAGACATCATCCCAGTCTTGCTGCGTGTCAAATGCCGCCACCTGTGCTCCATGTTGAGCGCAGTAGTCCTGGGCTTCCCAGAAATCCCTGGCCGTGGAGTCCTTGAAGTAGTACTTTGTACCAGAGGCACCCAGGGTGTAGCCGGATTCAGGGCATGTGGCGACACCTGGGGACGAAAAGAATCCTTTCCTAGTCTGAACGCTCTGAGTCAGTAAAGCTGCATAAATGACGAATCTTTCAAGGAATATTCATCGAAGAAAGGTGAGAGGATATATTTTTAGAGGGATATACTTCCATACCTGTCCTTGCATGCCCCATGTGCAGAACAGAAAGAGGAGTTTTGAGAATCGTTCTTGCCACTTTCTTTAGAATTTGACTGCTTTCATGTAAATTTTGCTTCCTCTGAGTAAGGTCATTGAGGGTCCTGGGTACATCCAGGGTGCAGATACGATGAGTTTTGCCGAAGTACTCCTTACACGTATAATGATTTTTACTTTTTCTCATGATGGGATTGTGAGAGTTGGGACACAGCGATCATGGGTCTGTGCGTGGGGAACACGTTTTCCAAACTTCAGCTTTCTTTTGAGCCGCTGCACGCTGATCAGAATGTAGAATCTGCTAGTAAAAAACAATTTTAAAAGACCCTGTATGAGAGGGAGAGATGAACGAAATATGACTAAACTGGGAGAGTGAGTGAGGTAGAACTTGATAAAGCAACAGATGATGGAAATGGGGTCATTCCTTCTGAGACACACGGTGCATTTGCGTGACCGAACAGACCCAGACACTCTGTGCTGATGGTTGGAAGGAAAAATTCTGCTCAAGTAGGGAAATAGAAGGGGGCGAGAGGAAGTGCACCAATTTCATTTTGTGGTTGCAACTGTCATTGCGAACTTAAAAGTCAGTATAGCGATGTAGGCAGGAGATCTAGGTGAAATCCATGGATCAATCAATATTTCGGCGAGAAACTGACGCTTCTAGCAGAATTTTGCAATTTTGTTGACTCATTAAAGCAAATAATCAGAGAAAAGCCCAAATTGCAAGCACTTTGGGGCTCAAGTTGTAATAGATCTAAACATGCATGAGTTGCATTGACATGATTTCACTCATAAAGCTCATCCCAACATCCTGGAACCCCAAAAAAATCCAAATTACCTTCAACCATTTTTTGAAATGGCAAATGTCTAAGTTCAGGACGATTTCTTGATTTCTTTTGCAGATGGATCCATGCAACAAAGTTTAACGGGTGTCAATTGCACTCTTTCAGTCATATCATCAAAAATATAAGCTAAATTTCCATTGGTCAGAAGATTTTAGAAGCCCTGAGTTATCTTTACATATCTCTTAACTGACTTTTTGGTCTGGGCTGATGTTTTCAATCTGAAAACCGACGCAACGCCTGTGTAATTTCTCTCCACCCACCTCTATTTTACAATGGTGAAAAAACATTTGGCCGAGAATGTCTACCAAAAGTCCCGAAGCCTTGTTGAATGTAAGACTTATAATGACAGTTCCATAATCTGACCTGAAATGGCTGCTGCCAATTGGATCAGGTGAATCCATGAATAAGCAGGGGTCCGCACCATGGTCGTCCCGAGTCGGCAATTGCTGCACTTCTGCCCTGAACTGCGGGGTCTTGCATAGACTGAAGCTTGGGGAACCTGCACTGGGGGGGGGACACCACTTTTACCCAATCATCCATTAACGTATGACCTCTGCCCATTTGTGCTTATTAAGGGCGTCATGCAACTACTCATGCTGTTTGTGAACACTTTTTGTGCCTCTTTCCTAACTCGGCCATGTAGTCATATGGGCCCGGTCGAGTACAGTGGTGAGGGAAAGTTCTGTCACCTCTTTGCTGCACATACTTTCTAATCGGGTGAGGAACTTTTGCTCCCCCTGTAGTGCCACTTCTTTATTTCTGCCACTTGCGAGGCGCAGTTTATTTCATCAGATATTGATGAGGCCACACATTGAGCAACTCTGCTTTCCTATAGAGAGGCCAGTGGGGAAAAAACACATTTCCACATCCGTTGACCGAAGAATTGGACATTTGTGTGTCCTTTGTTTTTTGAAGCTCCTTGGAAGTCATCGATCGATAAGTACAGGCAGTCTGGGGGCATGAAATGCCACCAGCCGATCTGCGTCACTGAGACCTTCTTACAGTGCAGTAGAACATGACCCTGGACGATCCACAGAAGATATCTACTACGTATAGCTCGTGCCCAGCGAGCCTGACTGCAATGCGAGTGCGTGGGTACTGCATGGACTATTGGAGTCTTCGAGCAGCTGAACCTTGAACAGCTCGAGCATTTCTTCAGAATACAGCATCTGTGGATCGAGACAGTAGACCCCGCTTAAAGTCATGGCGGTCCCAGTCACACTCTCCCTGGTCCCCAACTCTCAGTACAATTTGATCGGTCGCAGGCATCAAATGTCGGTTATTAGAATCAGTCGTGAAGGGCTAATGATGACGCTCATCAAGAACTTCCGAGAAATAGCCCAAACTTTTGCGCTGCTTAAGAAATATATCCCACTACGTAAATGACGTGTTTTTGGTGCGTTAGGGTGCATTCTTGGATATCCGATATAGGAACTTATCGCTTGCAGTCCTCAAAAATGGCTGAACGGATGTGATGGGTGCAAGCGAGGTCAAGTCCAAGGAGGTTACAGTACCACAACATACGTCGTTAGTGTATAGATAGTAGGACTCGCGCAAATTTGACGAGATGGACTATTACAACTGCAACTGCACCATTATGGCAAAGGTGAGGACACCGATCTGCCTGCAAGATAAGAGATCTCTGAGATTGATGGTTTGCTGAGTACATTTCCCGATGTGCTAGCACCAATTCCATGGTGGTCATCAGCTGTTTTGCTCCAACCCCCTACTGTGACACTCTTATGTCAGTTACTCGGGTTAGTCACTTCCCGATCTAAGTAGTTGGCAGAGTCATTGTTCTCAGTCACGGTGAAGACACCACTCATCTGTTAACCATTTCGCCATGGTATGTAGTGAAGCCACAAATCTGCTGAAACACAATGCAGTTTCGAACGCAATGGGCGAACTTGGGGCATGTGAGTTGTGATATTTTCATGTCGCATGTCTGTAAACGTTATGTCAAAGTTATGGGGACGTGCTTATTTCGTGTCAGCTGCTCGAGTCGCACTGGTATCGTGCCGATACCAATAGTGAGCTGTAACTCTCTAACAAAGGCTCTTACTGGGCCTCTTGTTGTACGGTACCCCGTGTGAGATTCATCCTGGATTCTCCGTCCTGATCCAGAACCACCACATTCCGTTCAGCCACGCAATCGATGACATACGACAGCTAACGTGTTCAGCCGGGTTATGGCAACGCTAACCTCAGTGAGTTCGACCTCAGAGCCCCACTGGTTATTCTCTAATTCCGTGTAGAATTAGTCCCTGGCATCGATCAGACGTCCGTATCTGGGCGATGGACGGAATGACTACCATTTGACCACGGAACCTTCCTTATTAGGAGTCGTCAATGTTATTACTGAGGGATCGTTCCTATCGTGATACTGAGGGGCTGAGTTTCGTTGGTATTCGAATGAGTGTTGAGGTCTTCGAGAGTTCATTCGAGTCGAGCTCTCTCGACGGAAAGAAGGATGTTGTGAAGCCGTTGTCAGAACCTCAATGCATGGGCTAGCGGTTTTTTTCCACTAGTTGGACTTCCTCGGTTAGTTCTCGGCAGTGTAGTCAGTCTCTCTTCGCCGGGATAAGGGTACCGAGGAGGCGATGGTAGTGATAGCTCCGGAAATGTAGTGTTCGGTAACGGAATTAGTCCGAACAGGCATGCTGACTGGTCTGTGATAGATTCGGTAAAAGGCATTTCAGTCGGGGAAGGTCTCTGGACCCTCGTGACGGTCCGGCCTCATTGTGTGCCGTACCTGTTGGAGTAGTTCAGCTGGAAGTTGACCCTGGCAAGTGAGCGCAATGATTGAAATCACTAGTTCGATGATGATTCGTTGCTCATTTCTGAGGGAGTGACTGAGATGCTCGGTTGATGGCCAACTGGACTTGAGCGAGGTCTCGTCGCAGGGATTGTCATTGCTGATCCACCCGCGTGGTGAACCGGGTTAGTTCGTCATATACCTCTGGAACTTCTGCGTGAGTTCGGCCACCTTGGAGTTCTCGGATGCTGTACTGCTGTTGTTGATCACCCGACTCCGAAGATAACTGCCCCAGAATGGAAAAAATGTTGTCTGGAAAGGCACTGGGGCCCCATCTGCTTCTGCATCTGCGGCCGCTCCATGGATGACCGAGAAAAGCTCCTGGGGACAAAGATGAGGCTGGAAATCAGCTGTAAAATCCATCATTTTAGCCTTCCTGTGCCTCAACTTGTGCCTCGACAATTCATAAACTTGTGGTGGACCAACTTTCGATTGGCACTAACTACGCAAATGCAAGGATCACGCAAATGCATTCGAATTGACGAGTGGCAATTCGAAGATCTGGGCAATCCTGCCTGCTTTGACCTTCGGTCCTCGGCGCCGTCAGTGTAGGGAGAAAACTTGGTGACCTCTTTTCGATTCATGCTCCGACACAGAGTCTTCCCATAATTCGCTGTGAGACGCTATGACCTCCTATACTTCAGCATCTCCCGCTACTTTCTTCCTTGGGACCTCATGTCACTTCGGGTCTTCAGTCGCTTGCTCTCTTGCATATCTCAGCCAATGAATGACACAGTCCACCTCCAACATAGTCAACTTGCCGTCAGTCGCAAAATCTTATCTATATCGAAGGTGGCAAAAGTTGGACTTGACTGTATCAGAGGTTTTTATCTAGTGAAAATTCCATCAGCCGAGGAAAGTTGACTGTATTGAGATTGCTGACTACGTCGCAGGTCGACTGTGTTAGTAACACCCCCTCATGAAACTTGACCATAGTCAAAGCTCATGTTCAGAGTTGAAGAACTAGAAACTAAAAGGAACCAAGCCAAGAAACTAAAAAGAACCTCTTTGGCGTCCGGGACAGTAAAATGAAAGTCTCTGCAATGGGAACAACCGAGCAACCGTTTTGAAAGCTAAACGGGACGTCCCCAAGAGAGTAAATAACCGTTAGGGTGCAACGAAACTCCTAATGCGTTCCTCCAGGCAAACCATTCCGTGATCTGCAACGAGATCTATTGGGAGATACCCTCCAGTTCCAGGAGTCGCCTGCAGCAGTACTCCTTTGTTATTGGCTTCTCTCTCTGTCTGTGTGCCCTGGTTCGTGCCCCTCAAGGCCTTGGTCTTCTGCCAGGGCCTTTCCTTTAGGCTGCTGATGTCGGCGAGGCCCTCCTTACACGCCCCAACGCCTGTCATGAGTTCCAGAGCAAGAGAAAGTAAGCTGAGAGAGAGAGGAGATCCTTGAGTCGACAGAGGAATAATCTTTAGCAATAGTGACACATGAAAGCTTCAGCGTCATGCAGAAAGTCTGGAGTGAATCAAGTGTTTGGCTTGTGTGACCGGGTGTGCGTGCAGAGAAGCAGCCTGAACCGAAGTGAACTCCGTAACCATGCCCCTTAAACAGTACACTCTGAGTCACCCAAAGTGTCCGAAAGAATGTCTCTACTTCTGACTTTTCCATGAAACCATCCAAAAGAGAACATAACACTTACTTCTAGCCAGAGTAAGATAACTGCCATTCTAAACGTTTTCCGCCATCAGTCTTAAGTGTGCAGCATCGTCAAGGCGGCACCTGGCCCATTGCGGTGCACGCCATGTTCCTGGTCATGAAGAACCCCAACCCGGACTGCAGGGTGAACCTCCGGGTGTCAACAGCCTGTCTTGCTCAATTTTAACTCTCATTGCGAAAACCGAAACCTTTCGTACTCACCAGCTGTGGTCATAAGAGAAAGAGCTTTCACTTGTATGGTATGAACACACGGACCCACGTCATTGGATATGCACACGTTATTGACGGCGTGGTCCTGATGATCAGAGCGGTGCTGAAGTATGCGAGCTGCTGCCACCTCTTGACGTCAGTCCACTGGAAAGCCGTAGGATCGAGGTAAGAGTGCCTTTGGGAGCAGTAAAATGTGTTGTTGTCTAAGTTGACATTCCTCCAGAATTCATGCATGTTTTCGGTACAAACACTGTTCTGTACGGATTCCCTCTGCAGATTAAAGTTCAAACGACTTTGACGCACATGAATTTCTTCTGTCGAGACCAAAATACAGCTGAAAGGGCTGAAAATGCCCAAAGATTTGGCAAGAATTTTCACTCAGGTAGACTCCGGGTGGGCCTTTCAGGCCCTTTCTTCAAGTAAAGCTTCTTCTCCCTACCAAATATGCTATTAATATTAAAAGGAGAAGCTCTTTCCAGCAAAAATTATCCGGATCCGGCCTTTTTTAAAAAAAAATTTTTCTTTTTGTACCACAGTTTGGGCAACTTGAGCAACTTTCTCAAGTTTGGTGTTTGTGACGAGCTGAACAACATGACTCAATCATACTGGATTGTTGAGTGGAGCGAGCAAAACAGGTGTGTTTCTTCACTCATGTGACCCCAATTGGGCCCTTAAGTGTTGAGTCCAATGTTGCAGCTCTCCCAACACGATTTTATTCACACACAAAGCTGAGCAAGACTTGAGCGTTGAGTGGGACATCAGAGTGACCTTGGGCCATTCCTGCCCTAGTTCCAGGACTGAGGTGCATTTTATGCTCTTTCCAAGGCAGCTTCGTGTATTTTGTGTATTTCATGAAGTTTGGGCTGTTGTTGACGGCCTTGGAACTGAATGCTCTTTCTCCTTGCTGAAGAAAGTCAACGTCTTGGTGGCCTTCGAGGATGCTGGCATGAGGATTGACCAAAAGACGTCTTCTTTAAACATTTTTCTCCTTTTTTTACCGAAATTCATGTGTCTCTTTGCATTGAGCTTCTTCCGTTCACCCCAAAGCACCCAAAAGTATCTTCCAAAGTAGAAAGCTTCGCTCATTCTGCTCACCAGAAGTGTTGCTGGCTGGCAGTCGCGATAATTCATGGACCTCTTGCTGTGATGTCAGCCAGGCTGCCTGAACGTAGCCGTTAAGCTGAATGGGCTGACCAGAATTTGTGGGGCCTTAAAAATGAAAAACATGGGGAAACTTTTCTGGCAAATTTTGGCGCTGAGTCGACGTGTGGACGAGACGGAGAAGCTTGCTGAAGACAAATCGCTGAATCGGTCAGAACTCGACCATGAACCCCAAGAAATGCGCATTTGGGCGCCTCGACTTGAGGCTGATGAGCATCGGCGTTCCTGGCGAGGCCTTCGTGGCACTATTTGGCGCGCTCGTGATGAGTAACTTTGGAGCGAGTGAATTAGAATGTCTGGCTGAGGTGTACCAAATGGGAATGCTTGGAGATGTTGAAAGAAGAAAGGCTTGTCCTTCGGCTCGTGGTCGGGAGAGCAGGACAGGCTGAGGGAGGACTGAGCAGGTGAGGCTGGACCAGGGGACTCCACTGTAGGACTGGGGAGCGAATTAGTGGAGGTGTCCAAAAATGTGCAAAAAAGTCCCCCTGGTTTCGTCAGTTGATCCACACAAAAAGCCAAGGCTGAAGGACTTTCTGGGTTAAGAAAAGTCCTCTTTCCGGGGAGAGACGACTTTTCTCTTCAGTAGAAGGCTGAGCTGGAAGAACTCAGCTGGTGGCTCCAAGAAGTGGATGCTCAAGACCGAAGGCATCTCTGGCAATGAGTCGTAAATGCATCGAGCAGTCAAATCTCCGTTTGGAAAAGTTCAGTCTTGCGGAAAGTCGATTGTCTTAGATTCTGAGGGAAGCCGGGTGTTATCAATTTGAAAGCTCCGAATGGAGGAAAATTCAATCCTGTCGAGTTTTCCCGGCGCATTCGTCCACTCTCCCTCCTGTGAGTGACCCAAGTTACGCAGACCTTTTTTTTTAAGTCGTCCGATGACGCGACTCGAGTCATACCAGCTTTTGCTGACTCGAGTCGGACCCGAAACTTCCTGATCCGTTACATCCCTATAATGCACGGCCAAAGAGAGGTCGTCCAAGTAAATCGAGGTGAGCGAAAATTGACTTTGCTCGCGGCGTAGAGACTAACTTATGCACACAGATTTGCATGAAGATTTGCTTCTGCCACACACTTGTACATCTACCACGAGGCCCTCAACCCCATCCTCATGGCGTCATCGTGCGTGCGCTCATGCACAAACAGCAGCAGCGCTGGCGGGTGGTGAACTAGACTGAGAGACGGCGAAGACGAAACATGTGCGGCAGACAATGCAGCTGTTCCAAAGGCGCTGTCAACCAAGCCTCCTCTCCAGACACTTCAGCAGCAACATTTTCATGTCCTTCGGTCTCTCACACCGCTTCTGTGACCCACGGACTTCCGTCCCTGCGTGTCTAGCGATTCGACCGCGTCCAGACCCCCCCCCCCTCCCAGTCCATTACCCCCAACTCAACAGACAGTATCGAGCTGTCTTCGTGTGGCGTCAGGTGGGGAATCTACCCCGAAAAAAGGAGCAGGACTCAGAATACGTCACTGATAGCAGTCAAAAATGTAGAATTGTTAGCGATCGTTACCTGAAAGCTGACTGGGTCAATCGCTGACTTCGTTATGTCCATTGGGATGCACGTTCAAATAAAGATCAGTTTAGTACTCAAAGCATGAAAAACATAGTGCACATTAGGAGAGGTTGGAAATTTAGGTATCAGTTCTAGCTTGGGAAACATGGCTCAAAGGTATTGGATCTCAAGTCAAAATTTTTCATTTTATGGCCGTTTGGGATCCCCTCTCTGCCTTCAAAGCTTCAAAAACAGAGCATAAAGAGGTTAGGTCAATATTATAAATTTGATGTGGGCCTGCTCAGTTACTTTCTAGATGCAAAACTGTAGTCAAGTGACACTTAGAAGAAAGTATTTGCAGCTGTGTCACAGGGCTGTCAAAATCTGAGCACCTTTTGTGCACTGAAGGACAATGTCTCTCGATGTCCCCCCGTCTCCAATGAGTCCAATGTTCTACTCCTGGAAGTTCTGTGCAAGCCACATCCTCCACTGCACTGAGTGCTGCACGCGTGCCATCGATGACTCATCGGAAGACAGGGCGGGGGGACTGCTTTTTTTCTGCCTTGATACTACGAATGGCGACAGCGCTCGTCCGCCTGCGACCGCGAGCAGAACACGGGGAGGAAGAACTGAGGCTACTGAGTCTGGCTCTGAGTGAGCATGCGAAACGTCAGCTGCACCAGTATCGAAGTTGGCGTCAACCAGGCATCCTCTCCAGACTCTTCCACGACAAGTCCTCCTTTGAACGTCCCCTGGTTGCTCACCCTGCTCCTGTGATTGACGGACTTCCGTTCGAGCGCGGCCAGCGGCTCAAGCGTCCAGCGCTTGGCGTAAGTCATGTCACCACATGCAAATACAGACCTTGGCGTAAGTAATTTCAGTGAGGGGAAACTGAGTGTATAGACTGCGTGGAGTCATTTTTGAGTGGAATTTTTGCATGGAACGAATCCTCCAGACAGTG